>Ga0208741_10000138_pt1 | contig 39470 bp, 60 predicted proteins | sample CryBogCBE03Jun09_FD_184576 | JGI IMG/M metagenome (GOLD analysis project Ga0208741, IMG submission 184576) | Freshwater microbial communities from Crystal Bog, Wisconsin, USA - CBE03Jun09 (SPAdes) | ecosystem: Environmental > Aquatic > Freshwater > Lake | place: Crystal Bog, Wisconsin, USA...
GTGTATGCCAAAGAAAATGTTAAACCTAGTCTAGCACTAATACAACAAATCAAAGACATTTATAATACACAAGGTACAGCGATTGATCAATTATTCAATCCTGCAGAACTTCGAGCACTGCAAATCACTGATTTGCCTAAGCTATGCGTTGACTATATTAACAGTCGTGTAGGCACAGGATTTGATAATTTATTGTCAGACTTTGGTCCTTGGTTGCAACAGCGAGTCACTCCTAAGAAATTTAATAATATTGTAGAATACTTACAAAGTCCCCGTAGTAATCTAGCAGGCATGGCCGCAGCCTTTACAGCCTGGGGATTATTGCACGATATTAAAATGGATATTTTACAGCAATTGGATCTACAACATCCAGGGCAAGAAGGCTGGGTCATGGCTACAGATGCCGGCATGGCCAAGGCTGTAAATCGTTTGGCCGGTGGCTTTACCGCAGCAAACCGTCAAATAAACAACCCAGAATCGTCCGCTAACTCCTAATTTTTACCAAACGGTATAAATAAAAGCAGGACCTCTGTGTCCATATATTAAGGAGATTTAAAATGGCTTATATTACCGTAGTTTCTGGTGGCGCACAACCAGTATTTGCAACTGACGTATTGAACGGTTCTGTTGCTCAAGGCGCAAACTTAGCTAATGCTTCTGTTACTAACTTCCAAGGTCCTAAATTAGACTTTTACTCAATCAATGCAAACTCTTCATTGGGCGTGAGTGGTGCTGGTAATGCTGCAGGTTTTGTTTCTAACACATTGCAAGCAATTCAGCAAACAAGTACTGTTGCTATGTACCAAGTTAATCCTGCTGCTCCAACAATCTTGAACGTTGCTGTATTCCCAGTTGGCTCTTTTGCTAACGCATCTGTATTTTTGACAGCTGCTCAAGGTGCTAATGCAACCGGTGGGTTGAACATTGGTTGGGCAACAGCTAATGCTTATGCTACATTTACAACACAATAATAGTTTACCCTATTAGCAACTAACCCTAGAATTAAAACTCTAGGGTTTTTTGTTGGCTAAGTATTTGTGCAATGGAAGCTAGTAAAATTACCGAAGTAACCATATATGAAAGTCCCGACGGAGGACATACAGTTTATGCTCGCCGTCCAGGATCGGCGCATCGAGAATTGTATAGTCAATCCCAAGAACGGCAATTAGAACTAGCCGAACTGGAACAACAAAAACGCTGGGTTGATATTTTTCAAGAAAGAAAAAACAATTTAGAATTAAACCAATTATGTGAACAAGTAGAAATGTTTTATACATTGGGTAAACGATGAGATATGCTTGCCAAACTTACTTTGATATTACCGCCACTGGCATAACCGGGCATTTTAAACCATCGGCAGTGCCGTTTCGAACCCGACATGGTTTAGAAATAATCGATTTGAATTCGTGGAATCGTGCTAGAAATCAACAACGAAATTGGGAAACATTAACTCAACTAATATCTATGCGAGCACAAATATTTGAATTATTGGAACCGTTAGATTACAACGGCACCTGGAGTTTTGAGTTTGAAGTAGAAACCCCTGATGTTTTTGGACCAAACGATAATCCAGTGGTTATATTAAACACTGATGCAGAAGGAATACCGATGATTAATAACTTAAACAATAATCGTGAGTTATTACCAGTTTTGCGGACACATGGGCCAGATCAGAATATTTGGTTTATGCCTATTTCCATAAATAATTGATAAGGAAATTATTATGGTCGAAGCTACCGAAATTGAAAAAAAGAGTCTCGAAGCACATGTAGAACTCTGCGCCGAAAGATACAACGCATTGGAAGACAAAATGTCTACTATGAGTGAAAATATTGCTCATCTCTGCATCATGGTTGCTGAAGTCAAATCTAGTGTAAGCAAACTAAGTGAAAAAAACACTGATAGACTAATCAACTGGGGCATTGGCATTATTGGGTTTTTATCTGCTTCGACAATTTATCTTATATCACACTACGTTTTTAAATGAAATCAGATCAAGATTTTGACCGTATGTTTCGCTCGGAGTTTAAAGATATTACTCCTAATTTAATTTGGCAAAACGAGTCGGGCGAATACGAAGTATTTGGAAAATATAGAATTGTTCCAACCCGTCCTGGGTATTGTGTGTTTTGTTCTGCTACAGAAGTGGGTGTTTTTAACAGCACAAAATCTGCATTAAGTTGGTGTATTGCTGATAAATTTAGTGCATATAATACAGCCCGCGATTTATTAATATTAGACAACAAATTAGGGGCAATGATTGCAGATATTGCCGTTAGAACCGCAATTGGCGAACGCAGTACCAAATGGGAATTTAGAGATAGTATTGGTACAAAATTAGAAACTAAACTTATAAGAAAAAAACAAGTAGAAAACGAATTAGCCAAATGTATAAGTTGGGCTAAATACATTCAACAACAAGGATTTAATAATGAAACTGCAAGAACTGGCCGCAATCAGCCCAACAAAGCAAGCCGCTAAGGTATTTGAAAGTTATTTCGGTGGTCGTGTTAATATTAACACTATTACTCGTACACAAGCCCGCAACCTATTAAATCGTGTACGCACACTGGTAAAAGAACATCGCCGTACACCAGAATTCCATTATAGCGAACAGAATCCATCATATCTCAAATTAGTAATGATGGAACAAGTATTGGCCGCCAAGGTCAGAGAAGACGCAACAGTTGGCATTGGCCAACCTGCTGGCGCACAACAACCAGGTGTTGCTCCTGCCGCAACTAATCCTCAAGCGGCACAGGCCATGCAGGCCGTACAACTTCAGCAAAAAAAGAAGGCTGCGCAAGATCAAGCCGCCGCAATTGACAAACAAATTCAACAATTAACACAACAAAAATCTCAATTGATGCAACAAGCAAACAATCCTACTATGTCCGAAGCTCGCCGCCAACGAAGATTGCGTGAAGCATCGGAGATCCAACAAGCACAGGTCGTCCTGGCCAGCCAAGACATGGTTGATCAAGTACAAAAAATGAGTGAGCAAGTTAGTTCTATGCAGTTTAAAGACCTGCCAGCCTTGGTAGATCAAATTAAGAACGAAGTTGGAGTCGACCAAGCCACTCAGTTCAATGGTGACGCAAGTGCTGCATTAAGTGGTCTGTTACAAAACCTACAAGTCGCCAAACAACAGTTAGAAGCTGCTCTTGGTGTGGTCACAGGACAAGCTCCACAGATTCCAGGCCAAGACATGGGCGCCAAAATGCCGCCTCCTGCCGATGAAATGCCGGCTGAGTTGCCAGCACCAGAAGATGATGTTGATGCTGAGATGGATGCTAACCTTGGTGCACCAAAAACTTCGTTGGGTCGTGGCCGCAGATAATGCGAATTTTTGAAGTAGCAGATCCAAACTCACAGAAACTAATGGCTCTGAGCCAGTTTTTATCTGGTCGTAGTGATGATGAATCTGCTAGAAAACAAATTAGTCAGCAGGCCTTTATTGATTTGGCAAAAAGCCTAGGAGTTAATGTTACTACAGAGAACCTAGGAGAACTAATTGGTCAACCACCACTAAGTAATATTTTAGATCCACTGGATCCGCAATCTGGTGTAGTTAGTTTTAAAGGCAATACCGAAGCAGCAACTGGCATGTCAGTTGACCAAGCACATGCAGTAGTAGACTCAAATGCCAAAGCGGCAATGAAACGCCGACAATAACCGACTTGGTTGACTTTTATTATACAATCAAGTATAGTAATACTGGAGGCAATATGAAAAAACTTTTAATTGTTTTACTGTTATTAGCAGCTACTTCTGTTCAAGCACACGGATATCGCGGAGGTTATTGGGTAGCCCCTGCAATTATCGGAGGAGCAATTGGGTACAGTATGGCACGCCCGTATTATCCCCCAGCCCCATATTACTATCTACCTCAACCGATTGTAATTCAACAACAGCCACCTTATATGCAACAACCTTATCCGGCTGTTACGGGATATCATCAGGAAACCATTACAGATGCTAACTGCAATTGTTTAAGAACAGTATTGGTTCCTAATCAATGAGACAAATTTGTTTTTTTCTTATGATGTCGATTGCCCTGACTGCTTCGGCCGCTGGGCTACAACAGTTAGTGAACGGGATTACTCCTAAGCCTTCTGCACCGCAACCTGCACCTCCTAACCCACCTGTACCTCCTAAACCACCGGTAAAGAAATAACAGGCGGGTGCGCCGAGAAGCTAAATACTTTTATGAAAAACAAGTATGGTCTAATTAAAAAATGTTCTTTTTGTGGCTGTGAATTTGAAACTCAACCTCGGTTCAAAGATTATTGTTCGCAGGCCTGTAAGAATCCTAACAACCGTCCTGGGCATGTTCCATGGAACAAAGGTAAACAAATGTCAGAAGAATTTAAACAGACCAAAATGAATTTAGAAGGTTTATCAAAAGGTTGGGGCTGGAACAAAGGATTGTCAAACGAAACTGCTCGTAAAAGAATGTTAGGAAAGAATAATCCTAACTGGGAAGGCAAGTTAAATAACTTAAGACCTAAAGATCCAAATGTTCCTGCTTATAGAAAATACCTTGGCAAAGTTCGTGGTGCAACTTACAGAACTATTAAAGAGATGAAAGCCAATGGAGAGTGGGTTCCCAAAGTTGGCAAACACAAAGATGATTGGCAAGTAGATCATATTATACCTTGCAAGCAAGGATTTGAATTAGGAATAGATCCAATTTTACTTGGACAAAGAAATAACATACAATTTATTAAAGGTAGTGAAAATCGAAGTAAATGGCACACTTTTCAACCACTTGATGTAGTAAGTAAGAAGTATAATTGGAGATATAAATGGCCTACAGTGATAAAGTACTTGAACATTATAACAATCCGTTAAATGTTGGAAAATTTAGAGATGAGGAGACAGCGCAAGTTGGGACCGGTTTAGTCGGTGCCCCAGCTTGCGGTTAACTGGAGATGTGCTTAGATTACAGATCAAGGTAGACCCAGAGACAGATACAATCATAGATGCCAAGTTTAAAACATACGGCTGTGGATCAGCGATTGCATCATCAAGCCTTGTATCTGAAATGGTTAAAGGACTAACCTTAGACGAAGCTGGGTTAATTAAAAATGCAACAATTGCCGAAGAACTTTCTTTGCCACCAGTTAAAATACATTGTTCTATCCTTGCAGAAGATTGTCTAAAAGCCGCAATAGCAGATTACAGAAGCAAACAAAACAAAAGCACTCCTACATGAGAAAAGCATTAAAAACATCAGGTAAAAAAAATAGGGTAAAAAAATGGTCTAAAATGGACCAACTGAGAATGTTGATTATTCCCAAGGATCGTATTGCCCATAAACTAACAGATATGGTGTCGGCAATTAGAAAAACTTTATTAAGGCGGCTATAAATGATTACCATAACCGACACAGCAAATAAAAAAATTAAACAAAATCTAGACCGGCGTGGGTCTGTTGCGTAAGAAAAACCAAACTATAAGGACTGTATTTTGAAATATCTCGTACTCGGATCAGCTGGACAACTTGGATTAGCCCTATGTAATTATTTGAGCAAGCAGGGGCATACGGTATTAACCTATGACATTGCTAGCGATGCTGGTCAAGATCTGCGTGTGCCAGCTAACCCGGCGTTAGAACAATTAGTCAGAGATAGTGATTTTGTATTTTTTCTAGCATGGGATGTAGGTGGTAGTCCCTATCTTGCCAAATATCAAGATACCTTTGAATTTATACAAAACAATCTTAAAATAATTACCAACACATTTGAAACTTTAAAGAACCAAAATAAACCATTTATATTTGCGTCAAGCCAGATGGCCAACATGAGTTACAGTAGCTATGGACTAACAAAGAGTATAGGTGAAAAAATTACCAGCGTCTTGGGTGGCGTCACTGTAAAGTTTTGGAATATCTACGGTGTAGAGCACGATCCAGAAAAGACACACGCTATCACAGATTTTATTAACAAGGCCAAGAACACCGGTATAATTAATATGCTCACAGATGGTACCGAAGCACGGCAGATGCTACACGCTACTGACTGCTCTGAATGCCTATATCTACTCAGTACTAAATATTCAGAACTTCCGAGAGATCAAGAGTATCATATATCCAGCTTTGAGTGGACTACTATGTTGGATATTGCTAATATGATTGCTGGACATTTTCCTGGAACTGTGGTACAACCAGCACAGGCAAAAGACATGATACAAAAAGACAAACGCAATGAGGCTAACACTAGCATACTTGCTTATTGGAAACCAAAAATATCTTTGAGAGAAGGTATTAAAAGTATAATTAACGAAATGAACAAATAATGGCTATAGACAACAACTTCTGGGAATATTATCCCCAAAGATCGTGTTGCTTATAAACTAAAAGATATGACATCAGCAATTAGAAAAACTTTATTAAAGCGTCTATAAATGATTACCGTAACCGACACAGCAGCTAAAAAAATCAAGACTAACTTGGAAAAGCGTGGTGGCATAGGTATTCGTGTAGGTATAAGAACCACAGGTTGCAGTGGACTTGCTTATGTGTTAGAATATGTAGATGCACTACAACCGGGTGATGTTGCTATGGCCGACAACTATACCAATGTCGTTGTAGATAAAAAAAGTCTGCCTATTGTAGATGGCATTACTATAGATTATGTCCGCCAAGGACTCAACGAAGGGTTTGAATTTATTAACAAAAATGAAAAGGACCGTTGCGGTTGTGGCGAGTCATTTAGAATTTAAGAAAGAAAAAATTGTATAACCCAAAATTTGATTATCAACCTTTAAGTCGTGTAAGCGAAGATGGCAAACGACTTTATGCTACTCCGGATGGAAAACGGTTACCTAGTGTAACTACTATTTTAGATCGAACAAAACCAGAAGAAAAGAAACAGGCACTTAATGAGTGGCGCCGGCGTGTAGGTGTAGAAAACGCACAAAAGATTACCACCGAAGCCGCTAACCGCGGAACTCGTATGCATACCTATCTTGAAGATTATATCAAGCAAGGGCAACTTAAAGAGCGTGGTTCAAATCCGTTTGGATGGGCCAGTCACGCCATGGCACAAACCGTGATCGAAGACGGACTTGTAAATGTCAATGAAATTTGGGGTGTAGAAGTCCCATTATACTTCCCTAGTCTATATGCTGGCACAACCGACGGGTGCGGACTACATTTAAATGAAGAAAGTATTTTAGACTACAAGCAAACAAACAAACCCAAACGGCAAGAGTGGATTGAAGATTACTACTTACAGTTAGTAGCTTATGCTCTAGCCCACAACGAAGTCTACAGAACTAACATTCGCAAAGGTGTTGTCCTAATGTGTGTTAAGCCTCCTGTGGACGAAATGGGCAATCCTTTAGCTCGACCACAATATCAAGAGTTTATTTTGGAAGCTAAAGATTTTGACTATTGGGCAGACCAGTGGTGGCGCAGATTAGAATTGTATTATTTGCAGGCCTAACCAACATTGGTAGGAAACTGACCAGAAACCTCGTTTCCGTCTGCATCAATATCATCGGGCACATTTGGAGAATTTCCGCCGCGAGTATTAATAATTCCGGCACCCATTAATTGTTGCATTAAGTAATGTACCTTTTTTTCTAAATCGCGTATGGCCGAATCTGGATCAATTCTATCGTCTCTAGCCCAAAAATTTGACATGTAAATCTCCTGTTTTATTGCAATATTTAGCTTTTACAGCTTTACCGCTATGGCATTACGATTAGCTAAATACTGGATAGAATTTAAGGAAGACCAAATTGGCTATTGTACAAATCTCACAAATTACTAATCGTAAAGGATTAGCAGAAAATTTACCACAATTAGCTGGTGCCGAGTTCGGGTGGTCAACTGATACCCGCCAACTCTGGATAGGTAATGGCACACTTCAGGAAGGTGCCCCGGTTATCGGTAACACTGAAATTCTAACAGAATTTTCAGATATATTAAATTTTACAACAACTTACACTTATAAAGGCCTAGCAGCTGGGTATACTGTACAAACTGGATCAACGCCCGGAACTCCTATAACACAAAGTTTACAATCATGGTTAGATCAATGGGCTAGTGTAAAAGATTTTGGCGCCACTGGTGATGGTGTCACTGATGATACTGCGGCTATTAATCGTGCCCTTAATCAGTTGTACTGCCAACAAACAAACCCACAAATTCGACGCAGTTTATTTTTTCCAGCCGGTGTTTATGTTGTAAGTGATACAATTAACATTCCATCTTATGCAACACTCTATGGCGAAGGTGCAGATAATTCTGTAATTAGGTTAATCGATACCGGGGGTGTTGTACCTTATGTAGCGCAAACTGCTGATAGTCTACAACAAACTGGTGTTAACATTGGAACCGGGTCGTCTATACCTCCACAATACATAACCGTTACTAATCTTGGATTTCAAAGTGTTGATCCATTGTCTAATTTGTTTTTAGTTGGGCAAGCAAACAACTGCCGAGTTCAAAATGTAGGTTTTTATGGACCGCTGACTGTCGGCGATCTTATTTCAAATACTAATGACACCAGCGGTGTTAGTTTTTATAGTACATCTAGTCTTGTTTGTAAACAAATTGTGTTAGACGGATGTGTGTTCAGCGGAACACAGTATGGAATATATGCTGAGACTTATAATCCTGATCCTTTAATTTTAATATCTCAAGAAATTCAAGGATTAACTGTAACCAATTCTGAATTTAATACACTTTATCGAGGTGTTTGGTTAGATAATACGGCCACTAATCCTCCCGGTCCAGGGCCAACGGGAGTTCGCATTACATGTAATCTCTTAGATAATATTCACAATGAAGGTATTGTATTTGGTAATGTAAGTTTAAACGCCTCGGGTCACAACATATTTTATGATGTAGGAAATCATTTTACAGGGTCAACTGGAACACCGTCGACTCCAATTATTACAATTGAAAATGCCAATAATTTAAGTATTAGCGACCTTTTTCAACGCACACCACCCTATGCAACAATACATCCATGTGTTCAATTAAACAATACTCAGAGCATTGCAACTACCAACGGTGCACAATTGTCCTTGGGAACGTATACTAGAGAGTCGGGCGGCAGTTTTGATATAGTCAATGATACTTCTGTGCCAGCTACAATTTTCACTGTAGACACTACACAGGTGGCAGCCTTTAGTGTTAATTATACTATATTGCGTGGATCTGGATTCCAGACCGGCACACTATTGGTATCAAGTAATGGCAGTTCAACCAATCTAAATTGGTCTCAGGACTTCGTAGAAAACGAAACAACCGGAGTAATATTGTCAGTAACTCAAACTAGTACAGATGTTTTTGTACAATATACATCAACCGGTACTGGTCCAAATTCTGGTATTCCCGGAACACTTAATTACTCTATTACATACTTAATTTAATGTGGCCTACAGTTTTTTCCGATAGGCTAACAGCCTGGGCGGAGCTTCGTAGGCAATGCCAAATACTTGATTTAGAATCTGCTCTAACTGCTATTAATGAATGGTGGTTTAATAGTCCTTGGCAACCGTATTATTTGCACTGGGACGACCAACCCAACTGGCCTGACCCTTGGCAACTTTTGAGTGATAATATATATTGTGATCTTGCAAAAGCACTAGGAATCCTGTATACTATAAGTTTACTAGACCGTGCGGATATGGACGATGCAGAGCTGGTTTTAATCGAAGATGGCAGTAATTTAGTCCTAGTGGCAAAAGAAAAATATATACTTAATTGGAACAAAGATTCAATTGTAAATACACACCAAGAAGTAAAAATCATTCGGCAGTTAAAGCAATATCAAATAAAATAGTAGTATATTAAAACAGAACGAGAGTTAGATGACGCAGATTACAGTTGTAAAAAGAAGCGGCCAAAAAGAGCCATTACATATTGACAAGTGGCAAGCACAAGTCGCTAAGGTATGTCAAGGCATTGCTGATGTTAGTCAGTCAATGATAGAAATTAAAGCACAGTTACATTTTTACGATGGTATTACCACTCAGGAGATTGACGGGATTACTCTTAGGGCCATCGTAGATCTTATTGATATAGAATCAAATCCTGACATTGGCCATACCAATTATCAGTTTGTGGCCGGTAAACAACGCTTATCAATGTTGCGAAAAGATGTCTATGGAAGTTATGAAGTTCCACATCTTTATGAAATCGTAAAGAAAAATGTGGCCACGGGCCTTTATACAGCAGAACTTCTTGAGTGGTATACTGAAGAAGACTGGAACCGCATGAACGACATGTTGGACCATGATAAGGATGAAGGATATAGCTATGCAGCAATTGAACAACTTATCGAGAAGTATCTTGTTCGCAATCGCGCAACAAAAGAGATCTATGAGACGCCACAGATTAGGTATATTATTGCGGCCGCTACTGTATTCCATTCGGAAGAACCTGGATCTGCCCGTATGCGTTACATCAAAGAGTATTACAACGCGGCGTCAGATGGTCTATTTACTCTTGCAACACCTGTGCTGGCTGGTCTTGGCACTCCAACTAAACAGTTTTCTAGTTGTGTGCTTATCCGCAGTGACGACAATCTGGATAGCATATTTGCTAGTGGGGAGATGATGGCCAAGTATGCGGCCAAGCGAGCTGGTATTGGCTTGGAAATTGGCCGCTTACGCCCACTAGGTGCTCCTATCCGCGGTGGCGAAGTCATGCACACAGGTATGATCCCATTCCTTAAAAAGTGGTTTGGAGATTTAAGAAGTTGTTCACAAGGAGGTATTCGTAATGCATCTGCCACTGTATTTTACCCTATTTGGCACTATCAGTTTGACGATCTTATTGTGCTTAAGAATAATCAAGGAACTGAAGAAACGCGAGTAAGATTCATGGATTACGGTGTGGTCCTAAACTCATTCTTCTGGCGTCGTTTTAAAAATAAAGAATCAATCACTTTCTTTGATCCAAACGAAGTTCCGGATTTGTATGAAGCATTTTATAAGAACACAGAGCTATTTGAAGAGCTTTATGTAAAGTATGAACGGCGTAAAGACCTTCGTAAAAAAGTAATGAACGCCGAGGATGTATTCAAAGGCGGCATACTAAAAGAGCGCACTGACACAGGACGTATCTATCTTGTGTTCATTGACAACGTTCAGAATCAAGGGCCGTTTGATCCTGAATTCCATACCATTTATCAGAGTAACCTCTGTATGGAAATTCTTTTGCCGACTAAGAGCTTTAAACGCTTAGACGACGATGAGGGCAGAATCGCTTTGTGTACGCTCGGATCGCTGAATTGGGGAGCATTCCGCAATCCAGAAGATATGCGTAGAGCCAACAGAATCTTATTAAGATCACTTAATAATATCCTTGATTATCAAGACTTTTTGTCTATTCAAAGTAAATTAAGTAACGACGACATTCGCCCTATTGGTATCGGCATCACTAACTTAGCATATTGGCACGCTAAACGCGGTCTGAAATACGGAAGCCCAGAAGCATTAGCCGAAGTTAAAACTTGGACGGAACACCAAGCGTATTACTTAACAGAAGCTACTGTAGAACTTGCTAAAGAGCGAGGTGCTTGTTTACATTCAGAAAAAACACGATACGGACAAGGAACATTCCCGTGGGAATTAAGAGCCGCAGGAGTAAATGAACTTACAAACTTTGCCCCAGAGCTTGACTGGGAATCATTGCGTGAGCAAATGAAACAATACGGCGTTCGTAATGCTACTGTAATGGCTGTGGCACCTGTAGAATCAAGTAGTGTAGTAATCAACTCAACTAACGGCATTGAGATGCCTATGAGCCTTATTACAGTTAAAGAGTCAAAAGCAGGATCGCTTATTCAGGTTGCTCCTGAATACAACAAGCTAAAATCAAAATATCAACTCATGTGGGATCAAAAAGATTGTATCGAATATCTCAAAACCGCGGCCGTCATTGCGGCATATACCGATCAAAGCCTGAGTTCAAATACTTTCTATAACCCTGCTCATTTTGCTGACAGAAAAGTTCCTACTACTTTGATTGCCAAGAACTTGATGTTGGCTCACAAGTTTGGCCTCAAAACGCTATACTACTCACTGATAAACAAGCAAGGTAGTAAAGGGCAAGATGATGAGGAAGCAACTGAATTAGAAGTGATCGACTTTGATGAATCTGAGGAGGACTGTCTAGCGTGTAAACTGTAGGCAATAGTATTTCAGTGATAAATAATATTATGAAATACATTGTTTATTGCCATACACTTAACTCTAAGAAGTATGTAGGCTACACTAAGAAGACTATATCAGAACGCTTAGAAGATCATATCAGCGAAGCGTTTGAAGGTTCGGATAGACATTTCTATCGTGCTATTCGTAAATATGGTGTAGAGAACATAGTATCTGAACAGTTGTGCGAAACTACTACTAAACAAGCGGCTAAGAGTAAAGAGCGTTATTATGTTAAAAAGTTCGATACATTTAAGAATGGCTACAATATGACGCACGGTGGAGACGGTGGTAATACTACTGAAAAGTATTCGGATGAGGAAATGAAAGATTTAAGTAATCGTAGGTCTATGCTACAGTCGGGTATGAAGAATAGTCGTGCTAAACCCGATATCACTAAAGAGATGATAGTAAATGCTGTAGTAGAATATGTAGTAGAAAATAACAAGGCCGGTGAATACATTCTGCGCAAAGAAATAGATGACACGTTGAAGCAAGAGTTAAATGTTAGTCCTATGATTATGAAACAGAGATTTACTAATGGTAGAGCAGAACTATTAGCAGAAGTAAATGCTAAACTGAGTAAGGCGGGATTAGCAGAAGTGAAGTATGACCCTTACTACAGAAGCGAAGAACAGCGTAAACAACTATCCTCGGCAACATCGAGTCATAGATGGGCAACAGACGGTGTTAAGAATGTTAAACTTAATGCTGAAGATTTAGAAAAGTTCTTAAAAGAGAACAAGACATACAAACAAGGTAGAACACTTTAGGAACGGTTGGGTTCCTATAGAAGATTTAGAATGGAAAGAACTAAAGGAAGAAAAATGAAATTCAAATATATTGTAGCAACAGCATTATTAGTATTAGCAGGTACAGCAGTAGCTCATAACTTAGCTATTTGCGAAGGCGAATTTGCTTTTTGTGGCGCCAGTGCCGCAACGCCAACAGGCAAGACTATGACAGTTAACGGCGCAACATATCAACAAGGTGTAGCAGTATGTCCTGTACTTACAGGCAAAAGTATTGCTGATTTAGAATTAATGAATGGCTCCTGTAAGCCACCTAAAGGTAAAGCAACGGTATGGAGTTTATTTGCTTACAAGTCTGAATACCCACAAGCACCGAGTTGGGAAGTATTACCAGCACAACCAAGAACATTCGTTACAACAGAAGGCACAGGCGGCATGAGCAATATGTGGTCATTCCCTTGTGTAAGGGAACCACAAAAAGTTAACGGTGTTACATTAGCTAAATGCTATGGTCCATTAAACGAATCACCATGGACAGGTACAGCAGTTCCTGTTGGTACTAAAGTAGTTACTGACGCTCCTGTAGGCGCAACTTATTCTGTGGGCGGTAATTTACATGAGTAAAGCACAATACAATCTAGCAACAAAAACAGACTACTTGCATCGCAAGATGTTTCTTGACCCAGCAGGTCCTGTGACAATCCAACGCTTTGAAGAAGTTAAGTATTCAAAACTAACAAAGTTTGAACAGGAAGCTCGTGGTTTCTTTTGGGTGCCAGAAGAGATCAGTTTGACCAAAGATGCGAACGACTTTAAAGAAGCCAGCGACACAGTTCGTCACATCTTCACAAGTAATTTACTAAGACAGACAGCGTTAGATAGTTTACAAGGTCGCGGTCCAAGTCAAATCTTTACACCTGTGTGTAGTATTCCTGAGTTAGAAGCACTGATGTATGCTTGGACATTTTTCGAAACCAACATTCATAGTCGTAGTTACAGTCACATTATTCGTAATATTTACAACGTGCCCAAGGATGCGTTTAACACAATCCACGATACTAAAGAAATTGTAGATATGGCAAGCTCAGTAGGCAACTACTACGATGCGCTACACATTATTAACTGTCGCAAAGAACTTAGCGAGGCTGTTACAGAAAAAGAACACATTCGGGCTATCTGGTTAGCACTACACGCCTCATACGCACTGGAAGCATTCCGCTTTATGGTAAGTTTTGCTACAAGTTTGGCCATGGTTGAAAATCGTATCTTCATCGGCAACGGCAATATTATTAGTTTAATTCTTCAGGACGAGATCCTGCACAAAGATTGGACAGCTTGGATTATTAATCAAGTGGTCAAAGAAGATCCACGTTTTGCTGAAGCTAAAGCCGAGTGCGAAGCCGAAGTATATGCCATGTATCAGGATGTTATCCGTGAGGAGAAGCAATGGGCTGACTACCTGTTCCAAAAAGGACCTGTAATTGGACTGAATGCCAATATTCTCAAAGACTTTGTGGACTACACAGCAGTGGGCGCACTCAAAGAAGTAGGAATCAAGTATCAAACTCCTGCTCCCAAGACAACACCTATTCCATGGTTTAATAAGCATGTGAATACTAGTAACAAACAGACAGCACTACAAGAATCAGAATCAACCAACTATGTTATTGGCGTAATGAGTGATACACTTGATTATGAACAACTACCTAGTTTATAATAATAACAAGGAGACTATTATGAAAGCAATTGTATGGAGTAAGAACGCCTGCCCTTTTTGTGATCAGGCAAAGAATTTGCTCAAGTCACAAGGTATTGAATTTGAAGAGCGCAATGTTCAAACCAACTGGACTAAAGAGCAGTTGTTAGAAGCAGTACCTAACGCAAGAACTTTACCACAGATATTTTTAAATAATAACTACATTGGCGGATTTACAGAATTACGAAAACACTTACAAGGATAATATGAAGATAGAATTAGATCAGGTTTATACACTTAAAATTGCCAATGGCGATGAAATCGTAGCAAAAATTACCGCAGAAGACGACACAACCTATACTGTAGTCAAGCCATTAACGGTAGTTCCGGGACCTCAAGGCATCAACATGATGAATAGCCTGTTCACTGCCAATCCTGACAAAAATGTGACTATAAATAAACAACAAGTGTCAATTATTGCAGCTAGTCGTGAAGAAGTATGCGATAGTTACTTAGAGGCCACAACCGGACTAAAACCAGTTCGCAAGCCTTCAATTATAATGGGATAATATGCCAGGATCAGTACAACGAGTAGGGGATGCTAATGCAGCCGGTGGGATTATACTCACCGGCGATCCCACTGTATTGGTCAATGGACGCCCAATTGCAACTATTGGTGCCAAAGTTGGTCCCCATCCTCCTTGCCCTATACCTGGTACTCATTGTGCGGCATTAACTACAAGCAAGTCAGTTACTGTATTAGTTGGCGGAAAACCTGTATGCGTAACTGGTGATTTAGACACTTGTGGTCATCCTCGAGCATTGGGTAGTATTGATGTTATTATAGGTGGATAATTTGACAACAAGTGTACTAACCTCGTTACAATTAGATGCCGCTGCTGGATTACTACAAAATCAAGGGATAGGCGTTAATACAGAACTAACCACGGCTATTTTGGCTTATGAATCAACACCATTGATCACACCTTTGTTGGATACGCTTTTGGTAGCTGGTGCAGGAAATTTATTATCTAATGTTACTACTTTAGCAGTTGAAACTGTGGCTGCTAATTCTTGTCCAGCATTAAGTGATAGCGTACCGACATCCTACAACAGTCTTGGTACGCAAATGACCACTGTGGTCATTAATGAAGCCAACAAAGATATTTGTGGGAATAATGTAAGCAAATTAGCGCAGGCTGTGAATCAAGCTGTTGGGTATACAAGTCAAACAAGTATTTTTATTAATAGTGCTGTAAATAGTCAAACTTATCTTGGAAATACTTTTACCTCGATTAACAATATGATCACCGGTGGAGTTACTACTATTAATTTAGCTACTACCACTTTTGGTCAAGACTTAATTAATCTTGGTCAGTTAATTAATTTAAATAATTTAAACAATTTAGGAAGTCCACTAGCATTGACACAACAAATATATTCAATTACTGGTACTATTCCGGTAGTTTCTATATATTTTATTGCTGCTGGTGTGCCTAGTACCGTAGTATTAAATTTAACTAATCCATCTGTATCAGTAGCAGACAATATACAGGCACTAATGTATCAAGCCATGACGCAAATAACCGGAGACAATCTTAATCAAATTTTAACTGTAATGGGCGTTAAAACTGCTGGCATAACAACTATGGCAGATTTATTAAATCCTGTTAAACTATTTCCTAACAGTTATCAAAGTCTCGCCACGCCAACCAAATATGGCCCTAGAGCAATTTACACTAACAGTTCAGGATCGGTTAACACAGAATTAAAAACTTTGTTACCACCTTATGCTATGAGTAGTTTAGTATGATTGCTTACGATAGACTAAGTCAGATTATACCACCAGATTGGGCATTGGCTAATAAGGCCTTGGCTACTAGTCTGCAACAACTGGCTGGCATTACAAATATGACTTTACCTGTGCTGGCCAATGCCGTGGCAAATTTACAAACAACTAACAATCTTCCTTTAATATCGGCGTTGACAGAAGCTGTGCCGTCGGTGGTGTCTAATTATTTGTCTAATATTGCAGGAACTAATGGACAAAGTATAGCAGTTTGCGATGTACTAGGCGTTGCCGCTGGGTATCAAGTTACTGATAATTTTATTAATACTGTTGGTAATTTGGCTAATAGTAATGTTAGTTATCTTACTACAATCTATCAAACTATGAATAGCGTTGTAGGCAATGTCTACGGTGATCCAATCATAGGACCAATAACTATTCCGTCGGGGTATCCAGCGGCCGGTACTTACTATGCTGATTCTGGAAATTCTGTTACAGCGGCTGATACAGCCTTCACTGGAGTTGGCGGCGATTTCTCACCAACCGGCCCAGGACTAATTCCTGTCGCTACAATCGAAATTGGTAATATTGTCAGCGCCAATCCTAGTCAAACTGCCAATTTGAATTCTTCTTTTAATTTAATAGCTAACCAGGTAATTAACGAGCAAACTTTACAAGCCAAGGCACAAATTGATTTTGCTAATCTTGTGCCTAACAATCAGTCTTTGATTTACAGTCTAATCTATGAATTACCAACTTACGGACAACAAACCGAGCAAGGCGGCCAAGCCCAATTTTGGGAAGGAGTAGCCAATCTATCTACATTTACTGGTCAGGCTATAGTTGCGGTATTGAGAGAAGGAAACAATCAACAATATTTAAATGGTGCAGGAATACAAACTAATGGTCCGGTGCCTGCAGAGCCAAATCCGCCTATTCCGCAGGCCAATCTTATCCCCTCCACTTATACAGCCGCCCAGGCCGCTAATTTAGTCATAAAATAATCGTTGTAAAAATACCACACCCAAACGGTTGACCCAAAATGCCCCATTTGCTATAATGTATGTATAGTGAAAATAAAGGAGCAACAAATGGGTTTCGAATCAATCGTATTAAATCAAGTAGCTGACACGCTAGCCCAAGATGACCTGGCTCAATTTTATAATGGCACTTTATTTGTAGGTAGCATTAACGAACGAGAAGCCCGTCAAGTTTTTCATATGTTGAGTAAAAATTACGGCCTAGGCCGTGTTCAAGTAACTCCCAAAATACTCAGCACAGGAGAATATGCCTTTGATTTTGTTGCGGAAAAACAACACCAACCCGCTGAAGATTACAGCCCGTTTGCCACCGTAAACAGCTAGGTTGACCAGAAATGCCCGATTTGTTATAATAGTTGTATAGTTAATAATAAGGAGCAGATATGACACAGAACCATTTAGCAAGTTTGAGCGTTGAGGAATTGCAAGGCTACTACAGCGATTTCCACAAGGATTTTTATGGCTATCGCCCACGCGGTTTTGGCACTCCTGCAGACTGGAACGACCGTAGTTGGTTGGAAGAGCATATTACCGCCATTCACAATGTGATGGATAGTATGAAGACTACCTTTGCTGGTCGTGAAGAACTTCGCGAGCGTGGTTGGGTAGTAGAAGAGACTGATCCGGAAGAAGCCCGTATGGCTCAGTTTTTAGAACAAGAACGCACCCGTGAGATGGCAGAGCAGATTGCCGATCTTGATGCTAAATTTTTTGGGGAGATGGTATAATGGGCTTTTATAAAAACATTGACATCGAAATACAAGAATGGCAAGCCCGTGGTCGTAGCGTCGAGGAGACCTACATCTATTTTAAAGATTATGTGACCTATGAAGATGTTGTTCGCATTTTTGCCAGGGAAACAGTATAATGGAAAAGAAACCGTTGTTTAATTTTCGTTATACAATGAAGAAGGAAGATATTATGACCTTTGTATCGGGCCTACACGAAGTCCAGGCAGATATGATTGAGTGTGCAGTAATCAAGAAAGAACGCGAAGGATTTCCAGAAGCTTCTGTAGTGATCAAACATATTTGTAACTTGCCTAATCCTACCGACGGCTCAAAGTTAGGATCAATAAAATGATTACTTTAATTACATTCGCATTACTGATGTATTTGTTTGTGGATATCCCGGCATATGATCCTTGGAGTGAGAAATGAAACAAGGTTCTTTTCGTATGTGGTGCCAGGAAAAATGGTTTGAGCACAAAGACGAACTCGAGTCTTACGGCCAACCGTTGCTTTATACAGCCGATCAATATTTTGCCAAGTACAAGTTCTGGCTTAAACGAGAATATCGTCATCAACAATGATTAAACCGCTGGTCCTTGTCGGTGTAATGGCCCTAGGTGGATGTGCTAATAGCTTGCCACCTGCACCTTTACCTCATTATACCATGCAAAATTTTGTAGCCAATTGTCCTGATGCCAAGGAACAAATGGCATTAATTAATAATAGACTGGTTGAGTATCAAGAGTATCATAAATTACAACCATATACACTCGAAGATCGACGGTATTACGGTAGGTTAAAAAATGCGTTATGGGCACTAAGATCAACATGCAAATCAAATCAGCTTTAATTATTGCGTTAACCATGTCAACTACGGTTTATGCCGACTGTTATGTCAGGTCGGCAATGACTAGTAAAACATCCGTAAACATTACCAGCATAGCCGATGTCCAACCATTGGTTGTTCCTATTTCAGATACACAGAATAAATGTATAGTAAATTTTAGGGCACAAGTAAACGGACAATGGATCACAGCCGAAGGCGAAAATGTTGGGCCAAAAAATCAAAGTGAGGCTATCCTTTGTAAAGGTGCTATGGATCAAGGCCGCACCCAAATACTAAGCCGTGCAGATGGTAATCGGATTGCCATGGAACAAAATATGGTATGTACCGATCAACCAATTGCCCAAATCCGCAAGGTTAACATTGGCGACCATTTACAAGAAAGTGAAGTGTTGCCACACCCAAACTTTCCAAAACAATTTGTTTATCGTACTTCGGCATGCCGTTGGTTTATAGAACCCGAAGTACATCCTGGAGATTTACTACAACGCCAGGGTATTATTTGCCGGTTACACGATAACGAGTGGCAAGTAGTTGACAAATGGTAATGAATGTAGTAAACTGTTGTTATAGTAACCAAACCCTAGAGGTAATGAAATGAAAAAATTAGCAATCGTAGTAGCGGTAACAGGCGTTTTGAGTGCATGTGGATCAACTGGTACAAATTATAGTGCTCAGTATAATCAACAATCTACTCAGAATTCGGCACAAATGGCCAATGCTATTAGCCAAGCACCTGAATGGATGAGCAAGCTACCAAAGGCTGCTGGCTATGTGTTTGAAAATGGTACAGCAACCAGTAGTGATTTTGGATTTGCTGATATCAAGGCCAAGACCATTGCCTACAGCAAAATCTGTACAGCCGCAGGTGGTGTAGTTCGTAGCCAGACCAAGATGTATAAAGCCGATAATGGTGATACTGGCACTGAACAAAGTGAACTGGCTATTCGTAGTATGTGCCCAGATGTGGATATCACTGGCGTAGAAACTGTTGAAATGAAACATGTAGCTGATGGTAATCGTATCCGTACCTATGTATTAGTGGCACTACCCACTAATGGTCGTATGAACAAAGATATCAAGCGTAGTGCCAAGGAGGCATTTAAGGAACTAGACGAAATCACAGGCAACAAACCAGTGGGCGAAAGTTCTAGTAAAGAATCAGTTGAAGTTGTACCAGTTACTCCGCAAAAGGGCCAAGAGATTAGTGTAGTTCGGCCAGATGGTACTACTTCTACCCTTAACTTAATGCCAGTTGAAAATGCAGAGTATAAGGCCCGTCGAGCAGAAATAATTCAGAAACCGGGTGCAGTAATCGGCCAGACATCGATTGCTAATTAAAATAAAGTTAAAGAGGTGTCAAAATAAATAGATATTAATGTTTAATAAAAAAATACTATGCTTAGGTAACAACGGCGACAATACAGATTTTGACACCTCGGAATTAGTCAAAAATGATCAGACTATTAATCATGGACTGATCAGCGATTCTAATTTTTTTCCAACTGTTCCTGGATACTACCACACCTCTATAATCGATATACCATTTGGTGGTATATTAAATCTTGCCAAGAACTTTGACACCATTATATTATTAGACCAGCCGGCAACAGAGTGGTCTCACTGGAAACCTTTGCTATCTACTTTTAAAATTATGATAGAATTGGATAAGTTAGGGTACAATACAGTGTATAAAAATAATAATAACATACAAAAATATGTAACATTTGAAAAAATAATAACTGAAAATAAAAGTTTTTGTATATATCCATGGATTAACATGGTTGAAGAGCTAGGTCACCTTAATGTGTGTGCTAGATCAAGTAAAAAAGTTACCACCATAAAAGAATTAACTACTTGGCATAGCGATCCAAACTTTCAAAAGGTTAGGAAAACTATGTTACAAGGCAAACTACTACCAGACTATTGTTCTGTATGTTATGATTACGAAAAATTAGGCATCGAAAGTTATAGACAATTTGAAACTACAGAATGGATTGCAAAATTAAACATTACTTCTATAGAAGATTTAGACAAGATTACACATCCTTATTATTATGAAGTTCGTTTAAGTAATAAATGTAATCTTATGTGCCGGTCTTGTAAACCCGAACATAGTCATCTAATAGAAAATGAATATAAAAAATTCAATATAATATATCCTTACTTTCAAAGTTTTAAATATTCTAGTGTTGATCATATAGATATAGATAATTTAAACAAAAATACTCGGGTGTACTTAACTGGTGGCGAGCCGACCATTATGAGTGAAGTACTGGATTTTATGAAACGGTGTATAGACCGTAAGCGCACAGATTTTGATTTTACTTTAGGAACCAATGGACAAAAAATAAGTCCTAAGTTTTTAGAATTGTCTAATCATTTTACCAATATGAATTTTTCTTTTAGTCTAGATGGTTATGGAAAAGTCAATGATTATTGGCGCTGGGGGTCTGATTGGAATACTGTTATAAAAAACGCACATCTTTTAAAATCTCGCGGACATAATATTTCTATTAATACTGTGCCAGGAATTTATAATGTCACTAATTTACATTTATTGTTTGAATTTGTGGATAAAGAATTTCCGTATGCACCACTATATTTACAAATCAACCATGTTGGATTTCAGTCGGCGTATAATCATCCAAATACCCGAGCAGTAGTAGATTCGATAGCAAAATGTAAACAAACAATTGCATATTATGGTGATGGAAAATCTGCTCGTACAGGAATTGATGCCTTGTACAATTATTATTCTAATAATCCTACATGCGATTTAGTAAGTCTTAAACAGTTTTTTGATTATAATGACCAACTGGACCGTGCTCGTGGAGTAAAACTAGCAGATTACATACCCGAACTTGAAGCCTGTAGAAATCTTATTACCGGTTGACCAATAATTCCATTTCTAGTATAATAGTGTATATACACAAAAAATGATAGAGTAAATACATGAATGCTATAGATTTTACTAGCGATCAATTTAATGAGATCAAAGTGGCCGCAGACTGGATTAGAGACCTAGAATCAAGCGACAGCCGTTTACACAAAGAATCAGTAATTGAAAAAGCATTAATGGCCGCCAAGTTGGGGTCATCAAATGCTCAATGTTTCTTGTTCAACTGCTATCAAGCCTACAACCCCTATTATGTGTTTGGCGTAAAGAAAGTTCCTGAAACAGAAGGGCTTGAACACAAGCCCAATCCGTGGCCAAAGTTTTGGGCCATGCTTGAAGGACTCCGCCTTAGAACACTGACAGGTCACAATGCCAGGACTGCCATTGAGTTCATGAGTGAGCAGTTTGATAGTGTAGAGTGGAATGGGTTATGTCGTAGAGTCATTATCAAAGACCTACGCTGTGGCATCAGTGAAAAGACCCTAAACAAGGTGCTGGGTAATACAGAATGGAAGATTCCGGTGTTTACTTGTCAGTTGGCCACAGACTCAGAAAAGCATACAGCCAAGATGACTGGTGTTAAACGCCTAGAACAGAAGTTAGATGGTGTGCGTGTTATTGCAGTAGTAACCAAAACTACAGTTAATCTATATTCACGCAACGGTAAACCATTTGATAACTTTCCACATATTGTAGAAGCACTTGAAGATATCAAAAACAAGTTTGCTAGAACATTCCAGTCGTGGCCACATGGTTTTATTTTTGATGGCGAGGTAATCGGCGAAAGTTTCCAAGCCTTGATGAAACAAGCACAACGCAAAACGGATGTGCAAACAACCGGCATGACTTATAGTGTGTTTGACTGGATTCCGTTGGCAGACTTTGAGCGTGGATTCTGTAATGCCCAACAACATAAACGCTTGGCTGTATTAGAAGGATATCGTGCGGTATTTGAATCGACTGATTGTGTGCGCCTTATGGATGGTATCGAAGTTGACTTGGATACAGCCGAAGGACACGATATACTCAAACGCTATTCAACAGATGCAGTAGCGGCCGGGTTTGAGGGGATAATGATAAAATCACTTGACGCTCCGTATGAGTGTCGTCGATCAACTTTTTGGATGAAGCTCAAGCCAACTATCACTGTAGACTTAAATATTGTTGGATTTGAAGAAGGCACTGGTCGCAATGCAGGCCGCCTGGGTGCTATAATTTGTGAAGGAGATGACAATGGTCGTCGTATTTGTGTTAATGTGGGCAGTGGCCTTTCCGATGCTAATCGTGATGAATATTGGAGTGCCCGAGATCAGTTACTTGGCGATGTTATTGAGGTCGAAGCAGACGCAGTAACACAAAACCAAGACGGAACTTATAGTTTGAGATTCCCTCGCTTTGTTCGTTTTCGTGGATTTGAACCAGGAGAAAAGTTATGACAGATTGGATGATGGAACAGACTTGGTTGATCGAAGGAGTGGTTACAATGGTTGCGGCACTACTGTTGGCAACCATTGTGTATTTTTGGATAGAACATTTTAGAGGTGACTAATGGTAGCATTTCATAAACACAGTCCAGATCCAGTATTAACCGTTAGCGGACCGGAGCAACCCAATGCAGTTACATTCTTTTCAGCAGGAATAGAAACACTTAGGATCAGCGATAAAGGATTTTGGGTTCGCGGAAAGAAGGTCAAAGTGGATGACAAAGAAGCACTAATAGTCTATAATAGTTTTAAAGAATGGTTAGCTTGGCAACAACTTAGCAGATAGAGGATACAATGGCAACGCAAGAAGAAAAACAACTACTAATTGACACCCTAAAATTTACTCCACGAACCTACAAGATCAGTATGTGGGGTTACGGTGGCGAAAAGGTCATGGGCACAGTAGATAAAAAAGTGTGGGACTACTGTATGGAAAACCAAGTCGACCTTTCTGACATTGCCTGGGACAGTGATGCTGCAGAAGATATGGAACTTGATGAAGACCTGTTGCCATTTCCTCCTGGCTCCTGGTACGAGTGCGATGGCATGGCACATACCAATGGTGTTAGCCGTAATGCCGGAACAGTCCAGATTGAAGATGAAACAGGCGAAGTGGTATTTGAAAAGTCCCTGGAAGACTGCGACGGCGGTGAAGATAGCCCTGAGTGGTCGTGTTTTGACGAAGCATGGATTGGTAGCCAACCTGCTGGCACTGTAGTATTTGTTGGGTCAAGCAATGAAAAGGGCACATTCTTTGAAGGCGAAATAGAACTTACTGCACCATTTGACATTACCAAATTAACTTTACAGTATGACGAAATTGATGGTGAAGAACTGGTCAATAGTGTAATGTATGATGGTGAAGACATTGATAACTGGGGTGGCAGCACCGACGGTAAGAGTAGCGACTTTGGTATGTATCTAGTTCAAGACAGCAACACTTGGGAAACCTATGATCCCGAAGAAAAAGACTGGGGTCATCCTGAATATGGCACAAGCCCGAGCTCATGGGAACGGTCCGTAACATTTAAGTTTAACAAAGACAAACCAACGATTCCGGGTTACTACAGTGTGAATTGGAGTTACGGATCAACTTACGGTAGTTTGTATTGGGACGGTAAGGAGTTTGGTGATTGGTCTCATGGTAAGTTTAATCCAGTTACACAAGAGGGTATTAAGTCATGGTCGGGCTATAACTGGGATACAAGCAACTGGTCTAATCAACCACCAGAGCCACCTGATCTAATTTGCTCCGATAAAACATGCAGTTGGGTCGGCCGAGGTGAAGATCGTCGAACAGATGATGACTACAACGATCATTGCCCTGCGTGTGACGGCACCGACTTTGATTGGATTGACTATGATCCAGACTCAGCCAAAGGTCGTGCCAATCGTAAAAAGTATTGTATTTCTAAAGCAGAAGAAGTTGCTTTTGTAGCAGGGCTAGATACTGCCCTGGACCAACTTGCAAAAGAATCCGGTATTGATTTTGATAATGGTGAATCATAATGGGTTGGTTTTTTCTAGGTCTTTTGCTAGGGTATGGTATGGGTCGTAATCAAAAAGATACTAGCATTCCCAAAGACTTGGAAAAATGTAAGGTTGAGCGCAACCAACAAGAAATAGATATTATCTACTATAAAAAGTTAACTAAACAACTAGTCGACGAAAATACAGAACTTAGGAATAAAATAAATGCAAGCTAAACCCGGAACAACAGGACAATGTGGATGTGGCCGTAGCCCAACAGGCAAGTGTTGTGGATGGCATGCCTTGACCGAAGATCAGTATCGTGTTAAAAAAGATGAATACGATTTAGCCGTATATCGTGAACAAGCTGAAGAACTTTGGTTTGACGGTGGATCGTGCACCGGAGGCCGCCCTGAGTGAAACATTTTTTAACTAGTTTAGTAAACTCAGGAGCAGTTACAGTCTTTACTAGTCTGGCAATGACTGTAAAGAACACTGGTACCATACACTTTGCAGTTTGGTTACCTAATTGGTTAATCAGTTGGTTGATTGTTTGCACCTATGTTTATTTTGTAGCACCTAAAGTATCGGAGCGGATTTGTGAACGAACTGTATAACGAAACTATAGAACGCAATGGTAAAACATATCATTACGACCCAGACCGGGATATCTATTATTGTAGGTACGAACCCATGAGCACTTTTGACAAATGTGCTTGGTTTGTAACAATCTTAATTTTGTTAACTACGGTAATAGTGTTAGAATATATTAAATAATGTCCGAGTTAAACATTAAGATTGCTATTATACTAGTAATCTATTACGCTATAAACTTAGGCATCCTTTGGCTGGTCTATATACTTACAAAAAAATATAACGACAAATGAATACTATAACACTATTAACCAACACAATTGATAGTCTTTGGTACTGGACTTATGGTATCATTGCTGGGTGGGGATTAACCTTTACTATAGTCATTGTAGCAATAGTATTATTATTCATCCGTACGATTAATCTACAACGCCGTGTTGACCGATTAGAACAACGACTTGTTCATGCCGAACGAGATTACAACTTGTCTATTACTCAACATAAATCTAAATAAATATTAGGCTATGATCTTTGGATATTTTACTTTATTTGTAGCCTTGTTAATTGAGGTTGTTGGTGCTTACTATAGTATCACCGGATTGGCGGCAATTTTCTCTGGTGCAGTAGTTCCAATCTTAATCATGGGCGGCAGTTTAGAAGTAGGTAAAGTTACTGCCGCGGTATGGTTAAAGAACAATTGGCATCGTGCTAGCCTACAATTTAAATTATATCTATTACCCGCTGTAACATTGTTAATGTTTATTACATCAATGGGCATCTTTGGATTCCTTTCAAAAGCACACAATGACCAAAACTTAGTGTCAGGTGATGTTTTAAGTAAGATTTCTATTTACGATGAAAAGATAAAAATTCAAAAAGATAATATCGAATCAGCTCGTAAGGCCTTACAACAAATGGATCTTGCAGTTGATCAAACAATGAGTCGTAGTACTGACGAAAAAGGTGCAGATAAGGCTACCGCTATACGACGCAACCAAGCTCGAGAACGCAGTAATTTACAGGGTGAAATATCAAAAGCACAAGCAGAAATAGTCAAATTAAACGACCTCCGTGCTCCTATTGCCGCAGAAGTGCGTAAGGTCGAGGCCGAAGTAGGACCTATCAAGTACATTGCCAAGTTGATCTACGGTGATAACCCTGACCAAAATATACTAGAAAAAGCAGTTGTCTGGGTCATCATGATGATTGTTGCTGTGTTCGATCCGTTGGCACTTGTATTGATTCTTGCTGCACAGCAAAGTATTCGTTGGGCTCGCAATGAAGATCAGACAAATCCTGACTCTCAAGAAGAGTTAACCTTCGGTGAATATTTAAAAAAACTTAGAGAAAAATTTTTTAAAAAATCAAAAGAAGAGTCCCAGGGTGAATCCACATATACAACTATATTAGAAAATCTTGAACCGGTAGTTGATCAATTTGAAATCACTGATGAGTATTTCTGTCCAATAGATCCTGTAGAGCAACATGATGCCAAAGATGCACTATTGGAAGAATATTTTATTGATGATACCGAGCACACGAAGCCTATTAACAAAGATCCAACTTTGCCTGGGTGGATGTTTACGGCCCCTGTTAAACCCGCCGCTGATACATTATCACATATAGTAATACCCGAAATACCAGAGCATGATCATTTACATCGCATGGCCAGAGCTATGTTTATAAACGGAAATTTAGATATAGACGAGCGAAAATATCATGCTCAACATCAAGCGGGCGAAATAGATCAATTGCCATGGCATAACGAAGAACATATTAATAACATGCCAATTAGTGATGGCGAAAAGAAACAGTTAATTGAACGATTTGCTAATACTCCTGTATTACCTAAAACAACCTTTATTGAAGTTGACTCTTTAGGACTAGAGACCGACAACGAAGCTAATAAATTAACCGGCGAAGTTCGAGGATTTGGAACACAATTTCCGGTAGACCCTAACAAAGGTGACATGTTTTTGAAAGTCGACCGATTACCTAGTGTACTTTACAAATATAACGGAATCCAGTGGATTGAAGTTGATAAAACATTGACCGACACCCATGCGTATGATGAAGCTTACATTGATCATTTAATTGCTAAAATTGATTCGGGAGAATATGATCCTGAATTATTAAGCGAAGCCGAAAAAGACAGTATCGAACAACGACTAAGACAGTGATGACCAATTCTTTATCTCATTGCAGTTTCTGTGTTAAACACAAGGATCAGGTTAGTAAATTGATTGTAAGTCAAGATGTGGCAATTTGTAGTGAGTGTGTTGAATTATGTAACAGTCTTCTTAAAGACAATAAAAAACCTGAAATTAAAACAAAATACGCAGTTGATATTCCTGATCCGTTAGAGATAAAAAATTATCTTGACCAATATGTCATAGGACAAGATCGAGCTAAGATTATTCTTAGTGTGGCAGTTACTAATCATTTTAAAAGAATTAGTCACGGTGGAACAGACTTACAGAAGTCTAATATACTCATGATAGGCCCAACTGGAACTGGTAAAACTCTAATGGCATCGACTGTGGCCAAATATTTAAATGTTCCGTTTGTGATTGCTGATGCTACCACTTTAACCGAGGCTGGGTATGTAGGCGATGATGTAGAAAGTCTAATAGTTAGACTTTATACCGCTTCTAATGGAAATATTGAGCAATGTCAACGCGGTATTATATTTCTTGACGAAATTGATAAAATATCTAGAAAAAGTGAAAGCTCAACTGTAACTAAAGATGTATCTGGCGAAGGGGTTCAACAAGCCTTGCTTAAATTAGTCGAAGGTACAAAATGTAGGATTCCAGCCACTGGATCAAAAAAATCTAGTCAGCAAGACACTGTAGAAATTGATACTACTAATATTTTATTTGTAGCTAGCGGTGCATTTGTCGGATTAGACAAAATTATTCAAAACAGAAAGCAAGGTACCGCTATTGGATTTAATTCAAATATAACCAGCACTGAAGAGTTTAATATTGATCAAGTTAGTCCGGATGATTTAGTTCGGTACGGTATGATTCCAGAATTTGTAGGAAGATTTAGTAGTTATGTTACTTTACAAGGATTGACTAAACCCCAGTTGATTAGCATATTGACCGAAATACGCAACAATTTTATTGGTCAATATCAATGGTTATTTGACCAAGATGGTATAGAGTTAAAATTTGATGAGGACAGTTTAGATCTTATAGCAGAACGCACACTACAAACTAACACAGGTGCTAGAGGACTTCACAACGAATTAGAACGTATTTTATTGCCGCATATGTTTGATTTGCCTCGTTACAATAAGCAAAATATTTTACAGGTTAAAATCAATAAAACCCAGGTAAATACTCCAATGACACTAATACAGGAAAACTCGTGAAGCACTTTGGCAAAGTAGTGACTGTCAACGATGGTAATGTAGAAAAAGCCCTGCGTAAATTTAAGAAAAAAGTCCAAGAATCTGGATTACTTGACGATTTACGGGCTAGAGAAACCTACGAAAAACCTACCACCGAGCGTAAGCGTAAGAAGGGTGCCGCTAAGGCCCGTCTCCGTAAACAAATTCGAGATCAACAGCTTCCAAAAAAACTTTACTAATGTATCTTGAGTTTCAACTGCCGAATGATGGCGGGTATGGCGCCACTCTGGGCGCATATAAGATAGCCATTGCCCGCTGGGCAAACAACCAAGGTATTAACTACGCAGATAAAAATATCAAATACAAATATCGGGTTACATTTGACCGAGACGAATACTACACCGTTTTTACTCTGACTTGGGATAGCCCATTTGAGTATAAAATAATTGACAGGAAGTGGTAAAAGTGTTATAAATAATATTGTAGATGCCCGGGTGGGGTCTACTTTAATACTTGCTTATTTTTAAGGAGAAATTATATGTCAAAGCAACCCTTTCTGACCTAGCGTCAACCCCTTTACAATTTAAACATTCAACCACAAATAGTTGTTGACATGCAGTCCCATCTGTGTTACAATATACTGTTGTGGTAATATCATTTACATTTAAAAGGAGTCAAAATGAATTTAAAACCTATTCACGATCGTATTCTTATTCGGTTGGTAGAAGCTGAAACTCAAACTAAATCTGGAATCTTTATTCCAGATGCCGCAGTAGAAAAACCAAGTCAAGGCGATGTCATTGCCGCCGGCCCAGGCCGTACTACAGAAGATGGCATACTGGTTCCAAATCAAGTTAAAACAGGCGACCGTGTATTATTTGGCAAACATGCCGCAACACCTATTAAAGTCGACGGCGAAGAATTTCACATCCTCCGTGAGGATGATGTAATGGCAATTGTAGAATAAGGAAAACAATATGACAGCAAAACAAGTAGTATTTGGCGATAATGGTCGCAATAAATTAATTGAAGGCGTTAATGTATTAGCAGACGCAGTTAAAGTTACTCTTGGTCCAAAAGGCCGTAATGTAGTTATTGAACGCTCGTTTGGTAGTCCTCATGTGACCAAGGACGGCGTAACTGTAGCCAAGGAAATTGAATTAGAAGATAAACTTGCTAACATGGGCGCACAGATGGTCAAGGAAGTAGCTAGCCGCACAGCAGACAACGCAGGCGATGGTACAACCACAGCCACAGTCTTGGCACAGAGCATTGTTAAAGAAGGTATGAAGTATGTTGTTTCTGGTCATAACCCAATGGATCTCAAGCGTGGCATTGATCAAGCAGTTACTGCCGCAGTAGCAGAACTTACTAAGATGTCAAAGCCTTGCACCACTACCAAAGAGATTGCACAAGTTGGCTCTATCTCTGCTAACTCTGATGCAGACATTGGCAACATTATTGCTGAAGCAATGGAGCGAGTTGGCAAAGAAGGCGTTATCACTGTAGAAGATGGTAAAGGTCTTGAGAATGAACTTGATGTAGTCGAAGGTATGCAGTTTGATCGTGGTTACTTGAGCCCGTACTTCATTAACAATCCAGACAAACAAGTTGCAGTTCTTGACAATCCGTTTATCTTGTTAGTAGATAAAAAAGTGTCAAACATCCGTGAATTGATCCCGGTGCTTGAAGCGGTTGCTAAAGCCGGTAAGCCATTGTTGATCATTGCCGAAGATGTCGAAAGCGAAGCACTTGCTACCCTGGTAGTTAATACAATGCGTGGTATCTTGAAAGCATGTGCTGTTAAGGCACCAGGGTTTGGTGATCGTCGTAAAGCCATGTTGGAAGACATTGCTATCCTGACAGGTGGTACTGTTATTGCTGAGGAAACAGGCCTTACACTTGAAAAAGCCACAATCGATCAACTAGGTATGGCTGCTCGTGTTGAAATTGGCAAAGAAAACACCATCATCATTGATGGTGCCGGCGACAAGACAACAATCGAAGCCCGTGTTAAAGCAATTCGCACACAAGTTAAAGAAGCTACTAGTGACTACGACAAAGAGAAGTTGCAAGAGCGTGTGGCTAAACTTGCTGGTGGTGTTGCTGTTATCCGTGTTGGTGCTGCCACTGAAACAGAAATGAAAGAGAAGAAGGATCGCATTGATGATGCACTACACGCTACTCGTGCCGCTGTTGAAGATGGTATTGTAGCTGGCGGTGGGGTAGCATTGATCCGTGCTAAACAAGCTATTGCTGGCTTACAAGGCGCTAACGCAGATCAACAAGCTGGTATTAGCATTGTTGCTCGTGCTATGGAAGAACCTGCTCGTTGTATTGCATTCAATGCCGGCGATCCTGCCGATGTAATCATTAATGAAATTGCTAGTAAGACCGGCAACTATGGTTACAATGCCGCAACAGGTAAGTATGGTGATATGGTAGAACAAGGTGTTATCGATCCTACTAAAGTTACCAAGACAGCGTTAATCAATGCCGCAAGTATTGCTGGATTGATCCTAACTACAGATTGCTCGATCGCTCAAATTCCTAAAAAGGAAGAACCTGCTAACCCAGGTATGGGCGGTATGGGAATGATGTAATTGACAGATTAAGAAAAATCTGTTATAAATAATACTGTGGGTGCCGATGGTCGGGCCCACAGTATATGTTACTTGCTTAATAAGGAGAAAACTATGACAAGACTAACAACTCTGGACCTCAGTCCATTCTATCGCAACTCAATCGGTGTAGATAAATTATTTGATCGTTTAATGGGTCAAATCGATGCTGGAACAACTACACAGAATTATCCTCCATATAACATTGTAAAGACCGGCGACAACACCTACGAAATTCAAGTAGCGGTTGCTGGATTCACACAAGGTGAAGTTACAGTAAATGTTAACGAAGGTAATTTAATCATTACAGGTGAAAAGCAGTCAACTGATCTGCCCGAAGGCCATGTATATGAGCATCAAGGCATTAGTGCTCGTCGTTTCCTACGCACATTTACCTTGGCTGATTATGTAGAAGTAACCAACGCCGTAAGCCGAGATGGTATTCTTACTGTTAGCTTAGAACGCAAAGTTCCTGAAGCAATGAAGCCTAAGACGATTGCAATCTCATACGAATCGTAATATAATTAAGTAAATACAGTGGAGGGCATGGTGCTCTCCACTATAATTAAAGGACTAAAGATGGCACAGGCCGGAACAATTACACAAGTAAAAATTAACGAAGAGCTTAAAGAGCCTCCAATGTTTAAAGTAATCTATTTGAATGATAATCAAACCACGGTTGAATTTGTTATCGAGACCTTACTGAACTTTTTTAATTACACTACCGACACAGCAGTAAAAATTACACACGACATACATGAAATTGGAAGTGCTGTAGTAGCTGTATTGCCTTATGAAGTAGCTGAACAAAAAGGGATTGAAGTCACGGTACATGCTAGATCAAACAATTACCCTTTGCAGGTTAAGCTAGAGCCCGAAACAGTTTAAAAACTAATTTCTATTCGTTTAGGATAATAAGCTGATTGCCGGTATTCAGTGTCGCCGCGTCCGCGACAGTTATTAACATATCTAATGCCAGCAAAGTCTCGATCAACGGATTTATGATAATGTCCAAAGCACCAAGTTTTAATCTTATGTTCGGTATCTTCCTTGATAACTTGTTGTAAGTGACGATTGCCCATGCAGTTAAATCTCCAGGTGTCAACTAGGTCTATGTCGTGATCAATAATCCAGGGTGCCGGTACAGTATGACTAATTAATACTATGGCTTTTACCTCTTGATGTGTTTGTAGTCGGCTAACACTGTTTATTAGATATGCTGCATCATGATAGGCTACACCATTTATTCCCATAGCAGAATTATGTGTGATATTTTGTTTGTTTCGGAACCATTTGATTGTTTGATCTAAATCTATATTAGGATCAAAATCATAGCACCACCATCCGTTAGTTGCTAAAAACGCCACGCCATTGACAATAACTACATGATCTTGCATATAAACTACATTTTTAATATTTTTAATTTCTTTATATAACTCCTGGTAACTAGATCCTAGGTCATCAAGATAATAACTATGTTCGTCATTGCCATCAATATAAAAAACACCACCTGGATAGCATTCCCCTAAATGAGTTAATGTGTCCACTAAAGTTTTGCGATCTCTAGTAACATCGCCGGCTACTACACAGTATGGACTTGTAGCTTGGCCGGTCCAGTCAAAATCGGTCCAGGTGTCAGTGTGTAAGTCGGAAATTAAATCAAAGGCAACGGTCATGATAACTATTTACAAGAGGAGACAACATGCATATTATTTTTAGTAAACATACAGAATTAGAAAAAAAATACACTGTGTTAGAATTAGATACTATTCGAGTTGGAGTCGATGGCCCAGAACGCACGGCTTATTGTATAATTGAAAATATACCTCTTGAAGAAATCCCAGCAGTTTCAACTCTTAAAGACCTACATCATGAACTTATGCAACAGTATCGATCTCAGGATTGGCCCCGTTGCGAAGCCATTATTGGTCAACTTACAGGTAAATGGGGTGGAGAAATGGATAGTTTTTATATAGAATTGGCCAGTCGTGTTGCTGGTTTAAAAACCCAGACACTCAACAACAATTGGACTGGTGTTATTGAAAAATCTTAAAAACCATTTTGTAAATTTTTGGTTATTTTTAAAACCTCGTTAATCTGAGTTAATGTAGGGTACCTTAAATCAGATGCTGACTCTAAAAATATCTGAATTTCTTTATAAGTTAATAATTTCTCCCAACGCTCAATAAAAGGTGTAAAATCTTTTTTTTGCACTGCTTCATCTAATGCTATAGTTAAATTATTTTTTAATTCTAATATTACTTGATCAAAAAATTCTTGACTAAAAAAATGTTTTTTATTATAGTCAGCAATGGCCTGTGCCTCGATCATTTTTCTTTCACGCACCCACGGGGCCCAGTTTGCAATTTGTTTCATAAGATCCGCGATCCGCACTAGCCGTTCTTGGGGGTCCTCTACAAGGTCGTACTGCTCGTCCCAAATATGCCCAAAGGTTTTAAATCCATAACTACGCAGGTATTCTAAACTGCCATGAGTGCTAGCAAGTATAAATGGTTGCCCACATGAAATAGGTCGCAAACTTTTTTCGGTTAACTGTAATCGACTATCATCGAATAATGTTTCTAATATAATTTCAATTTCAGTGGATTCGTAATCGTGTAGATCGAAGTCGGCGCTACAATGACTATGGGCGGCACTTACAGGAAAGTGGTTTTCAAGAACACTAGTCGGGCGCCATGCTGGATTAAAAAATTTATGTTGATCGTAGTGTATATCTAGTTCGGGCTCAATAGGATTAATACTCATTTTGCAATCTGTATCTAAACCTAATCTGATTAAATATTCGGCAAATTTTAATCGATATTCTCTAGTTCCAGACCATGCACGATTATAAATTAAAAATTTTTTGGTAATGTTTTTCTTTTGTTGTGTGTGTTGAGCAAAGCGAAACCAATCCAACGCTATTAATGCATGACACCAATAATACACACCGATACATTGATTATTTTGATATGTAATTAACTCGTTAGATCTTTTTTCACTGTGCAATAAACATACTTTACTGTAGATAGTTGGTTTATAACTTAAATTACGATCAGTATACATTGATATTGATTTTAATATGTTAGTAAAATTATTATCGTGCGCAACATTTTGACATAGGTTATAATTTAATGGTTCTTGGTCGTGACAGTATATTGGAATACTCAATGTGCGTTCTTTCCAAGATAAATATCTAAGCTCTTGTAAATGTTTAATATTTTTTGATCCGTGCGGATAAAAATGATAAATTATTATATTATCATTAATTTCTTCAGCAATATTTTCAATAAAACAGTATAAATTATCTAACGGAATGCTCATAGGAAGTTATTTACTTACAAACTTACTAGTTACTAAAATATGACAACCGACACTGTAATCAAATATAATTTAGAAGTTTTTTGGGACAACGAATACAAACAACTTGATTATACAACTGAACCATTTAATGATCCAATAAGTGTAAACCAGTGGATTACCCAAGGTTATCAAAGTAAAATAACTGGTGAACTATGTGATATGCGACATCGTTTACCTAAATGGAGCAATCAATTTATCGAACATTACAAAGAGCTTGGTTGGAAAGATATTGGTCTAGCATTTTATCGAATGTCAACAGGAACAGTTATGCCAGTACACAGAGATCTATATAAACGATATATAGAACTATTTAATCTTGAGGGCAAAGAACACACCATTTACCGTGCGTTAATCTTGCTTGAGGATTGGAAATCTGGACATTATCTTGAATTATTGGGTGTGCCGATAGTTAACTGGACAGCTGGCACCGTAGTAGAATGGACATATGGTACTCCGCACATGGCAGCAAATATAGGTTTAGAAGATAGATATACACTCCAAATTACAGGACACAAATGATTAACAGTTGCAATGAATGGGATCCGTTAGAAGCTATCGTGGTAGGTGATGCTACAGCAGCTAATTGGCCCACAACTGATCCAGTGTTTGCCGAAGAAGCTCGCAATAGTCTGTGGAAAAAAACACTGCCACCTACTGGACCTGTGGATCAAAAAATTATCGATCAGACCAATCGTGAATTAGACATTCTTGTTGAAACTATAGTTCGATATGGTGCTACAGTTTATCGACCAAAACTGATGGACTTTGTTGAACGCAACGGAATGTATAATTACTGCCCAAGAGATCGGTTGTTAATAGCCGGAGACACTGTAGTTGACTGTAACATGTTGTATTCTTGCCGCAATCAAGAAATTGAAAACTATTACAGGCTACTGGGTGATGCTCGTAATATATTCACTATGCCACGAGATCAAGGCATGATTCTGGATGCGGCAAACATTTGTCGCTTGGGAGATACTTGGTTATTTTTAGAAAGTGCTAGCGGTAATCGTGCCGCTTATGAATGGTTATCTCGTAAATTTCGTAACATTACAATTGAATTAGTTAATTTTTATGCAGGGGTACATATTGATTCAACTATTACTCCATTGCGCAAAGGGCTGGTTATGTTAAATGCTAGTCGCGTTACAAAAGAAAATTGTCCCAAAGCATTTGACGATTGGGAAAAAATTTGGGTAACGGAAGACATGATTATTGCCCAGGATTTTTACCAATACCCATACGCAAGTAAATGGATTGCAATGAATATGTTAGTCTTGGATCCCGAAACAGTTATTATAGATGCCGCACAAACAGAGCTAATTACTATATTAAAGTCTAAAGGCATCGATAGTATCCCATTAACACTAAGTCATAGTAGAACCTTGGGTGGCGGTTTCCATTGTGTTACTTTAGATACACGGAGAAAACATGGGTAATCCTATAACAATTGATCCTACGATTGTACAACAATTAGTTAATCAAGCAGTACAAGATAATATTTTAAGTGCCGTAGAAAATTTAAGCTCAGATCCAGAGTGGCTAGCTCGTATTGAGCAAATGATCAACCAAACAGTGGTGCAAGAAACTATAACTAGAATAAAAGCCATCGACATCAATCCTACTATTAAACAATGTGTAGATGAAAGTATGGCCGTATTCCAAAAAAGTTTTCTAACTCAATTTGCCAGCACTGGTATCACCGATCGAGCCACAGCATGTCAAATAACTGTAACTGATAATGCTGTTGTAGTTAATAATCAGCTTAATGCAGAAAATATGAATATTTTACAAACTGCAACCGTACAAAATCTTATAGTTAAAGGAGCAATTAATACGGATAATGAGAGTTGGCAAAATTTAACCAAAGCTCTGGGACAAAAAACTTTAGATCTTATGACCGAGGATTGGACAGCGGGGTTGGCACAACAAGTGTCAGAACAAATACAGGCTAACGGTATTGACTTTGATCAAATCACAGTTGCCGGTGACAAATTGATTGACGGGAATCGATTGTCTAAAGCAATTACCGAAACCAATATTCAATCTGTAGGATTGTTACGCCAATTAACAGTTGCCGGTGAAGCTCATATTAATGAAACTTTTAGTGTGGTTAACAATCGTGTAGGAGTTAATACCTCAGAACCGGAAATGGCATTAAGCGTCTGGGATGAAGAAGTTAGTGTAGTAATTGGTAAAAATAAAGCCAAACAGGCCTATATTGGAACTAATAGGGATCAAGGGATTGCTATCGGAGTAAATCGTGTTCCGCAAATTGAAATTGATGCAGATGGATTAACTCGAGTCAAAAAACTACAAGTTGGTCTACACCGTATTAGTCACGATGTTAGAGTTCCGGGGTGGGCTGGTACTCGTGGAGATATAGTATTTAATGCCAGCCCTAACGATGATGGTGTGTTTGCTTGGGTATGTTTAGGTGACTTTAAATGGAAAACCCTGAAGAGCGCAGAATGAACATTAATTGGGTATTATCTAATACTGTCACATTCGGTCCCGAAGTAGAGATTGAAAAACTCAAAAATATTGGTAGTTTTTGGGGTAGTTGGCGCACTTGGCGCGGTTGCCAGACAGACAATGTTATATGCAATGATCTAACTAAAGCCACTGATTTATTAAAACGAAATTTTCAAAAAAATTGTAATTTTTATATACCAAACAGTGCTTTCCAAATACTTAACCGCCCAGAAGGTGTGCGATTGTTTGAAGGTACTTTTACACACAAAGTTGATTGCCAAGAAGAAATCATAGCCATGCATTTGGCTGCAGGCACTAGTGATGTAGTATTGCTTTTAGGTTTTGATTTATCCAAAGAAATCGCAGAACAACTAGTAGATTTAAAATATCAAAACTATAGAGGATTGGTACGCCAAGCTATTTTGGATAATAATCACATCCAGTGGGTACTAGTTGATCACCCGGAACCCATAATGAAAGAGTTTGCTAATTTAGAAAATCTCAGTACTGATACTATGGAAACGGTATTGACCTTTTTGGATAGTTGACAATTAAGTATTATTGTCATATAATACTAGTATGACTACACTAAAGCGTATTGGCTTCTGTTGCAAATGGCTGAATGATCCGAGTGAATGTGGCGGCATAAAGGTCAATGCAGTAGATCGAGACCTTAACGGGCGTTCAACTACCATGCGTTGGTTGCGTGAGCATCCAGCCGAAGCCGAACAACGCCAGTGGGACATTATGAATCACAACGCCGAGGCCGCTGTGCGCTTGATCGAGCGGGTGGCCACATTACCGCCCGAACGGCGCATGGTGCGGTTGGGTAGTGAAATGTTGCAGGGCTATACCGAGAAGGATTGGAAGTCGTGGTGGCAACAGAAGGATGTGCAGAATCACTTGGAGCGGATTTTTGCTCCCATAGGTGAAACTGCCAGGCGATTAGATGTGCGCTTGAGTTTTCACCCAGGACAGTTTTGTGTGTTGGCCAGCGAGAATCCTGGCATTGTAGAAAGATCAATTGAGGAGTTTGAGTATCATGCAGATATGGCCAGGTGGATGGGTTATGGTAAATCATTTCAAGACTTCAAAATCAATGTCCACATCTCGGGTAAACGCGGTACCCAAGGCCTACGAGACGCCTACAGTAAACTCTCGCCCGAAGCCCGCCGTTGTATTACAATTGAAAACGAAGAAAACTCCTGGGGGTTAAATGATTGTCTTAGCATTTCTGATATTGTTCCTATTGTCATGGATGTTCATCATTTCTGGATCAGAGAAGGCGCCTACATACAGCCCAACGACGACCGTGTTAAAAGAGTTGTTGATAGTTGGCACGGTGTTCGTCCTGCTATGCATTACAGTGTCAGTAGGGAAGACATACTTGTGGGACATGACGCACAGATTGCCCCCGACTATCCGGCACTTTTGGTAGCAGGCCACAAGAAACAAAAGCTACGAGCGCACAGTGATTTTTACTGGAATCAACCTGTAACCGACTGGGCACTGAGCTTCTGGCCGCAGTTTGATATACAGTGCGAGTCAAAAGGCAAAAACTTGGCCAGCGAGCAGGTTTATGATCGTGCTGTGGAACTAGGACTAGTAAATGCAACAGTTTCAAGCATGGCCGCCACCTAATTGGCACGAATGTGTAGTTGCATGGAATTCGATATTAGAATCAAAAGAATTTCATCCTAGATATCTGTATGAGTGGTGCGATCAATACAATAGCCCTGGCAGATATCATGTTCATGGATGGAAATCAACAGAAGGATTTGCATTTAGATTTGAAAACCCGCATGATGCTGTTATGTTTAAATTAACTTGGAAATGCGAATAATGGATTTTATTTTTGAAGCGGCTGGTAATGCCTGGCAGTATATTAAAAAGGACCACGCAGAATGGCCTTTGAGATTTTATGCCGAAGTGTTTAGTTGGGCCTGTAGTGTAATCAGTGCTGTGATATTTGCGGCAACAGTGCCCACAGTTCCGGTTATTCCGCTATACACGATTTTTATCAGTGGATGTTGTGCCGCAGGGTGGACATGCTGGACCCGTGGTAGTTTTGGACTACTGGCCAATTATGTCTTTCTAGTTACTATAGATATGATCGGCCTGGCCCGGATGATTGTTAATACTTAATCTGGCTTTGGGCCTCGTGGCTTACGGGTTGT
>Ga0208741_10000140_pt1 | contig 39406 bp, 51 predicted proteins | sample CryBogCBE03Jun09_FD_184576 | JGI IMG/M metagenome (GOLD analysis project Ga0208741, IMG submission 184576) | Freshwater microbial communities from Crystal Bog, Wisconsin, USA - CBE03Jun09 (SPAdes) | ecosystem: Environmental > Aquatic > Freshwater > Lake | place: Crystal Bog, Wisconsin, USA...
ATCTTGTTTACAGTATCAACTACCAATTTAGGTAGTACATTTTGCAAAGCACCGGCGCCTACATCTAATATGCCTTTAGTAGTTTCTAATGGGTGCATTACTGCGTGGCCAATACCGCCAATTAAATTAGCGCCGCTTTTAACAACATTTCCAGCAAAGCCTCCTACGCTGCGGTCAGACTCAGCTTGAACATTTTGACGTCCTAACTCAATAGGTGTAGCCGTAGATAAGTCAAAACCACCTAAAGATGGTTGAATTGGTTGCGCTGAAGCAAGATCAAAACCCATTATTTTACCTCAACAAATTTGGCGTTATCTGGGCTTACATAAGCTTTATTTCCTTTAGCATCCGTTTTTAACACCCAATCGGCACCTACACCAGCCGGTAAAGACGCGGCGTTCGGCGTTCCTGATTTACCAGCTAAAGCTTGTCTAGTATTAGGAGCTAAAAACTTTTCTCTATAATCGTCTTTACCTGTACTAGCTTTATATTGTGTTTCAAGACCACTTAATTGCCCCGCCATTAAGTCGGTATATGCTTTAACAACGCCTTTAAATTGAGCAGGGCTATTCGCCGCAGACAATCTATCTGCAACTTCTTTACGATCACCTAATGCACCGCCAGCGCCGATAACCGCTTTTGTAATTTCATCGCCTACGATACGTTTAACAGCGTCAAAACTATTTGGTGCAGGTTGGCCTGTTTGCGTAGAAATTGTATTTGCAAGGGTATTAATTAATGGCATATCGCCATTTGCGATAGCATCATTAAGTTGCGATAGTGTACTTAAGTGGTCTACTACAACGTTAAATGAACGGGTGCTATTTCCTTGTTTTCCTGAAGTAAAGGCTTTTTGAGCCGTATTCATAGAATGATAATTTTTAGCATCGTATTCAGGATACGCATAGCTAAGTAATTCGGTCATTTGTTGTGCACCTGGCGCTCTTGATCCAGCAGGTATAGGCGCCATGCGATATTCAGCAATTGCTTTTAGCTTAGATTGAACTGTGGGTGGCAAAGTACTAAGGAAAGCATCACCTTGTAAACCTTGTCCTATAGCTTCTTTTACAGTTATTTTAGGTGCGTTGGCTACAGGCATTGTAGCTCCTGGTACAGAAGATGTTGTAACGGGCGCGTTAAGTGGCATTGTAGAAGGCGCAAGATTATTAGCTACAGGTGCATTTGTAATTACGCCACTAGGGCCTGCCAAAACAGGCTTTATCCCTGAGATACCATACGGGTCAGCAATATTAGCTTGATTTAATGCGCCAGCGTTATGTATATTTAATCGCGTTTGATTTGTAGCGTTAGTATTAGCGCTTACAACATTAGCGTCTATATATGATTTGGCGTCGTACATTAACCCCGTTTTTACTTGATGCGAATATTGGTCAGGCAAAGTATAGCCAGGAGGCATTTTATCTTTAAAATTTTCGCGCCAAGCGTCATAACTTCTTTGATCTATTACGCCGGGCAACGCATCTTTAGCTTGTTTTACATTATTAGCAAAAATATCCCCCTGCGTTTTTTGCTGTGTTAACGCGGCTGTTTTTAACGCCGCTTGTTTACTAGCAAAATCCATTGCCATAGAAGGATCATAAGCCCATATTTGTTTCATTGCATCAGGTGAGTTAGGGTCTACATTGCTCAGCATATTTCTAACTTCCCTTTGCCGCGTCATTTCCTGCATTTTTGCAGCAGACTCCATCATCGCTAATTGATTAGCACCTGATTCTATTTTTACAGGCTGAACTTGTAGCGGGATACTTGCGTCGATTGGCATGATTATTCCTTAAGGCGAGTACTGATAATTATTAGGGCCTGTATACGCGGATGTATTATTGTTTCTAATGCTATTAATAAGGGCATTAGTTTGATATGCGCCGATACCTTGACTAACTGCATTATTGTATGCGTTAGCCGAACCAACTTGACCCGCCGCCGTAGCATTACCAGCACCAATAATATTAGACGCGTTGCTCGCCGCAGTAGTACCAATAGCTGTGCCTGTGTTATTAGCAGACGCTTGGCCTATACCAGTTAAGAATTGGTTATTAGAAGTATTAACGTTATACGCTTGTAAATCTTGAGCATTTTTAGATAAATAGTTTTGATACGCTTGTTGGTAATAAGTAGAGCCTAAACCTTGGCCATATTGTTGTCCAGCGGTTAAAGCGTTACCAGAAATCAAACCACCGCGCGCCGCCGCAGTAGCGTTCATTTGCTTATTACCTTGTTCTAAACTAAACGCATAGCCAGGATCAGCTTTAAAGTTAAATGCACTAGGAGTATATGGCGCTTGCGATGATAACTTATTCATCGCATTTGTACCCGCAGTTACAAATGGCGCATTTATCCCAATTTGACGTTCTAAATTGGCATTATTAGATGCCGTAGCTTGACCTGCGGCGTTTGCTTGCGTTTGGGCGGCGTTTTGAGACGCATTAGAGCCAAGTACACCGCCTAATAGACTTGCACCGCCCATAATTGCCATTCCAGTACCCGCAGATATTCCCATGATCTCTCCAATATAAGGCTAATTATCGCCCTTTTACAGCAATTTAGTAAATACTTTGTCAACTAATGTGTAACCTAAATATTCAAATAAACTACTGTTATCTGATTTTACTTTAGTGTTATAAATCACACGGTTAACGCCTTCATTTTTTAGATGCTTTTCAGCAAATTGAAACATTTTTAATCCTACTCTACCTTTTCGGTATTCTTTTTTCAAGAAGTAAATATCCTCAAAAGCGGTTAAACAAGTTCTGTAATGCAAATGTGGCCCAATAAAAAAAATAATGTACCCAACTAATACACCGTCATCTTTACAAGTGATGAAATGTAATCCTTTACTATTCCACAAATTTTCATAGTTTTCCCATACAGGGTCAAGCGGGTATGCTTTAGAAGCTGTTAATTCATCATAGTGATATGTAATCACTTCTTTTAATGCAGGCAAATTAGCAAGCCAATCATCAACTTTATATTCTATAGTCATGCGACGACACCTTTTGTTCGGTAATGGCGGTTAACTGCATATTAAGCTAATGGTTGCCAGCTAGTACCATTCCAAAGATACAGATTATGGGCGCCGCTATCATAATAAGTATCACCTTCAGCCGGTGTAGATGGCGCTGGGTATCTAGGCACAAAGTTAACTGCGCCGTTAAGCTTAACAATAAGTCTACGATTTGCACTTAAAGCACTGTCTGATCCACACGCAAACCCTACTGAACCAGTTGATTGAAAAACATATCCAGGGCTACCCGCTGAATTATTATCAAAGCCATTTTTTAATACGGCGGCAGTATCTAAATTTTGAATAGTGCTAGTAATAGCGCCGTCTACAGCACCGTAATTTTTTTCAAAACGATAATCTAAGAACGCGTCGCCTTGACCAGTATTGCCAATAAAGTTATCAGTGTAAGGAGCGTAGTTTAACGACGTGTTGTAATTGTTAATGTATTGATTACCAATATGGGTATTATTAACAATTACGCCTGCATTAGAACCAGTGCGGCTAACAGCGTAATCGTTATATTGGCAACTATTGCCTGAAAAAGTGTTGTCTTTGACAGGTGTTGATGCGCTATCTGCTTCAGACGCAACAACAAATCCTGCTTTAGCAAAAGCGGGGCAAGACGAACTAATACCGTTACTATCTGACACGTTATTTGAAATAACAGAGTTGTATACAGAAGTAAACCAAAAGCCTGCACTTCCAGAACCACTACATACGTTGTTGGAAATAATTAAGTTTTTATCTAAATATTCAGCGCTATCACCAATGTCATAAGTAGCTGCGTTACCTTGTCCACATAGACGTGCTACGTTACCTGTTACAACGCTATTTTGGGATAAAGCAATCAATCTAACGGCAGGGCCGTTGCAGTTATACGCTACGTTGTTAGAGATAAGCGTTTCACTACAACGCCAAGCATTAATAGCAGCAGATTGTGCTAAAGATACGTTTGGCGCGCCTAGATTAATAATATTATTTCCAATAAACATATTACCGCTGCCTGCTGTACCTGTATTTCTAACGCAAAGACCATAACCAATGCCATACACTTTGTTATTGATCATTTTATTAAATGAAGCACCTGTAGCATTGGTAATATAAACAGCAGTACCTGTAGTGACAGAATAAGGAAAATTATCAAATATACAATTTTCAATAAGATTGTATGATCCATAACCAAAAACACCGGCTGATTGCATACCAAAGAAACGACAATTAGTAATTTTTGCATAAGACTGAATTTCAATGCCGCTTAAAGATTTACCAGACGGAGCTGGCCCTGGGTTATCGTTAAAATTGCAATCAAAACTTAACCCGTCAATTTCAACATGGTCACTTGTACCAGCTTCAAAAATAGCTCTATTAGTATTTGCTTTAAGTTTTAATACTGAAACATAACCACCATCGCCGTAAAAAGAAGCGTTAGAAGGTACAGTAATATTTTGAACTAAATAAGTACCCGCGGGTACATAGATTGCTACTAAATTAACTGCGCTATAAGCCGCCGCGTTAGTAAATGCGGTTGTATCGTCTACTACTGCGTCGCCTACGGCACCAAAGTCTTTTACAGATACGTATTGGCGTAGTTTAGCTTGTACGGTAGTTGCAACAGCGTTAGATACGCCTGGTAAATAACCAATTAAAGCCGAACCACCAGGCACAGAGAAATAACTAAAATCATTGATACCAGCAATATTGTCATAAGAACCAATTTGGACATTAGTAGAATCTTTAAGAACAAACTTATAGCTTGACCCAGCAGTTAGCCAAACTTCGCTAGGTGTTCTACCAGCGGCGTCTAATACGATTGGATTAGAATTAGCTACATTACCAGCGTTACTTGTATAGGTAGTTAAGGGTGTAGTTGTGCCAGCGGCGTAGGTATAGAGCAAACCGCCCGTTAAAGGAACGCCGCTATCGTCAAAAAACTGCCAGCCAGCGCCAGCTAAGGCGGATAAATTAACGGTCATTATTTAACTCCTAAATTTAGTATTTGTTCTTCAAGGTCTGTAATTTTTATATTTAATTCTTGAATAGCTGCTGTTAAAAGTGCCACTACTTTAGATTGGTCAATAGCTTGATACTTTGGATTTCCATTTTCATCTATTGCATCTTTTTCACCAACAACTGCATCTGGGCATACCTCTTGTAATTCGTGAGCAATAAATCCATTTGCAGAAGCACCGCCATCTTTCCATGTATAGTTTACTGGTTTAAGTTTAGATACAGAATCTAAAGCATTAATAAATGGCGTTATATTTTCTTTTAAACGATAATCAGAAGTTGCTGTATAGACCACAGCAGAAGTAGTTCCTACTCTTGAAATAGCGCCGCAAACGTCCCCTGCATTAGCAGTAAAAGTAACAAAATCCGTTGCGCTTGCATTTGCAACACAATATATAGCAAGCCCATTATTACCAGAGGTATATTCAATGGATTGTTTTGCAAGATTTCTTTGCGCTGTTCCACCAACCAACAAATTACCATTAGAGTCAATACGCATCCGTTCTGTAGTTGTTCCCCCATTAGGTATAGTAGAAAACTGTAAATACCCTGCCCCGTTGTTGTCTGTAGAGTTCTCTTTTCTGCCCGCAATCATTGCAAACGGCGCTGATAATCCAGTAGAAACTACAAATTTACCCCCAAAACCAATGCTTCCACCAATATCTGCTCCCTGTGCATTAGTGGTAATAACAGAAATATTTCCGTTTTGTCCTACCGCAGAATTTGTACCTGCAATATAAGCCTGCAATCCACCCACGCCCGCTGCACTTGTTACTGCGCTACCAACTTGTAACGTGCCATAACTTGTAATAGGAAGCATACCAATACCTACATTACCACTAGAGTTAATACGCATCCGTTCTGTATTGCTAGAACCCGTTTGAAAAGTAAGATTTGAACCACCATCAGTAAGAATAGATCCTAATTGAGTAGCACCATTAAACCATTGAATTTGATAAGCCGTTGCTAACTTAACAGCGCCCGCAGTTAAAGTTAAATTAGCGCCATCAAAGGTAAAAGCAGAAGAATCTTGCAATAGACCGCCCATGCCAATGTAAGGAACGCGAGCAGCGGTAAGCGCAGACGATGACCAGGCTAAATTACCTGAAGCGTTAGGGACATTTAATACATTTGTAGCCGCCGTATTAGGGCCACTTAGCGAAGTTGTGCCACCTAAAGTAGCTTGAAAGACTAGGTTTCCCATGATTTTTTCCTTATGACGCTGTATAAACAGCCATAGCAACGCTATCTAATACAAAGTATTTTAGCTTTGTTAGCCGAGTTTTAATATATTTATTGTGCTTACGCATATTATTTATTTGCCTTTAGCAGATCAATTTCGGCTTTAAGCTCTTGAACTGCTTTTACCAGCATAGGAACTAACTTACTATGGTCAACTGACCAAGGAATATCCATTGTTCCATCTTCTTTATCTGTACCTTTAAAAACCGCTTCAGGAACTAAAGGTTCAAGTTCTTGCGCTATAAAACCAAAAGGTACTTTGGACTGATTGTTTATCCAATTAAAGTTACGAACCTTAATGCTATCAAGTAAAGTTAAAGCTGAACTTGCATCAACAATATTTTCTTTTAACCTTACATCAGAAGAAGTAGCAAACCCTGTAGAACTATCGTCATAATTCACACCACCAACATAGTTACCGCTATAGTAGTTAAGGATTGAGTTAATACCACCACTATAAGTTTTAACAAATCGAACACTAGCTAAAACACTATTATTTGCAATTTCAAGTCCAGCTACAGAAGTGCTTGACGCTGTTTTTCCAATAAAAATATCGCCTTTAGACGGGTTTAATAATAAAGTGGTGGCGGCACTTCCCGCAATAGATTGAATAGATCCGCAATAATCCCCGCTTATATTTAAATACCCAATATTTAACTTATAAGTAGAATTTGCACTAGATTCACCAATTTGTAATTGATTATTGGCATCTAACCCTGTAGTCGGATTTGTTACAGGAACTAAAGTTATTCTTGCGTTTGGATATACTGCCGTTGTCCCAATACCTAATTGAGTACCACTAAAATATAAGCTAGAAGTAGAGCTAAACGCGCCTGTGCCATTACCATAGGGAATGTACCCTCCACTAAGGGTTGTTAACCCTGTACCGCCGTTAGCTACAGGTAAAGCGGTTCCTGAATAGCTAATGGCTAAAGTACCGCTAGTAGTGATCGGGCTACCAGCTATAGATAAGAAAGCTGGAACAGTTGCGGCTACAGAAGTAACAGTGCCGCCACCTGCGGGTGTAGCCCAAGTTCCATCACCACGCAAGAAGTTGCTTGAAGATGGAGTTCCAGTAATAGGGTTATTTGTAGGGGCTGTTACAGATGATAAAATTGTTCCGCTTATTGGCAGAGTTAATGATGTATTAGCGCTAACTGTAAGGGATGTAGTAAAAGCACCTGAAGTTGTTAAATTACCACCTAAAGTGATAGTTTTAGCACCGTTATTTACGCCTGTACCACCATAAGTACCGGTAATAATACCTAAATCACCAGAACCTAATAAAGTAGTTCCATTAACGGTTTTAATGTTAGTTCCACTAACTAAAGCGGCTTGTTTACCATTAAATGTAGACCAATCAGTAGAACTTAATGCACCGCGATTAGAAGCGGAAGCCGTTGGCACGTTAAGCGTAATTACAGGGGTTGTAGTGCCTGTAGCAACTGTACTTGATAAGTCAGTACCAGTTGTTCCTAAAGTTAATGCAGCGACGCTTGTAACCGTTCCGTTGGTATTGGATTTACCATTAAAAGTATTCCAATCTGTACTTGTAAGGTAACCGTTAGTTGTTGTATTGGCAGCGGCCATGCTAATTGCGGGGGTAGTGCCACCGCTAGATACAACAGGAGCCGTACCAGTTACGCTAGTTACCGTACCACCGCTTGAAGGGCTTGTATTGGTAACAGTAAAGTTAGGGTAAGTACCAGTAACGCTAATGCCTGTACCGCTTGCAATTGCTACGGTTTGGTCAGGGGCTGTATTTGTAATAGTTAAAGTACCGCTAGTTGTAATAGGGCTTCCTGATACGCTAATCCCTGTTCCAGCGGTAGCAGCTACGCTAGTTACTGTTCCTGTATTACCTGTTAGCAATACTCCATTAGCCGTAACCGTGTTTGCAAAAGTAGCCTTTGAATCTTGGTCAATAGTAAGGGCAACAGCTTGTGTAATCGTAGTATTAGGGGTTACATAAAATAAAGCCTTTGCACCTCTAGCTGTAGCACCCCAATTTTCTGTAGCTACTCCTTCATAAGATGCTTGTGGATAGCCATTTGCAGAAGTTGTACCATAACCAGCTAATTCAAACTTACCTAAACTATCTCCGCTAAGCGGTGCTTGCGGTGCAGCATAAGTGCCACGAAATTTAGCAATGCGCATAGAAGAACTACTAGCATTACTTGAATACCCACGAATAGCAATACGAGAAGTAGAATTGTTATCGCCATAAGCCCTAAACAAAATGTCAGGTACGGCAGTTGAATTAAGCCCTAAATGAGCAATATTAGTAACGGTTTGTGCGTTTAAATCTATTGCGCTACTTGCACCTGTATATGGTATATAAGTACCTGAAAGGGATGGAAGATCAGCCGCTACTAAAGCTCTAAATGTGGGAACGCCAGCAGAACCATTAGGTGCAGCTAGTACATAGTTAGCCGTTTTAGAAGCATAAGGATTAAGCGTATCGCCATAAGCTGTAGCTAAACTAATAGCTGGCGTTGTACCGCCTGACGATACAACAGGACTTGTACCAGTAACGCTTGTGACTGTACCGCCTGAACCTGTAGCTGATAACGTACCACCTGCAAAAGTAATGCCTGAACCAATGGTGACGTTACTAAAACCACCTGAACCATTACCATACAAAATAGAAGTACCGCTAGTAGCAGGTGCTTTGCCATTAAATGTATTCCAATCGGTTGCAGATAGCCAACCATTAGAACTAGTACCTGATTGACGAATAGGTATAGTATTTACAACGCCGCCGCTATCTTTAAAAAACAGATTTTTATCTGCTATGTTAATAGCAATTTCTGACCCAGTAGCGCTATTAGTTAAATTAACAGCAAGCGGTACGTTAGTAGGTGTACTACTTGCGTATAACAGGATAGGCGTAAAGTTTGTTTGGGCCATTTAAAGAAGTCCTAAATTTAGACTGATTCTATTATGTTTCACTATACTTGTCATTTAAAAGTTACCCCCACCAATACCGCCTGTAGAAGTCAATATATTGCCGTCAAATAGCAATTTGCTTGATTGGGCCATTGTGCTAGTAGATGACGCATAAAAAATTTGATTAGCGCCAAAAGTTGATAGACCTGTACCACCTCTAGCCGTAGCAAGCGTACCGCTAGTAATTTGACTTGCTGATATGGATATAGATACATTTTGAGCAAAAGTAACCGCGCCGTACTGATTAATAGTGAATTGACCTACGCTTGACGCAGTGCCATAAGTGCCAGGGGTTACGCCTGAAGAACCAATTGCAAAAGTAACGGTGCCAGTGCCATAAGTGATAGATATGCCTGAACCAACTAAAGAAGCGGGTTCAAACACATTATTAGCGTTACCAATGATTATTTGATGATCGCCAATAGTATCTAAACCTGTACCGCCTTTATCTACAGGAACAACTCCAGTACCTGTAAAACCATAAATATTCCAAAAAAATCTATACCACTCCGTTGTCATTGTAAGTTCGCCCTCATAAATGAGGGGAACTTTGGCCGAAGGCAGTAAAGTTATATTAGCCATTAGCTATTGGTGCCGCTTAAATGCAGTTCAGCGCCAACAATGCTTATTTTAACGGGGTCTGTACCTGACACTTCATAAATGCGGTCACGAAGCTTTGTAGTCATTCCTAGACGGCGCCAAATAGCACGATATCCATATTGACCAAGTTTGCCCATAGAAACCCAATGTTCGTTTGACCACGTATGCCCACCGTCGTCTGACCAACGAAGCATTACTTGGGGGTCTGCACCTAGCGTTTCGCCGCCGATGCCTTCTACATTAATAATTAAACTTTCGGTAGGTGCTATTTCAAGCGTTTCGCCCGCAGCAATAATTATCTCCGTTGGGTTTTCTGGAATAATTACATTAGTCAAACCGCTTACGCCGACGCCTGTTTCGCAATTAAGCTGAAGGCTGTGCTGTGCTGTGCGGTTAAGGTTATTTTGGTTAGTAGGTAATGGGCGCCAAGACCTAAGCCATTTTTGAGGCGCGTCATTATCTACATACACATCTAAGTCTAAAGCGTATAAATTGCCGTTTTCGTAATCACCAACAATTGTTAAGTTATTAAAACTCATTTGGCAATTACCACGGTAGCGCGTAAATTCGCCGTTTAGCCAACCCGCACGTTCATGCCAAGCACCTGTAGATACGTCATATACCCATGTTTTTCCAACAGTAGGAAATACTAAAACATAAAAAGCATGACCTTCTTGTTGGTATGTATACGCAACTGCATTAGTTACATCGCCGTATTGTTGAATAGCAAATTCAATAGCATGAGTTGACACACGTTTGCCAGTATAGCCTTGGTTACGATAAACAATGCCATAACCGCGTGGGTCAGTGCCAAGCCAAAAAATACTATTATCAAGTTTAGCAATAGAAAAGGCAGCCACACATCCAATTTCATTGTAAGCTCCTTGAATGGGCGCTAAAGGAAAGGGAATAGTTGCTGCGTCATACCAAACCTCAGTAGTACCTTCGCCAAATACCCACACTTCACGGTTATTGGTTATTACGGCAATCACTTTATCAGGTGAACTTTCTGCCGCTGCAAAAGCTAATGGATCAGTAATCGTGCCATCAAAAATGTTTGTAACCCAAAGAATTTGCGAATCTGGTTGATTATAAACAAAATATCCATCAATATAGGATATGGTTTTAGCGCCAGCTGGTGTTGTGGCTTGTACAAAAGTATTAGCTGGCTCATCATAAATAAACAAATCAGGGTTACACGCAATCGCTATTTGAACGCCATTATCGGCAATAGATACTGGGCTTGTACCTGAGATATCGCCCAACTTAACATAACTATAATCAGGATAAATTTTATAGAATTCTGTGCCAGACGCTACATAAGCATCTTCGCCATTAGTAGTGTGAGTCCAAAGACCGCGAATTGGGCCAGTACCTACAGTTGCTAAAAGACGAAGCCCTGGCGTACGGTTAAGAAAACCGCTAGTTTGCCCACCTTCAGGTGTGGCTTCTGGAAACATATTGACCATACGGTTATCCGCAGCATTAACGCTACGAGCTACATACGCTTGGCCTAAAATCGGCGTCTGCATTAGTAGTTACCGGCAAATATATTAAAGCGCTGACGTGTGCCAACAATGCTATAAGGCAAAGACATAATGTCGTCAGGATTATTGATTCTTTTAAGGTTGCGCTTAGAAGTCATCGCAATACGAGCCACATTAGGTGGTGGCTCTACACCAAACTCATTGGCGATTTCACAAGCAAGATTGTATTTAAACGCTCTTAAATAGCCTGGTGGAAACGCCAAAGTAGTTGAAAGACTAGCTGGCTTAGTTAGCTCTGTAACTGAAACAAAGTGCCAAAGTAACGCTTTTGTAGGCACTGGGTACACGTACATATCAATATTAGGGTAATCCATGTTAATCCACATGACTTGTGGATAAGTGGAAGTCACGGTTTTAACCGCAATACCATCGTATTGTTGCTGGTTAATAATCTTGATACCAAACGAAATACCGTTTGAAGGATCTAAAAAATAAGTCGAATCATCTAACAAAATAGGACGATTACCTACAAAATCACCTGTAGGGCCTAATGTTCTATGAATTGTATTTACAGGCCAAGTAAATACTTGATCTTGGGTAGAAAAAGTTGATAAACGCTCAGTATTCCACGAATCAATCATTTGATTCAAAGCGTTAAGGGCATCTTGGGCAGTAGCAGCAGAAGGCGTTTCAGCCTCGGCGAGCATCCCGATTAAGCGTAATGCTCCATTTATCTGATCGGCGGCTGTAGTGGCCATAACAACTCCTTACTCTGCGGTTTTACGACGTCTTTTTACATCCAGTGTATTGACAGGAGCCGCAAGCAATTCTTCTACCATTTCTTCTACTTTTTCTGATTGCGTATTCAGATCGTAGCGTTTCCAACCTTGTGCTTCATCATAATCTGCTTCGGCGTCTATTGTAGCAACTTTAGTGCCATGAATAGGGTGCTTTAAATAAATTATAGGCATTATTTTTCCATTTAGATAGGGGGACAAGCCCCCTATTTTTATTAAGATGCTACCAACGGTACGGTATACCATTGTGTTGCACTGTAAGCTACAAGAACCATAGAGGTTTTAGCAGCCATACTATATGCACCAGTTGTTGCAGTTAAAGCATTAATAGAAGCGCCCGAATTAGGATACACTTTTAAAACAGCGTTTGCTACATCACCATTTTTAATGATGACTACAGTACCAGCAACAGGGGCAGCAAGAATTACGCCTTTAGTTGCATCGGCTGCGGTAACCAATGTAAAACCACCAGCGATTGCAGCAGCGTCAGCATTAGTTGACCCAGCAGCGGCGACAGTAGCAGATGCAATTACAAGATTTCCTGTAGCAGTAACCGTTGTTCCGCTAAAACTTGTACTACTACTAGCAGTAGTTGTTAGTGTTTGCAACGAAGTTGCGCCCGTAACGGTCAAACTATCAAATTGAGGGTCGCTATACGCAACGCCAATAGCTTTGGTATTTGGCATGATTTTTCCTTTTAAAAACCCGCCCCGAAGGGCGGGATATTACATTACGAGATGCGATATAAAGTCCAAGTGCCTGTACCGGTCTTACGAGCGCGGAAAGCGCCAGAAGTGGTAGTAGGAACCGTGATAGTACCAATCAATGTCCAACCAGTATTAGTTGTAATTGTTGCTGTACCACCATTAGCAATAATATTGAAATCAATAGAGCTATTGGTTTTTGCACTTGAAATAGCAGCATCTAAATCAACACCTAAAGGTAATTGCAGGTTATTACCACTGCCTGTGTAATAGATAATGCCGTTAGTCAAATCAGCAGATAACAAAGGTGATGCTGCTGCTGCGTATGTTACTGGCGCTGCTTGAACGCCAATAGTTGCTTCTGATAAATTGCCATCGGTAACTTGATAGCCACCTGCTCCGTTTGGAAGTGCCATGATATTAATTCCTTAAAAAATTGATTTAAAAAGCCCCCGCTTGCGCGGGAGCATTTAGGTTTAACCCCACATCCGAACGCCCATTGCTGGACGAATGGCTGAGTAACCGTATAGAACGTCAATACGGCAAGGTAAACGGTCATTATTAATATCGTATTGGCGAACAACACGCATAGAAATACCGTTGTGAACTTGACGTGAAGCCATGTCAACACCTTGTGGCAACAACAAGTCAGCAGTTGCAAAAGTAATCGCATCTTTATGATAGATCAAGTTTTGTGCATACTGAGTTGCAGAACCGCCAAGGAAAGTTAATACAGCGCTAGAAGCAGGGAAAGAATCAATAGTTGCCAAAGCATTAGTTGATGTATACATCGCTGGAGATACTGTCAAAGTGGCAGTTGTGCCAGAAGAAACAGTAACGGGCGCTGTTACAACGAACTGTTGCAATGATCCAGTTGATTGACGGGTTTGTGGGTTAACAGCATAAACGCTACCGATAGTAAATACATCGCCTACGTTAAATGTTGGTGAACCACTTGTAAAGCTGATTGCCAATGAAGTAGAACCTTGAGCAGTCACAGTAGTAGCTACGATAGGTGCAGTTGGAGTCACACCAGTTGTATGCTGAATAATAGACTGGCTCATGTTGATTTCTTCGTAGCCCAATACGCCCATACCCATCATGCCATTCTTAAATTGACGGCTAATTGTATCTGTAGGATTAAACAGACCTTTCAAACCTTCAACCAAACCTGCGTTGGCTGCTGGGTTAACAGTAGCGTAACGTGGGGACATAACAGCAGCAGCTTCGTTTAGTTTTTGTTGAGCTTGCAACAGGACTAAAGAAGTAGCAGGAGTAGTACCAGGAGTACCAACTGACTGATAGATAGCTTTGTAGCTGTTTGCTACATCGTTATCAATAGAAGATGCCAACTGAGAGATACGTGGTTTTAAAACACGCTCTGCAAAGTCATCTAACTGCATTGTCAATTCAGCAGAAGTGAAGTTAACACCAATGTGCTTTTGTGACGCTACAGTCAAAGTTGTGTACTGTTCGTTGTCGTCTTGAACTTGCAAGGCGGCACCGTCAGTTACCAAAGCGCGGTCTGGTAAGCGGATACGGAGAGTGGAACCAATTTTGGCACCTTCAACAGCGAAAGAGTCGTCATATTGGCGGTTTACGTTACGTGTGATAACAAGATTGTTCTCAAGGATCTCGAGAGCTTTTCTTGTGATCATGTCGATGGTTAAGATCGAATTTGACATAATAAAGTCCTAATTAAAAAATAGTTAGCGGTTTCTCTGCGCTTCCCACTTCTTGATCTGACGTTGGCGGTCAGCTTCAATCCACTCTGAAGTCGTCATGCTTTTAATGGCACGAGGATCCGTTGTGTCTGTTGCTGGAGATCCAGTGGATCTCGCCGTAATCGGAGCAATTGGTGCTGGGGCGCTCGAAGTCTTTTTTACTACGGGATTATCAGCTAATTTAGCCTCAATTTTCCCTAATTCTTTGGCCTGCTGGAGTGGCGATAAACGTGAAATACGATCGGCTTCTTTCGGATTAGACCCTAGGTAATAAGCCATGTCGGGGCCAACATCTGAAGCTTGAATCGTTTGAGCCATCGCGTCAGTAATTGGAAGCTTGGGGTTATACGCAACTTGTTCAAAGTCATCGTATTTAATCCGCGCATCTTCTTCTTTGTCGTGATAAGACTCAATGATCTCAGACTGCATCCTAGCTTGTTCACGCCTAGCAAGCAATTCTTCTGCCTTCTTTTCTGCCAAAGCATCAGCATATTCGTCAGGCGAATTAAACTGCTCAATCGGCGGGATTTCTACTGGGGCTTTTCGAGCTTGTGTTTCCACGGCTCTAGCTGCCTGTTCTCTTTCCCACTTACGTTGTTCTCTAGCAAGTCGTTTACCAATAGCGGCATCAAGTTCTTCTTGTGAGAAGGTCTTGGGTGCTTCTGCTGCTGGCTCTACTGCTTCCGGCGCTACTTCTTCAGCTTCAGGTGCAGCCGTTGCCACCTGCTCTGGCGCGGTTACTTCCGCTGGCACTACTTCTTGACTTTCGTCCATTTCGATGTTTCCTTAGAAACCCTGGTGATCTGCACCAGTACAGTTTTATTTATTAAATATTAATCGAAGCTATCTTATCTTGTAAAGCTTTAACTCTTGCATCAAGCGCGCTTTGATCTGAAGCGAGTTTAGCTTGACCAGCAATTAATTCTGCTTGAGCTTGAGCTAGACCATCTTCACGCACAGTCAATGAAGCTTCTTTAGCCGCTACATCTTTAGCAGTAGCAGCGCTATCAGCAACAGCTTGATTTTCAAGCGCAGTTAAGTCTTTTTCACGGGCATCTAATAGTGCTTGTTTATCTTGCGAATCGGCGCTAGCAGTTTTAGCAGTTGCCAAAAGCGCATCAGCTTGAGCTTTGATGTTTTGTGCATAGACATCAGCATCCGCAAGCTTTTTATTTGCATCATCAACAGCGCTAATAGCACCTTGACGTTTTGCCAATTCGTCGCGTAAAGCGACCATTTGAGCTAAATCGGATGGGAACTGTTTGGCAATATAGTCAAGAAATGCACTAGAATCAATACCGCCAGTGTCACTAGAAATGTTCATATATCACCCTTAAGCGTAATAGCTAATGTTGAGTTCGGCGCTACCGCCATTATTAATAAATTGAATACCATTTAAATTGCCGTCATACTGCAAAGTCACGCCAGCAGCCAAAGGCATACCAACAGAAGCAGTAGGCGCAGTGCCATCATCGCGCCAACGCACGTTGCCGGTCAAAGGTGTAATTATTGCAATGGTAGGCATTTGTTTTAAGCCTGTTTTATCCATTGTAGGTACAGTAAGTCCAACAGCAGAGCTTAAGCTAGTAATTTGTTGATAACCGATACAAACGGTAATTGCTTTTAAATTGATAGACATTAGAATCTTCCTCTTTCCGTGAATGTACGGATTTTAATCCATAATTGCTCAGTGGCTACAATAATACCCTCAAAAAAGCCACCTGCAAAGAAACTTCCATTAAAAAATGGCCCCATTAAAATGCACCCCCACCAACACCCGATGTAGCTACGAGTGAAGTAAAGGCGCCAGTACTTGCAACGCTTACGCCGATAGGTGTTCCATCAATCGAACCACCTGTGATTGCTACGGCATTAGCGTTTTGCTCTGCCATCGTCCCTGCGCCCACTAAACTATGATTAGCGTTCCAAGCAGTAGCCCCCGAGGCGCTAAAAGAGCCATCAGCGGGGGTTGAATGGTTAATCGTTATTGCCATTATGCCAAGAAGCGTAATTTATACAGGGTAGATAGGTAAAGTTGAATAATATTATCAATTAACTGTTGCATTGATGTATCTGCTTTATCGCAAACATCGTATCGTACTGATTCAATCTCGGCAAGTTGCCCTTCTAAAAACTCAATGACATTGCTAGTTTTTTTAGCGGACATTAGGCTAATTGGGCCAATCAAACCGTGACGACCTTGATACGCTTCTGCAAAATCATCAGCAGCTTCAATAATTTCGTCATAAAACTTGTTTAAAGCTTTATGTTTTGAGTAGCTACGGGTGTTCAAATGAACGGAATGAGTCACATCACGGGCTAAAAACAAGATTCCTACAAAATCAGCGGCTTTCATTGTGGCATCCCTTGTGGTGGCTCATTTGGCTCTTGTTGCTCATTTAGCCCTTGTGCTTCAGGGGCTTCGCCTGGCTCTTGCATCATTCCTTGCGGTGGTTGGCCTTGTGGCTGTTCCATTTGCTGTTCTTTAGCTTCTTCTTCTTGCATATCTTGCGAAGTATCGCGTTGCATTTCAGTCACTAAATCGCCAGTAGTCATCATGCCATGTACAGTACCCAACACAATGTCTTGAATCTGCTCAGGAGTCATAGCGGCAGCCATAGCAACAGCCCGCTTGGTTTCAGCGTCATACATCTTGATCTGCGCTTCAAAATCTTTACGCTCCAAGTCCTGCATTTCAATAGATTGGCTGACGTTTTGCAACATTTTGTGCATTGCATCCATTTCGCCAGACATAGCTTGAATTTGTTGTTGAGCAGCAGCCAAGGCTGGATCTTCGTCGCCAACTGCCAATAGCTTAGGATCAATTGTTTTAGCCAAACGCTCAGATAGTTCTTGGGCGCCAGGCCAATCCATATTTTTAACAAATAAATCGCCAGCCACTTTCCATAGTTCAGGATTGCCCTGCAAAATCTGACCCATTGCGTCCATTGCTTCTTGGCGCTTGGTCATATAGCCTGGGCCTGTAGTAGCCACAACATCATAGACACCAACGCTAGGGTTGTAGACTTTTTCAATCACAATGCCTTGTTGGTCAACAATTTTCTTAACTGGTTCAGGCTGATCGGGGTTGATCTTAGCCATAGATACTTCGCCATCAACACCGACGATGCGGGCAACGCGCTCGGTATCGTAAATTTTAGGAATCAAGTCAATTAACTGGCGAGTTGCAAAACGAATTGCTTTAGTAAGGTTATCGCCATAATGGTAAGTACCTACATCGCCTTGTTTCTCGCGAGCCATAATAGCTTTACCCGAGCGTTCGTTGCTTGTGGCTCCTAAGCTCGAGTCATACTGTCCAGTGGTGGACTTGATATCATCAGACGCGCCCATTTTGGCTTGAATAAGACCAGTTTGTGCCAAAGGTGGTGGTGCGCGTTGTGGAAGTGGCAAAGTTGCGCCCATTCCGTCTGTTACATCAGGGTTTACCTCTAAATACGGCCAATTGGTCGTGTTAGCGGTTTTCCATTGCTGTTCATAGCCTTCAAATTGACCACCATAACCGATAAACGGTGCTTTTGGAGCCAAGGCAAGCATTTCTGCCTCTTGAGATACCCAGTAGTTGTACATACGTTGTGCATCTTTGGCGTTTCTAACCAAACCAGACACATAAATACGGCCATCTACTTCAAATTCGTTACCAATAACACGAATCACAGGGATCCATTTGCCTGCCCATTCCTGTTCTTCCAAAACTTCATAGCCATTAGACTTCATCCACATGACTTTTTTCACATCTACGGTGCGCGTTTTGATGGGTTTTAAGCCATGCTGTTTCATTTGCTTATCTTCAGGACTATTTGCGTAAAACGCTTGATTGCCTGGGTACAAATTAAGCTTAGTCGGGGTGTGCGTATAGTAGAAATACTCAACAATACGGATAGTGTTCTCATTAATCCATTGGGACAGGGAATCATCACCGACACCTTGGGACATAATGGATGTGATGGGCGCGGCATCAGGATACTGACGCTCGTACTCATCTTTTTCAATATCTTGGCTAATGAAACACCATTCAGCGTCACAACCAGCAGGGTCTTGAATCATCGGATCCATGTACACGCTAAATGCGTTACGAATACGACCTAGACGGATATCTTGGTCAAACGAGTTATCGGTACAAAACTCGGTCAGGATACGAAAGTACCCTTCGCCGTAGGTTACTTGGTTTTCGCAAGCGGTGTCATAGACTACATCGGAGTCAGACATATACTCGATATGGCGAACCATACCTTCAAAGATTTCCGCTACTTCAACATCGCCTTTGTCGTCCGCAGGAATTACTTTTCCAGAGGGTCGGTTTTGACGTTGCTCGTTTGTTACTTGCTTGACGTGCTGCGGCAGTTTGTTGATTGTGAGGCATGGGCGCGCATTGATTGTCTGTCCTTGGACAGATCCGCGAGTTGCCAATACGTCTGCGGGCCACTGCCATTGGTTGTCCGGAGATCCGGCCATAAACCGAAGGTCATCTAGCTCATCTTCTCTTGATTCAGAATAAGCAGACATCGCCATTTGAAAGCGATGGCGCATCGTTGCAAGAACGTCTGACTGCTCATTTGGAGTAGTGGTGGGATTACTACCTGTGTCGGCTACTTTGCCAACAATATTCATGGATGACTGATCATAGGCCATAACGATTACTCTTTCTTAGATTGTCCATACCAGGAATAGCTTTTAAATTAGTAGGGACGTGCAGCCCACATACATTCTCACCTTGTAACGGGATTATATGATCAACGTGCCATATTGTTTTAGTTATTTTAGTCTGCAATGCTGCAAGTCTATATTCATTTTCCATACGCTCAAAATCAACCGAAGTTAACCAAGCGGGGGTGCGTTGCTTTTTACTAGCATAGCGTTTGGCATTGTAAGCAATGTATTTAGCTGGATTTTCACGCAAATATTTAGCTGCGTAAGCTCTATGTTCTTCAGGCTTTTTCCAGTAATTTGTAATTTTTACTTGTTTTAGTTTATCTGCGTTTTTTTGGTAATATTCGGCTCTTAATTGCTTATGCTTCACTGCATTTTTAGCCCGCCAACTTGCTGTTTTTATTTTGTTACATTCAGCGCAGATTTTAGTAGATACAAAGCGTTCAGCAGTATGCCCATATTTACAAGCAACGCCTGTAAAGTATTTGCTTAATCCTTGTGCTTTGGCTTCTTTTCTACTAAGCATCCAATATCCCAATAATATCGCCTTCGCGCATCATAAGCAGTTCTTCGCCATCGACTGTGACCTTTTGCCCGGAAAACTCACCGAATAGCACATGGTCGCCTTCTTTGACGTTCATAGGCTCAAGAAATCCTTTCGGACTTTTCTTACCTTCACCAATTGCCACAATGATACCGCTAAATAACTTGTCTTGGGGCAAAATAATTAATTCAGACAATTTTTCAATATCTTGACGAATCAAGACGCAGTTACTCAGGGGTTTTAAGCTCATTTTTTCTTCGTTAAGATTTTGTTTGCTTTAGCATCAATCTTGGATTTGCTTGATGGCGATAGTTTGCCAGCTTTCACTTCTTGGCTTGCACGGGCTTTTGCATTTGCAGCGTGGGCGCGGTCAGGCATCGGATATTTACGCTCGCCTGGCATACCAAATTCGGATTTAGCCAAAGAATTACGGGTTTTAGTAGGTAACTTAGCCATTATTTTTTTCCTTTGCTTTTGCCTTTAGCGGCTTGGGCTTTTTCGCTGTAAGCGATGGCAACGCTTTGCTTGATGGGTTTACCGGCTTTGACTTCTGCGCGGATGTTCGACTTGAAGGCTTCTTTACTGGTACTTTTTTTGAGAGGCATGGTTGCTCCTTGAGTTTAGGCTTTTTACGGCCGAAGTTAAAAAGTTCTAAAACAGTTTTCCACATATTAGCTCCCCATCCATGAGTTAAGGGCTGCGCTTTGCGACTGATACGTTTGTTTACGGATTGTAGTACGACTTTCACGGTTTGCAACAGGGAAAGCAAAAGTTAGCGCTATGGCGTCTGCACTGTCTGGGCTGGCTAACCCACGCGCTTTCATGTCTTTCTTAGACTCCAAGTAGATAGCACCTTTAGAGTCAGGCTTCATCAACGGTGAAATGAGGTCAGTCTTGAGCGTTTTCTCTTTAGGGATGCTTGCGTTCTTAAGCCAATCCTTCATCTGTCCCCATATCTGCGCCCTCATGTTGCCGTACATCATGGGGTTCCTAGACTTGTTTGCAAAGTTCACACCCCGTATCTTGTAGCGTTGTTCCTTGAGCCGGTCAACCACACCCGCGCCGAGGCCGCCTTCGTCAATCGCCACGACTGCTGGGCTGTACTGCTCGATTGCTTCAATCACATGGCCGACCACTACCATCGTATCGTCACCCTTGAACTTACGGATCTCTACAATATCTCTGCCCTGGCGCACCGCAATGACGGTCGAGTCCGAGCCAAAGCGGGCTGGATCAACACCCATTACGATGGGCGCGGAGTCATCCTGCCATTTGTCCCGTTTCATGGCGTCATCTACCAAGGTGGATGAGATGAACTGATCGTCACCTTCTGAAGGGAACGAACCGTACACTTCAACGTGCGCCTGGTAAGAGTCAGGGCCGTATTCTTCAATGATCTGGTTGTACACGTTCTTGTCGGTACCTTCTACATCCCTAGCGTCCACCTGCCTAGATTGCCAAAAGTCACGCTTGCTACCCTCGATGGCTTCATAGAAGTAACCCGTATTGCGACGCGGGTTAGAGAAGCAACACCAAAAGCGATTGGGTGTGTTCTCTGTAAAAAACCCGCTTGTCACCGCCCAGATGGAGTCGTCAATACCGCTGGCCTCGTCAAACACGACCATCACGCCATCATAGTTATGCACACCAGCGAATGAGTCAGGATTCTCAGCCGACCAAAGCCGTCCTTCTAAGTTCCAATAACGTGTGCCTTTCTTGAGGTCACGCTCGACCAACTCGGTCAGCCATTTGGCGGGCATGACTCTTGTGGCGCTGATTTCCCACCAATAGGTGTTAATCGCCATTGACGACCACTTAGTAATCTCGGCCCATGTTACGGAGCGCAACTGACTTTCTGAGTTAGCAGACACAATGACCGTAGACCCAATGCGAGTAGTCATCATCCATAAGACTAGCCAACTGACAAGGGCTGACTTACCAATACCACGCCCAGAGGCGATGGCTAGGCGCATAACGTCATAGTCCATCTTGCCATTGTTTGCTTTGATATGCTCGCCAAGGTCATTCAATACCTGGCGCTGCCATTTGCGTGGGCCAGTGAAATGTTCTAGCGGTGTGCCTTGTTGCCCCCAAGGAAACGCAAACATCACGAACGCTAGCGGATTGTCTTTAATGGCAGGACTCCACAACCGTGCCATGAGTTCTTGTTCATCTTGCGCGGAATAGCGGGTAGTTTGCATTATTGTGCTGGCATATTGAGCAAGACGTTTGGTTCAACTTTTTGAAAATACTGTTGAAGGGCAGGCGCAGGCATATTTTGTAAGTTGTAATCTGAAGGTGTAAACACAGTCTGACCTTGCGGTGTTTCTGACCAAGTACCGCCAGGCGTATCAGGCGAATGAAATTGACTTTGGTCGCTAAATGTCGGATGGTTTGGTTTCTTAAACGTATCTGTACCATGCCCATTCTCAGCCGTACCCGCGCCAGACTTCCAAAAACCACGCAGATCATAGTCGTACAGATCCTTAATCTTGCCCGTTTTATCAGCCCATGCCATAAACGCTTTTTCTTCTTTTGGCGACAACTTAGTGTTGTGCGTTGCGGTAAAGTCAAAAGGATCTATTTCGTTCTGAGGCGCTGTCGCTAATACGTTTAGCGCATTGACGGGCGCAGGCGCCAGTGCATTAGTAGCCATTACGCTGCTTTCTTTTGTTTGACTGGTTTGAACTCTACGCTTTGAGGTTCACTAGCTGTGAGGGCGTCAATGACTCTTGACTGCGCTTGCTCGAGAGCAGCGGTGATTGAGATGCGCTGTTCGACGTCGATGGATAGTTGTTGTTTGGCAACCCACCCGTGGACGTTTTGCAAGATTGCGAGGGCTGCACGGGAGTCACCGTTTTGTGCAGCAGTATGCAAGAGTTCGCTAGCTTCATATTCACCTTCGGCTCTGCCTGTTAATTCTGCCCATTCAGCAATCGGATCAAACTGTACTAACTGACGATATTCGGTGGGGAGCATACCCGCTGCTAACGCCAACGAATCTCCCTTAAGGCCGAGCTTGGCGGCTTTCTTGATTGCTTCAAGCCGTGACTCTGTAGCTTGCAGCTTACGAGGTTCATAAGGAAAGGATACAAACATAGCGTGATGTTATCACTTTTCAATAAAAAATAAAAATTAAAAACGAATCTGTTGTGATGGCTATAAAAATAAAAATTGTTCGTGATACCTGGCAACCACCAACTCAAAAGCTGTCGGCCCTACCCGGGGGCCTAAATTTGAAAGGCAGAAGTTTCAGGCTACGGGTTTACCCTTATTAGCTTGTGGCTTGTGGACAACGTGGATTGTCCAGGCAAGTTAGGGCGCGGCGTTGCGTTGTTGTTGTTGTTTGCTTTTTGCTTTGGGCGCGTGGCCGCTTAACTTGTGGACAATGCGGACAATATGTTTTTAAGTTGTCCACACTATCCACAACTTTTAGCTAGTAGCTAACGGCGTGGGCGAAATAGCAGCATAAACGTGGACAACGTGGACAAGTGGACAATCGATTTTAAGTCGCTGACTTATAACATTCGTTGTATTTATACAACAATATATCAACCTCTAACTAATAAGGTATTTTAATTTATCCACAATATCCACAACTCTTATTTTGTAAGGGTTCGCGCCCTGTTTTTGATTGTCCACAATCAGTCCACAATCGATCCGCAATCAGTCCACAAAATATATTTTGCGCTAAGTGTTGCAAAGTGTAAGGAATTGTTTTACATTATCAATACCGGCTGCAACTTAACCGGTAAACAGTCCACTAAACTAAACGAAAAGGCCACAAAATGAACTTTGTAAACGAACTCAATCAAGCCTATGCTTATCTTGATAATGCTATTGATAGCTGCAATACTAAGACTGAATTTAGCGCGCTATTAGATAAGATCGAAAGCAGCGAATTACCTTATGCGGATATTTTATACGCGCACGCATTCGAAATTTATAGCGTTAAGTTTTAACTAATCTACTCTAATCTAAAGGCAAAACTATCATGAACAATCAATTTACAATCTCAATAAATGCTTTAAAGGGTCTTGATCTCTTAGCAGCTAAGGGTGATATTCGCTATTATTTAAACGGCGTAAACGTCGAATTTAACGAAACAACAACCCGCTTAGTAGCAACTAACGGGCATATTTTAGGAATTGAGAACTTAACTCAAAACCTAGTAAACACCGGCGCGGGTTCGCTCATCATTCCTAGCGATATTATTAAGGCCTTAAAACCAGTAAGCAAAAATGCCGACATCGTGCAAATTAAACAAATTCCTAACCCTTATGGATCTAGTGCTAAGTATTGGGAAATTGACAATTACGGCGTGAAAACGACATTCGCCGGCATAGAGGGCACATTTCCCGATTATGCTCGTGTAGTAAGCGGCGCAATGACTAACGGCGCGGCTGCACAATATAACCCCGATTATTTAGCGACATTCCTAAAAGCGGCCAAACTATTGACCGGTGCAAAAAGCCCTGATATTGAGATTATGCAAAATGGCCACAGCGCGGCCTTAGTCAATATCACCGGCCTTGCTAGCTTTATTGGCGTAATTATGCCAACCAAAGGCAAAACAGGCGACGAACAGGCCGGCGGCCTTGCTAGTCCTACGCTATACGCGCCACTAGCAGCAGCCGAACAACCAGCAGCCATAGCAGCCTAAATTTGTAGTGGATAGCGTGGCCGGTGCGCTTAATCACCGGCAATTCACTAAACTAAATTGAAGGAATCTAAAATGAACAAAATTATCAATATCGGCGTGGTTGATCTAGGCGGCTTAAAAGGCGGTCAATTATTTTGCAACATAGAGCTAAAAGAAGGGCGGCTTTCAATATCAGGCGTAGAAGCCCCGCTTCCTTCCGGTAACGCGCGGGGATCATGCGGTCAAATTGTCATGCACGAGTGGAATTTTAAAAAGCTGCACAAAGGTTGGACGCCCGCGCTTGTTTCTAAGTTTCGCAAAACTTGGGATAAATACCATCTAAATGACATGAAGGCCGGCAGCCCGCGCCAAGAACTAGCCATTAAAGCGTGGCAGCTAGGCGGGGCTAAGTATGAATACACCGCAGCCTGCGTTATGCTGAAAGAATTAGGTATTTTAGAAGATAGCGAATACCTGCACGAAGGCAAACCCTACAAATACGGCAGCGCATGGCTAAGGTGCGAGATACCTAACGAAGTAATCTCATTTTTGGCTAGTTTGCCAAAATCTGAAAACCAACCGGCTTGGGTGTGATCATGAATAAGCAACCACAACCAACAAAACTTGAGATAGTAGCCGCCGGCATCATGGGCGCGATTCTAGGCGGCGGCATGATCGCCTTGTATTTTTACCTAAACGGGGGGTTTTAATATGTATATATCCGGCGGGAAAGTATTTCAAACAATGGCCGAGGCCGTAGCCTACGCCAATTTTATAGCCAAGATAAGCCGCGTGATCGTGGCCGTTGAAAGGGTTAAAAATGACCAAATACATAGAAATTAACGGGCAGTTTGTTGAATACATAGAAAAAGAACTGCCGTGCGCCATTGTTGGGTATAGAAAATGGATCGATAACTGCGGGTATGAATGGATAACAGACTTAAATAATAGCTTTATTGCTGAAAGTGAAAGCGAGGTTAAAAACCATGTTTACAGTAACTTATAAAACTTATATGGGCGGCGTTGAATCTTACGCATACCGCCGCTTTACTAACCGCGCCAACGCGACAACCTTTGCCCGTAAAACGGGCGGCACAATAGAAAAGGCATAAAAATGAATATTACTATCACGCAGGAACAATACGAAAAGTTACGCCGATTGTCCGATTTTGCCGATTGGTATTTAGATGACCAAGAGCCAAGCGGCGAACAATACGAAAGCGACAAAGAAGAAGCATTACAGGCGCAAGAGGTTATCCAAGATATCGACGCGCTTATTTATTTCCAAGAAGAACAGGCCACACGATCAGCACGCACTGACGCGTGGATTAAGCAAGCCAACCAAGACATCAGAGAGGGCAAAGCATGACAACTACATTTAAACCAGTAACACGCGACGATTTAGATAGCCAATTTGGGGCGCTATGGCGCGCCCTTGAGTGCTATCGAGAAGATAGCATACCGGAAGGCCAAGACCCACAATTTGACGCTGAATGGAACGATATATGCAGCGCTATGGCGTGGATTGAAGAAGATTTAACCGCATATTATAGGGGCGAATAAATGAACAAATATATAGAAGAACTTGTGACCGAAATTTATTTTGAGATCTGTGACCTATCTTATGGTCAGACGTATAAGGACATCGGATACGACAACAAAAAAGCTTTCTATGCTGAAATGAAAGTAAAGCTAGAAGAACTCCAAACACGCTTAGAAAAAGAACCCCCGCCAACAGTTACAGACACGCTCAAAGAGTTTTTTGAAAGCCAAGACCCCATCAAGTTAATGGGGGCGCTTAAATGATCTATCTTGTGGCCTTACTTGTCATTGAATTGATGATCTTATTATGGGAACTTTAAACCATTAGCACCAATTAAAAAGCCGGCTATACGCCGGCTCTTTTTTATTTGACCAACACCATCTTAGGTGGCGGGTTTTCCTCTACCATACGGCGCAGCTCTGATTTTGATATCTCAGACATCGCCGGCGCGCAAAATATATGCTTCTTAGTGTCGAACTCCCTAGACTTTAGCCGCCCGCGATCTATCCAGCCCGCTTCTTTTAAGGCGTGCAAGAGTGCAGCCTGTGGCACTTTAACGCCTGACGGCGCAGCACCCGCAAGGCGATCACAAAGAGAGTGAAAGGGTGAGCCTATAACTCCACGCGAAAACTCGCCTACGCGGTTTTTAAGCATCTCTACGAGGTAACTCTCGGCCATGCTCATGCCATGCTCTACTAGATTGGCCTTAAACTCAGTCCACATCGGCGGCGCACTAGGATTAAAACGGGATACATCACGCTTTTTAAGAACATCAGCAATAGCAGCAAACCCGCCGGCACGATACCAGTCCCACATTTTCTTGGCCTTGTTTGAGTCCATACGCGGTGCAGCCGACCAGACGCAGAACCATCTTCTATCTTGACTAGCTAAGGAAATTGGAACGGGGTCATTTGAAAATGCCAACACGAATAGCCTATTTGCCATCATGTACGGATGCAATCCTTTGCGGTTAATTGGGAGCATTTCGGGCGGGGCTGCGATGATTGGTTTAAGTTGGTTTGCTAGTTGGCGACGTGTAGATGCGTCGGGTTCTTTAAGTTCATTGATGATAAGGATTTCGGATTCCAACTGATAACCCCATTGGGAATTTACGGAATTGTTATCCATAATGCCTCTGTTTTTAAGGTGATCGCCACAGATAGCCCATATAAATGGCGCCCAAAATGTGTCCTTGCCTGATCCTTCGTCACCCGCATGAAGGACAGCATGGTTTACTTTAATCTTGGGGTATTGCACTTTGAAAGCCATCACATCAAAAATGTGGCTAAGTTCTTCAGGCTCAGGCACTAACTCTTGACAATGCTTAAGCCACATAGAAATGTCTGTGTTAGAGGCATTTGGAATTTCAGGTCTAGCATCCCGCCAACGATTACCAAACAAGTCGCCATCACGGGATACAATCACATCTTCGCCTGCTGCGTAAGTCACACCAACGAGCGCCTTGGCGCCCATTGCTTGACGATTCTCATCAAAGCAAATGGATGCTTCTACTTTGCGCCCTGTATGAAGGGACTTGCACGATACATGACGGAACAAAGCGTTGAACGTCTGGCGACTGACCTCACGTCGGTCTTGCATATCAAAGTAAGACTCATCGTCTTGGATGTAAGCAAACCGCTTGTACCAATCCGCCTTCTCAATGCGTCCTAATTCCTTGCGCTCAACCTCGGCAATCAGTTCTGCTGCGGTATCTCTGTAAACGTCATTGGGTGTTAGCTTTGACAATGCCATGTTCATCTTTTCTGCTAGCAACTCGTCACGCAAACCATGATCGACAGTTGGGCCACCATTATCCGCTACCCAATTAAGAAACATTTGTGAACTAAAGTCGACGCAATGACCATGCAAGCAACAGAACGAACGATCTAAGGGTTTGTAACGCCCTTCAATGTTGCCATCGGTATGCTCTGCGTTGTTAGGGCAAACGATACTCATCCAACCCTCGCCATTGGCAGCCGACATGATTAACCCCTGCTCGTTAAGCCAAGTAACGACTGAATCTTTGCCTGTGTCAGCTAGGCGAATGGCGACATTCTGCGCTGTATCAGCAGGGTCAGGCACCACATCAAGGGCGGTGCAGATATCTTCAAGGTTGTATTCACGCTCGGGGTGGAACGCTACTAAGACTGACGCAAAGTTACCGCGCCCTGGCTTGAGGTTTACAGAACCAGGCAAGCGGAAGTTACGCACGGCATTAGTAGCACCAGGATCGGTATAGCCTGCTTTAGCAATCGCTTTGATGGCTGCGGTGAAGTCGCCCTTGGTTGGTTGCTCTTTAAATGCGTAGCCCCATTGGAACGATCCTTCGGACGTTTCCATGATCCAAGTAGGCGCAAGTGGCGGCTCTTTTGACTTGGTGCCGATGTCATCTAACATCATCACAAGGACGTATTCACAATTTGCGCTAGATGCTGATATCTTGCCATCGGCAAAGCGGTCTAGGATAAACGAGCCTGTATTGCCGTAGATAGCCCAATCCTTCTTAACCTTAGCAGTAGGCAGGAACGCAGGCCATGTGCATTTAATCGTACCATCGGCATGGGTCTGCAACATCCCATTGCCATCTAACTGTGGTTTTTGACGCACAACAAGGGCTGTTTCACCTACAGGTGCTAGGTTCGTGATATATTCTACAAAGTTCATCTGGACTACCTTTCGTGAGGTTAGCCCCCTAGATTAAAACCTAGGGGGCTTTTTCTTTTTATTTTCCGTAACGCTGCATGGCATGGATTTCTACACCTAGCGGTATGCCCTTAGCCCAATCGGGCGCGGTACACATCACTTCTTCCATTCTTTTTATCATCGCTTCGGGCTGGGTTGTTTCTACAACAATTTCATCGTGGATATGAAGGATAACATCGTCTAATTGGCGTAGCGAATAACGCAATAGATCATTGGCAACTGCTTGAGTAATGTTTTCACACGCTAAACCTTTCCATAGTCTTGCTCTAGGCCATTCCTTTGCATCAACGGCGGGTTTCCATGCTGCTTTAGCGTAGGTAACGCCATCAGCTTCTAACTTAGCGAATGGATAGCAAAGAACTCTGCCCGAAGGTAAAGCATACCAAAGATGTTGCCCGTCGTACATATAGGTTACCCTACCTGCACTAAATTCATGGTTAGGATTACGCATCGCTCTTGTGTACGCTTCTTCAAGGTCTTGCCAATACGGGGTAGCCCAAGGATTCGCTAAACGCCACGCTGTGACCATTCGCTTGGCTTGAGGCTCAGGTAACAAAATGCCATAGGCGCGTCCCATCGCCGCGAACGCTCCTATGCCCCCTGCAAAGCCACAGGCTAACTCTTGAACTTTACCAATTTGCCGTTGCTCATTGTTAACATCGGCAACAGGGACGTGGAAGGTTGCTGCTGCGTTAACCTTATAGACGTCCTCTCCCCGTGCAAAGAGCGATAGCTTCGCAATACCGGCGTCGCAATTGGAGAGCCAAGGGTTGACTCGGGCTTCGATTCCTGCCCAGTCTGCAACGACAAGGGTTTTTCCCACAGCGGGTACCAAAGCTGGCCGTAACATTCCCTTGAGTACGTCGGTGACTCTGCGTCCAAAGGTAGGGACAATTGCGTGGCCTCTAACCATAGCTTGTCTAACGGCATCAGGATCCTTAGCGCACTTGCGGGTGAAGTTGTGGACTTGGGCGCCGTAGGACGAAGCGCGTCCCGTAGCGCTTCCACCTGCAAAGACAAAAGCCCCACGAACTCGGTGATCTTCTTCATCAGCTAACTCCCTTAATCGGTTGAATTTCGCAACACTAGACGCCCATAGGTCGTCCGCACATTGGATAACATCTGCAACTTCCGCCGGTATTTCATCGGGGTTTTCTTCAGCAAGAATAAGTAAGTTAGCTCGAACTGACTTGTCGATCGAATATTTCTTGTCGCCATCTTTATAGACTTCCATTAGTTTTTTAGCTTCATCGCCGACACGCGCTAAAACCCACTCACGCATCTTAGGGCTGCGTACCGAAGTGATCTCACCTTCGGTCACTTCAGCGACGATCTGCTCAATTTCTTGTAATTCTTCGCTAGCATAGCGCACTGCGGCTTCGCACAGGGGCTTATCTAGTAGCACCCCACGATCATTGATGCGCTCATTGACATGGTAATCAAGCAACTCATCTTTGGATAGCTGACGCATCGCCATGCTGATAGAACGCATGGTTCTGACATCTTGCATGGCGTAGTTACCCATTTCTGCTAACAAGGTAGGGTCTGTACTAAATGTACCATCTGCCTTGGGGATACACAACAAACGGATGAGTTGATTGCCTCTATGATCTTTACGCATAGACGAACTAGCAAAGCGACCAACGTCCTCAAGTGAGCCTGGAGCGCAGTTAGCCCGTGCTTGTGCGGCGGTGCAATACCACTGCGTTAGTAATGGTGTAGGCACTAGAAAGTCATGGCATAGGACGAACTCAGTAATGAGGCGGTCAAACCCTGCGTTATGCGCCCTAATCTGACCATCGTCAAAAAAATGTTGCGCTACACGCTTAGGAAATTTTTGATCAGGCGTCCACAGAGCAACGTCCTCATCATCAAAGGCATACGCCATGCAGATGATTTGGGTGCTAGGATCCTGAGCATAGTTATACGATCCCCGGCTGCGTAAATCGCATCGTGAGCGTGTTTCGTAATCGAGCCAAAGGATGCTCACTTTTTAACCCAGCTTTCTACAATTTGTAGCGATTGTTTAGCAAGCATCAGCTTGTCTTTCAACGCTTCTATTTCAGCTTGTTGCTGGCGTAGCATGGTGGCGGCTTGTTCCATATACTTATCGCAGTCGTATTCCATAGTAAGGTTTGACATCAACTTATCAGCCAGTTCATTTGCGTTCATCTTTATTATCCTTTACTGTACTTTAAGGGTGGGGCAGTATCCTTCTTAGTCCTGAAATCTCTAAGAGCCATAGAACTGAATAATGTCAACCGCCCCTATTCTTTTACTGCTCTACTACTTCAGCTTCCGCAGGTGCAACGGGTTGCACTTGTGGGATGGCTTGTGACTTGATCTTATCAATGATTGGTTGAGCCATTTCATAAGGCGCTTTGCCCAATGCCATAAGGCAACCGTTCACTTCTTCGATCGTGAGTTCTAAATTGATATTCATATTAAGCTCCTGAACGACGGCGACGTGCTGGCGCTGCTTCAGCTTCTACAGGCGCTTTAATCTCTTTAGGCGCTTCTTCTGCTGCAACTTCACCATCCATACCCGCCCATTCAAGAACCTTGAAAATAGGGGTATAGATACGGCCATACGATTTATGGGTGTAATGCTCTTTACCAAGTTCAACAACCGGAACTGGCTTAGATTGCTCCTTCTCTACTTGCGTAGCGATGGCAACTGCTAAGGCTTGAACCGCTTTCTTACCGCCAACTGACGTTGTGGTGTAACGCGCTTCCATACCTTTATCTTCGCCATCAAGGCACTTGATAGACATACCGACTTGAGTTTCCCAACCTTTTTTAGCACCAGGAGGCGCTACTTCAAGTTCAGGTAATGGTTGGCTTACGCTGACCATCTTCTCAGCCAACACTTCGCCATCACCCCACGCAATATAGCCGTGGACGAATGAGAAAGGATTAACTGCCCAAGTGGAAGCATCTTCGATCTCGGTCTGATCTGCACCGAATACCCAATGCCCTGTTTTGTCCATCTTGATGATGACTGTGCCTGCACCGCCAACATCGGTTTCAATGGTACGCAACGCTGTTGCTAATGACTTTACTGAAGGGAGATTTGCACCTGAAAATGTAGTGATATTTGACATGATTTGATTCCTTATTGAAGTTTAGAAAGGGCTGCGGTGAGTTGCTGCCCGATTTGTAAAACCGCAGGCCGTGGATCTGACTCCTCAGCTAACGTACTGCCACTGCTAACTGCTACTACTTGATTGGCAGGCAATTGCTTGCCATGCTTTTTCAATACTTTTTCTGCCTGAGCAGGAGATATTACCTTAACTGTAGTCAATTCTTCTTCAGGAATACCCTCATTAAGCATCGCTACCAAAGCTTGATCTTCATCACCCCATTGGCGAATAGCCCGTTTAGCCACTAACTTGTAGCCTGGCACAGGTTTGCCTGCTTCTAGGACTTGATGCGCTAGGGCGCGTAAGTCTGTAATCCATTGTTCTAGCATATCGGCTTTTTTTAGATATTCGCTGATCTGCGCTACATTAAGAATATCAAGCTGGGCGTGTACAGCGCGTTCAACAGCCCCTGTCATCTTAGGGCAAGTTGGCTTGGCAGCGCACCAACGGCAATGATCGCCTGTATTGATGGGCGCATCAGGCAACTGAGCAATCTTTACCGCCATCAATAGCTCTTGTTCAAAGGCTTTGATGCGCTTCTTGTCTGTAACCCAACGCTTTACAGATGGGGGTTGCACAATGATGCACTCAATTTCCTCACAATCATCAAACACCCATTGCACTTCAGGCGTCCGCATAGCAGCCGCCGCATAAAACATTAGTTGGGGATTATCCTCGGCATCCACCGGAACTCCGCTACCGAACTTCCAATCCAGTATGAAAGCGCGATTTCCAATACGACCCAGCAAATCAGTGCTTCCAAACACACCAGGCAGCAGATCGCCAAAACCCACTCGAGTTTCTGTCGCATACTCCATCTCCTTATTAGGATCAACGGCGTCTAAAGCCGCCAAAGCTGGGTAAACTTTCTCATCAATTAGCTCTTGGGTCAATTTAATACCTTCATAAGTCATATCAATGCAAGATTCAGGCGTTTGCCCTGTCGATAGAATGACATCCATGACATTGTGAAGTAAGGTGCCTTCGTCAGCGTATTTGCTGCTAGGCTTGGGTGGCATCTTGGCGCACAGGGCTACTGAGCCTGGGCAACCGATAACACGTTTGGCTGTAGAGCCACCAACGATTGATGAATGTTTCGTGAGTTCCATTTTGATTCCTTTACTTTAGTTAACTGACTGAAATTAAACTTTACCACAGAATTTATTTATGTGCTAAACTTTTTTACATGGTCAGAAAAACAACAGTTTTAAAAGAAAACGAAATTGAAGCTTACTTCTTATGGCAGGTGGCGCTAATGAAAGGTAGAACCTTTAAGTTTAAGACAACTACGCAACGTGGGGTTGCTGATCGAGTTGCTTGTTTGCCTAATGGCGAAACGTGGTTTGTTGAACTTAAACGTCCTAAAGGTGGCGTATTAGCTCCTATGCAAGAGCTATTTGCCGAGTCTATGGTTGCGCTAAAGCAACGCTATGCGCTACTTAATACAGTTGAGTCTATTAATGAATGGTCAGCAAAAATTAAATTATGAAATTAAGGGACTATCAGGAAAAAGCAGCCGACTTCTTGTATGAGAACGATCGTGCCATGATCCTTGCCCCTGTGGGCGCAGGAAAGACCGCCCTGACGCTTACAGCGATGGAGGATATGCTACGCAAAGGACTTGTTAAGCGATGGCTTGTATTGGCGCCTAAGCGTGTCTGTACGGATGTATGGCCTATAGAGCAACCAAAGTGGGCTACTGATATGCAATTAGCAGTAGCGGTGGGTACACCAGCGCAACGCGCCCAAGCATTACATTCGGGTTTTCCCGTAGTGGTTACTAACTACGACAACATTCAATGGTTGTCAGAACAAGAATTAAATTTTGATGGCATTGTATTTGACGAGCTAACTAAACTTAAAAATCCATCAGGCAAACGCTTTAAAGCATTGGCTAAGGTAGTTGACCCTATCAAAACCCGTTGGGGTTTGACAGGTAGCTTTACTTCCAATGGCTTAGAAGATGTTTTTGGTCAATGCAAGATTGTTGATCAAAACCTATTAGGACGTGCCAAAGGCGCGTTTATGCAGCAGTATTTTGTCTTAGTCAATAAAGACTTTGGCGAGTGGGAGCCTCGGGTAGGCTCATTAGGAAAAGTCATGGAACGCATTAAACCTGCAACATTCGTATTAGAAGCGGGGGATTACGCTGACAAGCTGCCACCATGCCACACCATTGAAATGAAGTGTGACTTGGCTGACCGCGCCCCATACGAAAAGATGAAAAAGGATTTTGTTATTGAATTCAAGGACGTACAGATTACCGCCGTCAATGCAGGTGTAGTTACCGGCAAGTTACAACAAATGGCAGGTGGATGGGTCTATGAAACGGTTACGACCGCGTCAAACCGCCCTGGGCGCATGAACGTGACCAAGACGCCGATATGGTTTAGCACCCATAAGTTTGATCTGTTAGATGAGTTGCTTGAGGAAAACCAACACGCCAATACCATTATTGTTTACAACTTTATTGAAGAATTGGCTGAACTCAAGCGTCGGTATCCTAACGCACAGACAATCAACGATGACAGGGCTATTGAGCGTTGGAACGATGGCAAGATTGAACTGCTATTGATTCACCCTAAGTCAGCCGGGCATGGGCTAAATCTTCAACACGGCGGTAGCAAGATGGTCTTTGTATCTTTGCCTTGGAGCCTTGAGTTGTACGAACAAACAGTAGGCCGCTTGCACCGCAGCGGTCAGAAGCATGATGTATGGGTTTACCTCTTATTGACCAATAAAACGATTGATTTGAGAATTTGGGACGCCCTGAAGGACAAACGGGCTATTTCAGACATTGCATTAGAGGAGTTGAAATGAAGTTATTAGATGAAGCAAAAAAATTGGCTGACGACATAGCGGAATATGCGCCTAGCACCAACCTTGAAATAATCCTCCGCGATTTAATTAAAGAAATAGAAAGGTTACAAAGTGAAAAGACTGTTGCAGTTAAAGGCAAAGCTAAAGCTAAAGCAAGCTGAGAGCGTGATTCGTGTGCGTAACTATGGCACGGCTGCTCGCAACTTAACGCGGACGATTGAAGAAATTAAAGCCTTAAAAGAAAGGATTAAAAATGAAGAAGTTAAGTTGGCGGGCGCTAAATAACGCTCTTTCCATGATGAGCGAGGAAGAAGTGCTATCCCTGCTTGACTTGGAAAAGGTAAATGAGCGCCGTGCATCTGTATTGCAACGCTTACATCAACGCTATAACACGCTGCGGGTATCCCGTGAGCGTATTGAGCTACTAAGTCTGGCGGTGAAACCATGACCGACTTTAACGCTTGGAGCCATGAGAACTTGGTGAAGTTTGCCCAGGACGCAACGGTTGAATTGCAGTTTTTAAGGGACGAGCTAAAAGCAGCGCTTAAAGCTTATCGTGAAATAAATACACGGGAGAATCAAGAATGAATAACTTTTTTTTAGTAGCAATTAGCTTTATCCTTGGCTATTTTTGCGGTGCAACAGAAGCTAAAGCGCAAACAACTTACCTATACGGCGCTCAAGGGCAAAGCTTAGGCACCGTTCAACAGTCAGGTAATACGCAATACTTCTACGGCCCACAGGGCGAAAGCAGAGGCACGGCGCAACAATCAGGCAATACAACCTACGTCTACGGCGCGCAAGGGCAGTCTGTAGGCACTGTGATGGCTCCTATAGCCCCTATGCCTGTGTATACCCCTAATCCATCGTCTATGACGCCTATTTACGACTCAATATTTGGACGTTAATGTTACGCATCTGCAACAATTGTCAGCAACGCAAGAACAATACCACTGGCGCTAATGTTAACAACCCTAGCGGTCTAACCTATAAATGGTTTTGCCAGGACTGCATCACGAAAAGGAATGAAAATGAACGTATTAAAAAGATTTTGGATGTTATTAACCAACCCACCATCAGCAAAAAGCATCGCAGCTAAGGAGCTAGAAAGCGCTAAACGTAGCTTTTTGGAGCATAAAACCCACGCTGAGTATTACTCAACACTATGCTCGTTTGAAACGCAACGGATTACTAGGCTTGAGAAGTACCTTGAAGAACCCGTAAAGCTTGACTAGTACGCGCCATGCGGTCATCTAATCCTAGCGTACCGCCATTGATACGCTTTGTTAGATTGACTACATCGCCAATATCAGACAGTTGGTTTAAGCCTTTTTTATTGAAAAACCATGCTGCGCTTAGAGCCGCATACGTAGGATCAAGCAACCAATCAGGATTCCCAACAAGATCCAAACCCATACTAGATCCGCAGTTGGCATAGTTGTCTTTACCAGTAAGTTGTATAAGACCACGCCCGTGATAACGCCACCCATCGCCTTCTTCGGTGTTACCCATGCGCCCGGCATAAACTTTGTTGGCTATCTTTTCAGGGTTGTTAGCATACTTTTCAGCCGTATCCATATCTGGGAAACGGCTTGGCCAAGTACGCATAAGCGCTGCTGCGCTGTAATGTAAATTTTCTTCCAAGGTACGGAATGAATTAGACTCATGGCCACATTGACCAATGAAGTTAGCTTGTCTTTTAGGGTTTGAAATATCATATTTTTCAAAAGCCTTATTTAGGGGGTCTAGCCATTTGGCGTCAATGCCAAGCGCGTGTAATTGTTCAAGCGTCATTTACTTACCGCGTCGTATTGGGCATAGCAGGCTTCAAGTCCTGCACGGAGTTCGTCTGCTCTGGCAGCTTCCCGTCTAAGAAAGATTGCATCCTCGGCGAAAAGGCTGGCCCCAGTTCCAATTTGTCCAGGGAGGGGGCTTTCGGGGCGACTGGGACGTTTACGCAACTCGCTAATAGCATCGACAAGCTTAGAGTTAATATCACGGATTTGAGCATCTTTGACCTTTCTTATCTCATCGGTAGCTATTTGGTGTTCTATTTCCTTTTGCCTTGTTTCTTCTGCAATTGCCGCTTTAAAAGCCACGAATCGGCTATGTTCAAAACTATACCCAAGGTAAGCAGAAAAGAGTAGAGCGAGAGCAATAGCTCCAAGTTTGACATAAGTAAGGATTGGTAAGGGAAACATTACTCAATAGGTTTGGACGTGTAAAAGCGTAAAACGGCGCAAATAATTCCCACGGCTACCAATGTATAGCCATAAACTTTTGGATCAATCACTGATTGCAAAGCAGGTAAATTGTCCGCCAAAGCACCAACAATCACTAATGCTAATGAAAACCACATGGTTTTGGATTGGTGAACTTTCATGTTTTATCTACTTTACGGTCTAACTTATCTTCGATTTTATCAAGCTTGGCAAATATGGCGGCGGCGATCTTGTCAAAATCATGCTTGGACATATAGTTGCCAGCAATCAAAATTTCAATGGAACCGACCTTTTCAACCAAAATCTTATCGGCGGTCTGTAAATCTTTAACAGCGTCCCAAAGTACTTTAAGCCACCAGCCACCTAGAAAGCCAGTAATAGTAACGGCTATGTTAAATAGAGTTTGATCCATTTGTTATCTCGCAAGGGCGTTTTGGTTTTGCTCACCTGGAGCCAAGTTATTAGATATTCTACCAATTGTTGCTGCTTCTTTTGTTTTTAACTTTTTAGCCCCTGCACTAATTGCTTCTTTAATAGGCGCCGCATTAGATTTGATAGTTTCTATATTGTTTTGACGTTGAAGTGCTTTTTCAAGAGATATAGCACCTTTTTCAGGGTCTATTATTAGTTCTAAAGCTAAATCTCTAGCAAGTTTATCTGTTACTTTACCTTGCAATTTACGCAATAGCATATTAGCTAAAGCAATACTTCGGCTAAGTAAAGCAGGAAAATGCGGCACTGAAACCGCAGGAATAATAGCGCCTTCTTTAGACCCGCGCATAGCTTGTTCTTCAGTTTTGGAAGCCCTAGCTAACTCATCACTAATATTTTGAAAATCTTTCATTTCAGCCGGCGTCATTATTTCACGCAACTTACCATATCGTGCTTCACCCGTAGATTTTTTAATAATTCCTTTGCCTTCAACTAGCGCATTTTTAAACGCGGCGCCTTGTAGCTTTCCTTCAGGATTTAAGTTTGAAGTTATTTTTTCAGCTAAAGCTTGACGAATTTCCATTCTATTAATGGGCTTGCTTTGCTCGGCATAGGTTTCACGCGCCGTTTTCCATTCTGGTACTTTATTGCCAAGCCAATCTATAAATTGATTTTTGGTTGCTGTTAACTCAGCCGGAGATAGTTCAGGGCGTTTACCTGCGTTAACTGAAGCTTTAGCTGCAGCAATATTAGCGTCTAAGGACTCTTTAATACGCTGTAAATTAGTTACAGAAAACTTTTCACCCGTTGCAGCAGGAAAATAGCTATTTGTTTCTTGCGCGCTTTTAAGTGCATCGCTAACCGCCGCTTGCATAGAGGGTTTACCGAGCATAGACTGTAAGCTCTTATCTGCCCCTACTTTTTCTTTTAGCGAATCTAAAGCATTTTGAAGGTACCGTGCTTGTTGACCACGTTGGTCAGCGATAGCCATAGCTTCTTTTGCGGCGCCTGCATACTCAGGTATACGCGCTGCGTTTTCAGTATATTGTGGCCCAATACGAGGGTAGCCAGGAACAGGATAAGCAGAAGGCGAAACATTACCGGTTCCCCCTAAATTTTCGGGAATAACACCGCCTGCGGATAGATTGCGTTGTTGCGCTTCTTCGGTAGCAAACTTGCCCCAATCACGCAAAGCAGCGCCTTTACTAGCCTCAACTTGGGCTAACTGCATTTTTGCAAGTTCTACATCAGATATACCGCTAACTTTTACGTTTGCAATACTGCCATAATTCTTTTTAGCAGTCGCATTTCGTATTTCTTCTGCCGTAGTAATTGCGGTGGGTATTTGTTCAATCTTACCAATTAACGATGGATCTACAGCCAATTTATTAACAATTGCTTCTCGATTGGCAATGTCGTTTGCTAATACATTAGTGGACGCATATGGTTTAGTTTCACGTTCAGCAGCCGCAAGTTTGGTTAAACCTAATCCAGATGCACGTTCAGCAACAGAAGGGTTATACCCTTCAACAAGCCCAGGATTATTACGGATAGCTTCAATAACCGCAGGTGCTTGTCCTTCAGTCATTTTTAACAAGGCTGCCGATTTAGGATCAGTCATTTGAGATAACCAATCTAATGTTTTTCCAGATAAACCAGCCGCAGCGCCTAATACAGAAGTATTTGTAAATGGAATACGACCTGTAACAGTACTTAACGGATTTGTTACATTAGCCATTGTTTCAACAGGCGTAATAGCTTTAGCTACATTAGCAGCCATTTCAGGCGCGCCAGCTACTTTAGCTGCGCCTGCAACGGTTTTAAGTGCGCCGCCCCCAAGACCTAAAATGGTAGATAAATCTGCCGCCGCGCCAACTGGATCGGTATAAAGCGTATTTTTTATCTTATCCCAACTACCGTATTTTTCTTTATACACGCCGCCCATAGCATCGGCGGCTTGAACTGCGCGCTTAGCCGCTTCGGGATCAGCGTTAAATAAAGTATCTATCTTGTTTACAGTATCAACTACCGATTTAGGTAGTACATTTTGCAAAGCACCGGCGCCTACATCTAATATGCCTTTAGTAGTTTCTAATGGGTGCATTACTGCGTGGCCAATACCGCCAATTAAATTAGCGCCGCTTTTAACAACATTTC
>Ga0208741_10000141_pt1 | contig 39209 bp, 57 predicted proteins | sample CryBogCBE03Jun09_FD_184576 | JGI IMG/M metagenome (GOLD analysis project Ga0208741, IMG submission 184576) | Freshwater microbial communities from Crystal Bog, Wisconsin, USA - CBE03Jun09 (SPAdes) | ecosystem: Environmental > Aquatic > Freshwater > Lake | place: Crystal Bog, Wisconsin, USA...
TCTGTGCGTTAGTCGTTGATGATGCGCTGCCAAAACCTAAGCGACCATAAGTTTGTGCCGATGTTCGGTAGTAATATCGTTGAGCCGCGCTTAACTCCCCCTGAAGTGTTCCGCCAGTACGGCGGTAAGGAAGAGCAACTGGGCCAAGGTCAATCTGTACGCCAGTAAAATCAAGGTAGTCAGTTGCGCCAGCAGTTCCGCTTGGTGTCCAGTTGAATGAAAATCCTAGTTGGGTTGCTGATGAACTAACTGTTCCAGTTGCGGTAAAGCGTTGCCAGTTTGCTGAAAGAATACCGCCTGTATTGGCAACTGCGGTTGAGCCTGTAAATCCTGAATTGATGTTTTGGTCTGTTCCTGTACCTGAATAAAGAACCAGCGAAACAGAAGAACCGCCTGAGAAAAGTGCGCCCACTCTTGCATACCAAGAAATTGTTACTTGCTTGCCAGCAAAAGGAATGGAATTTGCGCTCTCTAGCGATGTTCCAAGATAAACGGTAGCGGTGCTAGACGAACTAGCGGTGCGCTGAATACGAGCCGCATACTGAATGTTTGGAAGATAGGTGGCATCCGTAGCCGATACGCGAGAACAGGTAATGGCAGTTCCACCGTTGTTTTGCTGCCAACGGTCTGCAAAGTAATAAAGCCCTGATGCGCTGAAAGAAGTACCGCGCTGCCAAATGTCAAACCCTGAATTGATGACGGGGTTGAAACTTTGTGGCCCACCCCACGATACGCCTGTGCTGGCAGAAGAGTTTGCAACGAGTGTTGTGCCGTCAGCGCCTACTGCGAGGTTGGTGACTGATGAGGCACCATTGCCAACAATCAAATCGCCCTTAGCGGCTACTGTAGCCTTTGGGATGGCGTTAGCCACGTTGAAGGCTGATGGGCTAGAGACGGTTACAATGTCGCCTGCTACAAGGGCTGTAAGCCCTGTGACGGTGGTTCCTGTGCTGGCTGTGTAATCCACGCCACGCTCTAAGAGTACGCCGTTGACAAATACTTGTTCGGCTCCCACGGTATAGGACAGGCCAGCGCCAAAAGCGTCTGTGCCTGAAAGGGTTGTCTCACCGCCCGTGGCGTTGTAGCGCCACTGGCTTAGTGTGACACCCTGATTGTTAGGGTGACGGGTAACAGTCATATTATGACAACTCGCTTCCGAAGGCTGAGAATGAGACGGATGTTGACGATGCTGCGATGGAGATAACGTCTGTGTTGGCAAGGGTTAAGCCAAGGGTGAGTGTGTCTGTAGCGTTGCTACCAAGAACCACGTCATAAGCAAGGTACTGCTTTGGTGTATCGCCTGCACCTGCTACACGGACTGAGACACGGTATGTCTGAGCAGATGTAGACTGGTTACAGATGACGACGCTAGAGACAACCGCACCTGCTGCTGTACCTGATGTATACAGAGTGGTGAGATTAGATGAAGCACCTGCCGCTGTTGTTGCTGCTGGGACTGCCTGCCCAAGCACTTTATATGCACTTGCCATTTATTTTTCCTTTGCTTGGTTAAGCGCCCATTGTCAGGAACGCGATACTTGTGACATCACTTGCTGCTGCTAGTTGACCTGAAACGCCATGAACATCTGCTGTGGCATCAAAGTGAGCCTGCATATCTGTCATGTCTTGTGCTGAGATAACGTGGCGCACAACTGCGCCAGTACGGTGAGCCTGCGGGGTTGTGCTGTTGTAGCCACGATTTACTGTGAAAGTAGTTGCTGCCGTTGTTCCAGTAACCAAAACCAATTCTTCAGATGCTGCGTTGTAGTCAAGCGCAAGAACGAATGGGTAATTAGTTGGAAAGCCGCTGGCTGAACTGAGGATAATGCTGGTAACGGATGAGTTGATATTTCCGTTGATAGTTGTATCTTGCGCTGTGGCACTGTAATAACGTTGTGGCATTGGCTATCCTCAGGAGGTGTAGTGGGTACGAGGTGGGTACTGCTCTTGAAGGCGACGTACTTCCACAAGAAGACGTTGCTGGTACATCTGCTGTAGGACTCGGCCAATATTTGCTGCTGAGCCAACTGGGTCATTGCCTTGCTGTGCATCTGCTTCAGCAGTTGCTGCTGGGACACGGCCAAGGTCTAGGTACATTGCTGTACGGTATGCGGCACCGAGGATAATTACTTCACGTGCTGAATCTGATAGACCAGTCATTGTGAAATCATCAGTGTCATATGTAAGAGTTGTTGGCTTCTTGGTGTAGGTAACCATGACTGGACGGCCAGGGATGATGCCTTCACGGATGGATACTGTCTTACCAGAATTCCAGTAGATTGGGTTAGCCATACGGTCAACACGGTAGTGGCGTACTGGCAACCATTCCTTAGAAGGACCAATGGTCTGCCATGAGCAGCCTAGAATGTCAATTGCTTCATTAGGCAAGACGTAGGTAGTACGGGCTGCTTGCCAGTTGAAGATGGTGTAGAAGGTACCGAACAAATCTGGGTAGACACCATCAATGGCGAGGTTAATGTTTCGGCGGATAACACTACGCGGAAAGGAAGGCGCGATAGTTACACGAGTACCAGCAGTATGGGACTGTGCAGTGGTGTCACGAAAGCCTCTGCCATATTGTGGGATAGTTGCCGTGTTTGTATTACGGTCAAAGGAATCTACCCAGATAAGTTCATCGTCAATCTCCACCAAACCACGGGTGAGGACTGTTCCATCGGCTACGGTGAAACTTAAATCACCTGATGCCATTGGGGCAGTGAGATATGTGGCCTGGTCCTGACGATTGGTATAGCCTGTTAAGGCTAGGTTAGTTTCATTGATTAGGTCTAGAAATGTACTCACGATAGAATCCTCGATGCTGCTTCAGCCTCGCCTAAACCAAAGGTTCCAGCAAGAAGGTTTAAGACACCAGGGGTATCTTCGTAATAGTTTTTGCCACCGTTGCGGTAGGCATAGATAAGGTTCAGGACATCAATGCCACGAGTTGCATTATGTGCACCAAGCACGACAGTGCCCCACCTTGTGGCTGCGCCATCAAAATCGTACTGAGGCACACCATTGATGATGGTGCCAGCAAGACGATTCAAATGGTATACAGTTGATAAACTTGTGGCCATTGTTATCCTTTCCTAAAAATTAATTACTTACCGAACTTAGTTCCGCCAACGCCTTCGTAAGAACCGTGAGGGTCCTTTGTAGGCTTGCCTGTCAACTTGTCTGATGCTTTGCCGACCATGTTGCTATTGCAACCGCATTCTGCGCACATGCTACTTTCCACCTTTCTTAGGCATTGCTACCTTCTTGAGATTTGGATTTGCCTTCTTTGCCGCTGGGCTTGCCTTGCGAGTTGATGAAGCGAGGATTGCTCCTGCCGACTCCATTGATACGCCTGACTTCTTAGCAATAGACTTCTGTGCTGCTGCGAAGCCCATGCCCTTCTTTGCTGCTGCCATTAGATGTCTCCTGTATGTTTCAATACCTCAGCGCTCGCTTTGGTAATCTTGTCCGCAGATGGCATAACATCTGCGTTATATGCTGCGCCCAGTTTGTCGCTGGCAGCCTTAGCCTCATTGATGGCTCTCATGGTGGTTCCTGCTGGCTGAATGCCTTCGGCTCTAGCCTTACGGTATGCTTCTAATTCACCATCCCAGCGCTTGGCTGTCATAGGTGCTTCTGCTCTACCTGCATCTCCTGAATTGATATGTAGGTTAGATGCTCTCAAGCATTCAATATAAGATTCGTGATTCTTTTCTAAACAACCTGTTCTACAATTTTCGCCTAGTGGCATCTTTGACTTCCTCAAAAAACTTTAGGTTACGTTGGATACGGTCATTTTCAGGACCGTTAGCCTTTACCGCTTCTTTAGTAAAGGTTATTGCTTCGTCAATGTGCTTGAGATTGTAAGCAGCAATTCCTGCAAGGTCGAAGGCTTTCCAGTCCCAGACTGCTGATTCGTAGCAGTAATGGTTGGAGCGAGGAGACTCCAAAGCGTTGAGAGAAGCATCTAAACATCTCTGCCATTCTTGCTTTCGGTATGCATCCATTGCAACACCGAACTGCGGCTCACCCTGCACGGGAAGAATATCCCTGCCTTTGTCATACCACATACGAGCAGTTTCTTCTTGGCCAAGTTGATGCGCTGCTTCTCCTGCCCATCGGCAAATTGCAGCACTTTCAACATCCCAGCCCTCGTTTTCTAACTTGCTCTCCGCTGCTTTGATAACATCTTCCCACCGTTGGTAGAAGAAGTATTCTCTGCACATATAGGTCCACATACGTGGGTCCTGGGGAAATTCTTTGACTGCCATCTCTAGCAGTTCCAAGTACTGACCACGAGATTTTGTGTTGTCTGGCAAATGCTCAATCATGGCATTGCGTAGGTCAATATCTTTTGGCTCTGTCTTGCCGTACCACACTTGCACTTCGTGGCAAGGGTACTTCCATGTCCAACCCCAGCGGGAATGAATCCTGTCTTTTTCCCACTTGTTGGTATCTGTCTTCATGGTAATCCATGCAGAGTCAGTTCCAGGTTTCCACTTCTTACGAACCTTGTCGAAGAAGCCAGGTTCGGGAACTTCATCCATATCAAGAATTAAGCAGGCGTCAGCATCATCTGGCACTAAAGCCAGGGATGCATTACGAGCCATGTCAAACCTGAATGGTTGAACATGAATTTGATGGACAGTTACTCCCAGCGCTTTAAGCGCTTCTTGTGTTCCATCCGTACTACCAGTATCAGCAACGACACGATAATCAGCGCCTTCAGTTGCCTTAGCCCAACGTTCCGCATGAAGAATCTCATTCTTTGATATTGCATACACAGCAATCTTCATGGTATAAGTTTATCACATACCGCCGAGCATTAGTATGTCGTAAAGATTGGCTGAGCCTGTAGCACCCGTGCTACCTGTTGACCCTGTTGCTCCCGTATTTCCTGTAACGCCAGTCGGTCCTGTAGGGCCAGTAGCCCCTGTCGTTCCAGTCGCACCAGTGCTGCCAACAGAGCCTGTTGCCCCCGTGTTTCCAGTTGCCCCAGTCGGACCAGCAGCGCCTGTGTTGCCTTGCGCACCCGTATTTCCCGTTGCTCCTGTGTTTCCTGTGGCACCCGTTGCTCCTGTCGCTCCAGTATTTCCAGTTAGTCCAGTTGAGCCTGTGTTACCTATGGCTCCTGTGTTACCTGTATTTCCTGTTGTTCCAGTATTGCCTGTGTTGCCTGTGTTGCCTGTTGGTCCAGTCGGTCCAGTAGGACCAGTGTTGCCAGTAGAACCAGTGGCGCCAGTAGCGCCAGTATTGCCGTTAGCGCCATTTGCACCAGTTGCTCCTGTCGGTCCAAGTTGGGTGTACATAATCTGCTCAACGTGAAGATTTACACTAGGGGATGCAGGGCGAGTTGGTGATGTACCTGCCGATACAGCCAACAATTCCATATAAGTATTTTGTGATGACCAATAGAACTGAATGTAATCGCCAGCATTTACGGTTACTAAATCTTCAATGTTTGCAAGCACTTGGTTATTAACACCAGCAGTTGTAAAGACTGCTGTTGACTCGGTTACGGCTGTGCCATTAAGTGCATACCAGACGTTAACCTGATAGTTGCTTCCACCGCCTGTGGTAATGAACTGACCTAAAAGGTTTACTGAATAAGTTCCAGCATAGGTAAAAGTTATCTGACTGCTTGAAACAATACTTACACCGCTTGAACCAACATTGGTGTTAATTGTAATAAGATTTGCGCTAGTAGCGCCAGCGTTGGTTTGGGTTGTAGTGTCGTAAAAGTTTCCGTAGTAGCCTAAAGCGCCACCTGCGCCTGTAGCACCCGTAGGACCAGTTGAACCAGTAACGCTAGGACCAGTGTTTCCAGTGGCTCCTGTAGGCCCTGTAGGGCCAGGAACGGTGCTTGCAGCACCTGTGTTACCAGTGTTACCTGTATTGCCCGTAGCGCCTGTATTACCCGTTAATCCAGTAGGGCCTGTAGGGCCTGTTGCACCTGTGTTTCCGATAGCACCTGTCGGACCTGTGTTTCCTTGGGCGCCTGTTGCGCCTGTATTGCCCACCGCTCCAGTAGCACCAGTATTGCCAGTAGCGCCAGTGGAACCAGTGTTACCAATAGCACCTGTATTACCTGTAGCACCTGTCGCTCCTATCGCTCCTGTGGCACCAGTAGAACCAGTTACTCCAATTGCTCCTGTGGGTCCAGTAGACCCTGTGCTGCCAACAGCACCTGTTGGGCCAGTAGAACCTGTGGAGCCTGTCGTTCCAGCCCCTGTACTTCCTGTGTTACCTTGGCTTCCAGTAGGTCCAGTCGGGCCAGCGCTACCTGTAGAACCTGTTGCACCGCTTGGTCCAGTTGCTCCAATAGAGCCAGTGGCTCCTGTATTTCCTGCTGAACCTGCTGCTCCAGTTGAGCCTTGTCCGCCTGTACTTCCAGTGGCTCCAGTTGCACCTGTGTTACCTGCCAATCCTTGGTAGCCCTGAGGACCTTGTGGGCCGATAGGGCCTAATTCTACAATGTCAAGTTGGCTAACAGCAATGTCATAGACATTTGTAGTGATGGGAATTTCAACAATGGAAATTGTGTCAGGAGTAGTTGTCATTAGTGAGTCACACTCACATTCACGATGAAGACACCCTGAAGAATTTTATAGACAGTTCCGTCTGTATTGTTTGTAAGATTCAAGTCGTACTGATATGTGCCTGCTGGGAGAGCAGCAGTTTGGGTGGCAGACAAATAAAGGTTAATGCGGCCATCAGCGGCATCAATTGTTGCCCCACCTGCAGAAGTTGAAAGTTCAACAATCACAGCAGTGTCTGATGCGTAGCGCACCTGCATATCTGCTGAGTAATTTGTAAGGTTTACAGGTACTCCGCCAATCTTCCAGACTGGCTTGAGTTGGAAGGTTGTGCCCTGATAAACGGTGAGGTTGTATCTACCTGGATTCATGGCTCCCCTTAAACTGTCGTAATGTTTGCGCCGTAACCAGCGTTAATCAAAATTGTGCGTTCCACATCTGTGATGGGATATATATGGCCACCGAGGTAGTAGTAGTCAGCGGCTAAGACTTCATCTACTCCTGGGGTACGGACGCGAGTTACTACTGTTCCATTGACAAGAAGCGTGTCCCCACGGGCAATACGGTAACGCCAGAACAGTCTTCCGAATCCGCCTGGAGTCTCATCAACTGTTGGTGGTGTGAATTGGTATCCCATGTTTCTCCTTGTTAAGGGTTAGCCCCCGCCCGAAAGCGGGGGACTAACGACTACTTCAATTACGCAGTGTGGATTGAAGAAGTTGACTCGATACGAACGAGTGATGGCTCACGGTAACGTGCCCATCCAAGTACGCCGTACCATCCGATTGGACGGAAACGCATCAACTTATCAACGACTGGTCCGAAGATAACATGTGGCTCTTCAGCAACTGCTTCTGCAAGTGCTTGCTTACCAGCAACGAGTGTACGGAATACACGTACGCCACCTGTAGCGTTAACATATGAAGAAGTACCGAAAGTACCTGATGCAGAACCTGCACCTGTACCGTCAGCGAAGTTAGCCATACGTGGAGACTCAACGAACATAGCACCTTCGTATGTTCCGATTGTTCCTGGCCAGAACTCAGCAGCACCTGTCTCTGAGTACTTGTGGTCATCACGCCATCCGCCAAGACCTGTCTCAGCACGGAGGTCATGTGAAACTTCTGGGTGGATACCAACCCAGTAGTACTCGCCCTGACGTGGGACAGCCTTGTTAGCGCGGAGTTTAGCAACTGCTAAACGAATGTCGCGTGACTTGATTGTGTCGGTTGAAAGGATTGACTTGTTAGTTGTTCCGTTTGTGTATGTACCAGCAAAGGTAGATACGACAGAACCGTTAACTTCTGCAATTGCGTTTGTTCCGCCGATAAGGGTCTGGAGTGCAACTGTGTCAAGAGAGTCAGCCATGTTGAACGCGATGATGTCAGCGATTGCTGGGTCAACATCTGAAAGTGAGAACAACTCCAACTTACGTGTAGCAAGAGAAGCGTTACCATATTCATTAAGTGTTACAGAAACCTGAGTTGTGTTTCCAAGTGCTACTGCATCTGGGTCAGTTGTTTCTGAGAGTGCTGTTGTTGCAGCAGCAAGGTCTGTGTAAATCTGGAAGACTACTGAAGAACCTGGCATTGCCTGCTGTACTGGCTTCTTGTCTGCGACATCGCGGACGAGAGGAACAGCACGAAGTGCGAATTCGACATAACGGTCATACGCGGTCTGTACTAGGTAGTTACCTAGTGACGAGCCAGAGGTAATGTCTGTATATGCATTTGACATGCGTCACCTTCTTTCTTTAAGGTTTGTGCGGATGGATTAGTTAGTTGCCTCTAAAGCGCTGGCTTGGTAGGCCTGTTAATGCATTAAGTTCATCAAGTGACTTAGCACCCGCAATCTTCGCAGCCAGGTCCTGGTCACGAGTTGGGGTTGTTGCATTTTGTGTAGCAGCGTTGATGCGCTGATACGACGCTACGTTTGCTTGCTGTTCTTGTGAGGCTTGAGCAGCCTGTTCCGCTGGCTTAACACCGAAAATATCTGCATTCTCGGCAAGCCAAGCATCAATCTGCTCTGGCGTTGATACGTCGCCTGGTACAAATTTGGCGACCTTATCTGGTACGCCTTTCTGTGCCAATACTTCCTTGACTGAGCGTGAGCGTAAGTCTGACTGAATAGCAGCCAATTGTTCTGCTAAGTCTTTCTTTTCTTTCTCTGCTCGCTTCAATGCCTTGCGAAGATTCGCAGGACCATTTGCATCTTGAGTCTCTTCGATATCATCGAAGTCGTCATCTTCATATTGGTTTGCCATGTGGCACTCCCTTTTCGTTAGTTGTGACGCAGGCCGCAAAGTTTCCCAGGGGAAGGAAGTCTGGCTCCTGCTACCAGTCAGTGGTACGCACAACGGATGCTGGTCAGTCCGTGTGGAATCTAGTTATTACGAAATGCCTTCTTCACTACCCATGAGGCTTCCCTTGCTTACGCCAGAGGAGCCGCCAAATGGGTTTGCTGCTGCGGCCTTGAGGCGGTCAAGTTCTTGTTGAGACTGAACTGCGCCAGTGGTGCCAAAGGTTGCTGCCTGAAGAGCGCTGCCTACTGAACCAGCCTGTAGATATGCTGGGTTGGCTGAGGCTACAGACTGAAGTGCAGCCTGTTGCTGAGCAATATTCTGGAAGCCTTGTGCTGCCTGGGCTTGAGTGATGCCAAGTGCAGTCAATTGCTCGCCATAAGATTGATTAATGTTTGCGCCATAGCGTGATGCTTCAGCACCAATCTGAGCAGTTGAAATCTGCTTCTCGATAATTGGTGTAGCAATGCTTGGGTCAAGAACGTGGGCAATCATGTCGCCTTGAGTCAAACCATAGAAAGCCTGAAGTTGCTGAGTGACAGCAGGGTCAGTATTTTCAATAACCTGCTTGGCTGTAGAAGCACGACTGTTTAGTTCAGTAGGGCTGATGTCATTTGTAAGCAACTTGGTAAAGACATCTTTGTTAGTTGCAAAGTTATTGTTTAAGCCGTATGAGCCAAGGACCTGTGCGTATGAACGCTCAGTTGCAAGATATTCTGCTGGGCTAAGGACTGGAAGTCCTGCAGCCATACGAGCAGCATTTGCTGGGAAGCGTTGCTGGAATGCTACAGCAAGTGGGTTAGTGCTTTTTGGGTCCTGAGCCATTAACTGAATAGTGTCGGCTGTGTAGCCCTGCTTAACAAGGTCAGTTACTGCACTAGCAATATCTGCACCTAGACCCATGTCAGTAAATGTCTGAGTTAGGAATGTAATTGCGTTTTGCTGAGAGGCTGCTTGGGCTGCTTGTGCCTGTGCAGTCTGGGCTGCAATCTGAGCAGCAAAGGCTGTATCTGCAGCGCTGGTTGTTGGGGTTGCTGGGGCCGCTGTGGTTGCAGTTGTTCCACCACCTGTAGTGGTTCCACCAAGAACGCTTAATGCAGCGCTGACATTGGTATAAAGGATTGGCTTGCCACTGGCATCAAGAGTTTTGCCATAGTGAGTTCCAGCAGGCGCTGGGTTATTTGCAGCATATGCAGCAATAGTGTCAGCAATTTTTTGATTAGTTGATGTTGGCGTAGCAACAGTTGTTGTATCTGTTTGTCCACGATTGCCATAATCTGTTTCAAGTTTAGGTGTTGCTACATCTCCACCATCAACGAGTTCATCTGCGCTTAAACGTGCCATTAGGACATCAACCCCCATGAACGAAGAATGCTTGCGCCAGTCTGGCTTAGGCTATCCATTGCATCTTTACTTGTTGCCCAACGTGGGTCATTGCGTACAGCCTTTTCAAAATCCCAAAGAGGCATAGCGCCTGGCTTAGTTGGGTCTGTTCCCTGCAAACCTTGATTAAGAAGTTTGTCATCAAGAGTTACTTGTGCTGGGTCAATACCAAGGATATTTGAATAAGCCTGAATATACGGGGAAGCAATTTGCTTCATGGTCAAACCAGCATCAATTTGTCCAGACCATGCTGAGTACTTGCTCTTAGCAAGGCTCTTCATTTGGTCTGTCCAGTACTGCTCTGTAGTTGTGCCCAATGCCACAGACTGAGCAGCCTGATTAATCCAGTCTTGATTATATCCAGTTCCATAATCAGCATTTGCTGTAGAAAGATTTGTTAAAGCAGTTGAGGCAATTCCACCTTTGATGGAATCTACATATGGCTTGCCAGTTGAATCGGTGCCACGGAAAAGTTCTAGTGTTGCTGGTGATGTAGGAGTAAGTCCTAAATCATAAGCCCTTTGTGCGATTGTTGTAAGTCCAGCATCGCTAATTTGCAAACCTTTAGCAACTGCCTCTTGACGAAGAGCAGGAAGCCAGTTTGTTTGAATGTCACGCTGGTAAACACCAGGCTGGTTAATCTTTGTATTCTCATTTGAGAATATTGTTGGGCTTGTATTCTTGTAAAAGTCTGTGCTATAAAGAGCATTAGTTGCTCCAGCAAAATCACCTTTAAGGTATAAGTCACGAATTGCTGCTAACTCTGGGTGTGCTTTAATCATCGCTTCCGTGATGGAAACGAGCATTGGGTCTCCGCCTGCGGCGGCTACTTGTGTAGCAGAAGCACCTGTATTTGTATCAGCCATTTGTCAACCCCGCTGTTGTCTGTGTGCCACCACGCATAGCGGTGTCTAGCCATGTAGCAAATCCAAGATTCTGCTCACGCTGGCGTTCTGGTTGGTACTGTGAAGATGTAAGCAATTGCTGTTGAGCAATCTGCTCTGGAGTCAAGTCTGGGCTTGATGTAGTTGTTGCTCCGCCTTGGCCATAAACTGTTTGATTGATACTTCCAGGTTGCTTATTGGCAGCGGTAATAATTGAGTTAACTTCATCCTGGGTTGCAAGACGGCCAATCAACTTTACATATGTATTGTTAATTGCTGCTGTCTGAGCCTCTGGGGTATATGACTCTTTGGTTGTAGTTGTATAAGTTGTAGGCTTATTGCTTTGCTGTTCCTGAAGAATCTGCCAAGGAGTCTTAAGTTGACCTGCTGCGTATGACTGAGCAGATGCATCGACGAGTTGTCCCCAAACAGTTTTTGCTTGAGACACCTTCATACCGCTTGCAGCGGTAAAGTCCATTATCTGGTTACGCTCATCAGGCGTCAGGTTAAGCCACATCTGCTTAGCCTGGGTAGAAAGAATTTTCTTTCCATTAATATAGGCATATGACTTAACAGCCTTACTTGCTGTTGGTGTCAGACCAGACAAAAATGCTTTAGGGTCAAAGCCAGGTATTGCTCCTGGCGTAGTTGTACCTGTTGTTGCACCGACTTGTGGCGCATTTCCGCTAACCTTAAATGGAAGTTTTGAGCCTGGTGTACCCATTACATTGTTCCTTTCAGGCTATCGTTTACAAAGTATCTATCAATGATTTCCTGAAGTTGTGGGTTCCACAATCCAGAAGTATCATTTTGTAGGTAAGAAATCCACGCTTGCTTAAGTGCAATTGTTGCCTTAGCAGCCTTAACTTCTGGGCTATTAAGCGCTTCAACTACCTTATTGCGTTGAGCAATAAATGTCTTGGCTTGCTGCCAGAAATCATTAGAACCATTTTTAGTCATAAACTTTTGGTTGCTAATAATGTCTTGCAATCCTTTTGCCATAGTGTATGAATTGTCGCCATTGGCTGATTTCTGATATTCATTCCACCACTCTGGGCTATACTTAGACAACTGAGCAAGGCGGGCATCCCATGCTGCTTTAACCTGTGGGTAGTCTGCAATGCGAGCCTTTGGATTTTTTGTTTGCTGACGAAGTTCATCAAGCAAGTTCTGCTTATCATTACGATAGGCATTCCACACACGGTTAATCTGAAGATTTGTTTCGTACTGCTCTGGTGTCAAAGACTGGCCATTGAGGATAGTATTGCCAGGAAGTTTAGTGCCTGGGTTTGCAAGGAACTTCTGCACCTGTGGGTCTGGGTCCCCAGTGATATCTGCAGTAAGAAGCCCTACAGCCTTTGGGTCAAGTTGTTCTAGTTGCTTTGCAAGGTCAGTGTTGTTCTGCCATACACGAGCATAACCCTCAACAGTTGGAGATATAAAGGCTGACTTTGTGCTACCACGGTAGAGGTAACGGTCTGCTGGAAACGCCGAACCAAGCACTGATTGCATCTCAGTTTGTGCTTTATTGGCATCTCCATTGTACTTCTTAAGAAGGATTGTTGCATAATCCTGGAATAATTGTCCTGGCTTGTCTTGCTTAGGAGCCATACCAAATGGTGAAGCAAAGCGCCAAAGGGCACGCTCTCCGAACCAGTTCTTTGTTTCCTGCATAACTGACTGCATGGTTGGTTTTGGACCAAGTTTCATTTCATATTTAGCCATCTGGTAATCATTAACCATGCGGTGGATTTGTAGGAAATCAGCGCTGGAATCATTACCCATGAGGTACTTTTTAGCATCACTAAGCCATGTAGGAACAAAGTTAGAACCTACATTGGCGTCAACACCCATTGGGAATAGGCTGTTATAGTCCATTCCAGGAATATGTCCAATAGTGCTATCAACAATATTTTTAACAATTTGTGAATTGTCTGGACGGAACTTGGTTAATTCACCAACAGCCATTGTAGTAAGCCATGATGGACCAGGAAGGTTGGCTAAGAAGCCTACCGCTTTGGTGCTAAGGCGAATGCCCTGGCCGCCAAATAGACCCATTTCCTTTGTACCAGGAATAACAATGTAAGCAGCATTACTTACATCGGTAACTGGGTTTCCATCTTTATCTACGCCAAATGTTTGATACATGCTGTTGTAGTTACGAAGCAAACCAGCCATGCGTTCTGGGTATTTAATACCCAAACGACCAAAACGATAAAGGGAATTTGCTGATGCAGATGGAAATGCAGCGACAGTACGAGCAGCATAGAGTGCACGATTCTGACGACGAATGTTATAAAAAACTTTGCTTGCTTCATCAAGCGCTTCACGGTATGAAGCCTGGCGTAAAGCATTCACAGAATCTGCTGTTAGCGGTACGCCTTGAGAATGAAGAATGTTGAGTTTCTTCTCGATAACAGTAGCAAATTTTTTATCAGCCCAAATCCAACGATATGGATTTTCAGCAGAAGCAAGATACTTCCATGCGTGATTCATCGCATCTTGAATCTTTTCAGCACCAACCTGGACTTTGCCAAGTGTTGCTGCTGATGCGTAGTTAATATCTAATGGGTGAATTGGAGACAAAACATCAGTCTTGTCAGCAAGAAATTTCTGTAAACCTACAGATGTAACGTCACCTTTTGTGGCATAAGCACGGGCTGCATCATCTGGCAAATAACGCTTAACAAAATTGATACGGTCATGGACAATTGACGTCATGTCTGCTGGAGACTGTAGTCCAAATTGACGCATATAGGCTATGCCTTCACGTGTCTTAGCCCAGTCAAAGATTGATTGGTCAGACATGCCATTAAGGACTTTATCTGCAAGCGGGTCCCCGCGCATCTGGCGGTTAACAACGTAAGCAAGTTCCTCAAAATAAATTGGGTTGTTTACATCAACAACACCAGTTGGACCTTTACGGGCTAATAGCCCTACCTTTGAACCTGTACGAAGTTCCCCAAGGAAATTAAGTTCCTGAGTATCTTCATTTGAGAATTCACTACGAAGTGCTTCACCAAACTTATTTTGGTCAAAGAGAGACTCAACTGTAATGTTTTGCCCACCAATATTGAGGATGTGTGGGTCCTTTGAGCCGTAAAAACGTTGCTTGTTTGCTTCACGTTCTGCAAGATATTCTGCCTGTTCCTTCATGGCAGCACCGCTTTTAGCGGAAACCTTATCAAGAACTTTCCAAGCCTGTTCAACTGCTAAGTTGCGCTCAGCAATATCAGGTGAAAGCGTAGTGATATTGCCAATTGCTTTTTGAAGAAGCACCTTGGCTGAGTTAAGTTCTGAACCGTAATTGCCAGCAACGCCTGGTTGCTTGCTAAGAAAATCAATGCGACGCTTAATTCCATACACAGATGGAACACGTTCAACAACACCATAGTTTTTGGCTACCATATCGGCCTCTGCCTCAATGCGCCCTACAAGTCTTTCGGCTTCACGAAGGTTTGCCTTGATTGTTTCTGCGTGCTCAGCCTTGGTGGCAGGTGAAAGTTTGTCTGTATTAAAGGCTTCTTCATGCTCAGCAAGGACTGTATCGAGATGGTCTGTTGCTTCAGCCTGACGCTTGAATACATTATCAAGTTGCTGATTTACAGCCTTGAGTTTTGTAGTGCCAAGTTTATCGCCAGCCTTTGTAGCCGCTGTGATAATACGGTTTTTATTATTTTTAATAAAGTTTGATGCGGTTGTGCCAATGGTATCTTCGGCAGCCTTTGTGCCCATTGAAAGGAATGAAGCAGTCAATGGTTCAATAATGCTGTTTTTAGGAATGTAGGCTGGACGGCCAAGCACGCTCATTGAGAAGAGTTTATTTAATCCTTCAAATGCGCTATGTGCATATCCTGGCAAGGCTTCAGTAATTTTGCCAAATGTTTGAATCTGAGCCTTCATATCGCGTTCGATTTTGCCCCATGGAAGCATTGGAACTGAATCAGCCAATTGGCGTTGAGTCTGTGGGTCAACAACAATACGATGTCCAGCACCATCAAAGGCAAAGCCATCTCTTGAGAGGCTGTTGTGCACCTGAATCATTTTATCACGTGCAGCGTTAACGAACGCATCCATTTCGTCTTTATCGTAAAAACCAAGAGTACGGCCTAAATCGTGGCCAAGTTGCTTATCAAGGGTGTCAATAACTGCAGCCTTTTCGGATGGAGTCTTGGCATCTATGAATTGCTGAACTGCTCTATTGCGATATTCAGCAGCAGTAATTTTGATTGGTACAAGTGCTTCACCTTCGCCAGCAGGCTCATATCCAATATGGATTGGAGTATCGCCATTTGTAAATGTGCGCATGTCGTCAAACATGGCGTGAATTTCTTCAGCACCATCCCATGCTCTAGCACCAGAAAATGTAATATATCCACGTGGCTTAGATGTGCCAACAAAGCGGATGAGTCGTGTTATTGGACCCTTAAGATTGGTTCCAAGAATGGTTTCAGTTGCTCCACCAATGCCATTAAAGTCACGTGTTGTAGCAGCGGCTTTAAGTTCATCAATGCGTGTATTTAACTTGCCAATTGTATCGCCAAAGAACTTAGGGTCAACTGGCTTATATGAAGTGCCGAGCATCTTCATGTCTCCACCAGGAGTCATAAATGCATCGTAAATTTCTTTGTGTGCTGGGCTTTCAGCAATAGCGCTGTCAAAGGCAGCCTGGGTGCGAGCGAGTGCTTCGCCCTCAAAGACTGGTAACTTATCAGTTGCGGCAACGTTACCAGCAATAAATGCATTCATATCTTTAACTGTCCACAAGTCATGTGGCGCTGTGTTGCCAAGAGCCTCAATGGCTGGCATATAACCCTTATCGGCAAGGATAAGATTCTTAACTACTGTAGGGTTACTTGTTTTCTGAATAAGGCTTGGAAGTAAATCATTGTTAGAATAATCGCGTATTTTATTAACAATAAGGTTCATGTCTTTTGTGTCAGCCAATTGCTGAACATCTGCGCCAAAGACTGTAGGCGTACCCATCATTTGCTTAGACTGAACATGAACAATGTGTGAGTCTGCAAGTGCATCCATCTTAGCAAGGTCTGCCTCAGATGTAATTGAAGTTGTAAGGTTTGTAGCCTTGAGTGCTCCACCAATAGCGCTCTTTGCAAGTCCAGTAACGCCACCCATGGCAGCATTGCTGAGGATAAAGTCGCCAGTACCAGTAAACCACTTACCTACTGGATTGTCAACAAAATTCTTTTTGATGTCGGCATCATTCCAAAGGTTTACTTTTTGAAGATTTACTCCGCCATCTTTGAGAAGGTTATCTGCAAGTTGACCAAATGGACTATCTTGAAAGATGCTGCTTTTAGTTAAAGCCTGAAATGGTGATACTTTGGCAGAACGATTGTAAGCCTTCTGGATATCAGATAGTTGAAAACCATCTTGATATAAAGGGCTATTAACGTCTGTCAACAATCCAAGTGTTGAAACTGGACGTGTTATAAATTTAGATGTTGCAGCGGCAACTGGCTTAGATGCAGCGAGTAGCAGGTCAGAAGAAGCCTGTGGAGCGGTTGGGACTCCAGCAGCGGCAATAGCCTGCTGCGCTTGACCTTGTAAAGCCTGTACGCTCTGAGGTGCCTGTGTACCTGCAACTTGTTGTGCTCCGATATTTGCGCCTGCCTGAGCAGCGCTGCCTACAAAGCCAGAGGCAATGCCTTTAATATCATTAAGAATACTTGACCAGAGTGACACTACTTAGTACCACCCTTCTTCATAATATTAGAAAATAAATTACCTTCACCACCTGCAGGGTCTGTGTCGGTAAGTGCGCGAATGAATGCGTCTCTGTCATCTGTGGATTGCCAAGGCACCATAGCAAGAGGAATTACCACTCCTGCATTCTCATAGCCAAGGCTATTAGCAAACTTGTCAATGTTGTCGAAGATTGTGCCTTCTTGCCATTGCTGCATTATTGTGCCTGCTTAGTTAAATAATTAACAAACTTTCTGTATGAATCTGGTACACCAGGAATGTTTGTTGCAGCCTGAAGGTCTGGCAAGTAGCGTGCAACCAATGCAGTAACTTCTTGCTGACGCTGGTCAGTTGGCTTTGGAAGAATAAGTGCTGAAGAATCAGCACCTGGTCCTGCATCAGCACCGTGGGTGACAGGCTGTCCAGGCATTTGAGATGGTACGTCAAGTGGCGTTGCTTGTGGGCCTTGTGCAGGTTGTGGCATTGCAGACTGTCCGCCTGCTTGTGCCGCTGCTGCGATAGCAGCCTGAGGCATTGGCTTGGCAGACTGGCCTTGCGCCATAGGCGCTGATGCTTGTAGGTTTGCCAATTCTTGCCCATCTCCGTAGTTAGGCATACCAGAGATATACCGTTGTGCTTGCTTTGATGCTGGTCCGCCATCGGTTCTGCGCGATAGTGCGCCAGGGCCTGACGTCATTGCTGGCTTATTTGCCTGTGGCATGACTTATTCTCCCTCTTTAAGTGTCTCAATGGTGCGGGCGGCATACTCGTGGAAAGTCTGTTGCTCCTCCACAAGATTAGCGTGTGTCTGAAGCATTTGGCTTCCAACCTTCAGACCATCTGCAATATCGTTAATGATGTTTGCAGTTACTTCAACGATAAGGGCAAGAACATCGAACTTGGTTACCCTTGTTGCTGCCTCGCCCTCGTCGTCTAAATGCATTTGTTACTTCATTGGCTTTCCAGCAGTGTTACCAGTTCCCTTGGTACCTGAAGGCTGCTTTGAGTAAACAACGTTAGATGCGCCTGTCTTGGCTGGGCCAGACTTTGGCTGAATCTTTGTCTTCTGTGTTACTGCATCAGATGAACCATGTCCACCCTGATTCTTTGGTGCAGGAACCTTTGTAGTCAATGATGATTTCATTGTTGCCATTTTGTATCTCCTATAGGTTTGTTTGAGTGACAGCCAAAACGCGTTTAGACTGGCTGCCTTCTGATAACTCCCGCAGATAATTGCGCGTTACCAGAAGATGAAAGTCCTGCAAGTAGTGTTTGCAGTGCTGGACGGCCACCAGGTGCCATACCTTCTTGGCCTGGAGCAACACCCTGCATACGGCCTGATGCTTCAAGGCCCTGAGGAAGTTGTCCACTAGATGCCCCAGCGGGAGCCTCGCCTGGAGCGCCTTGCGCTTCTTCAGGGGCTGCACCTGCTGGGGATTCTGGTTGTGGTTCTGGAGCGAAGGCTTCAGCGACTGTCTCTTCAATCTGCTTACCTTCTTGGCGTCCATTGATAATTGTTGCCATTGCTGACAAAATCTTTGATGGGTCCTGACCCTGTGCAACCATTGCAGGAAGTGCCTGTGCGTAACCTGCTACTGCTTGAATAAGAGCGTCGCGTAGTTCTTCAACTTCGACTTTTTCTTCTTCCATGGTGACGTTCATTTCCCATGGCATCTGACGACGGAGGAAGTCACGTGAGATTAACTTATCGCCTCGTGCTTGAAGTCCAAAGACAAGTGCACGGTTAGGGTCGAGTCCAGCCATGAGGCCGTACTGAACATCGCACCACCAGTCACCTTGAATATCTTTTGATGGCGTGTACATGATTTCGTAAGGAGCACCAGCATTAACGCCGCGTACTTCTTTCTCAACATTGCCAAACATCTTTTCGTCCATCATGAAACATAGACGCATGACATGACGGAACGACTCAGCAAATACAGCCTGTGCTGTCTTGACCTGAGTATCAAAGCCACCCATGAGTGCTTCTACGCCACGGCCTGTGACGATAGAACCTGACTGCTGACCTAGACGGCCTTGTGGGTAACGTGAACCAACACGAAGTTCCTGGTCAAGTGTTGCAGATTCCTGGAAAATTCCATTAGGAATATCAATACCAACGCGACGAATCTTCTCTGGGTTAGCAGAACGGATGGTTGCATCTGGACCCATTTCAAGGACGTTAACGTCATTAGGCATTGCAATTGGAGCCTGTACAGATTTCTGCGCTGCTTCCAACTGGAGAGTTGCAAAGCGTGAGCGTGCAACCTGAACCCACATGATGTCATCAAACTGACCACGTTGGTTCTCATCTGAATCTACGCCTGGGCGGATTGCGATGACAACTGGAATCTCACCAAGGAAATTCTTTGCACGGTCAAGAACAAGATTGCTACGCTCAGGGATGAAGAGGATTGTCTCATCCTTGTCGGTGTAGCGGAATACTTCAAGGAGACGCTCAGATGAGCGCTTCTCGTACTGACCACGGATAACTGGCTCGTGCTCAGGGAAATCGTTACAAAGTTCGCGTACTGTCTTCTGGTAGCGCTTGGTGTATGAGCGCAACTTGTTGAAGCGGTCATACTCTGGGTATGAGCCAATTGGATTGTCAATGCGAATCATTGGGCGATTGTTTTCAAAATCAGGCTCAATGATAAATGCAAGCATTCCAAATGTTACATAGCGGTCAGCGCCTGTGTACATCTGAGTTTGAAGATTGCAAGAGTCACGGTAGCCAGCAGCAATCATGGTGCGCTTGTCAGCACGCTTGCGTGCACGGTCAGAGATAGTATCTGTTGTGTCGCAGTTAAATGCTGGAAGTGGAGCGATAACTTCTGCTACGTCGCGTGCTGCAACGTCAATGAAGTTAGCCACCATTGGTTTAGGAAAGTCTGATGAGAATAGTTCAGGGAAGACTTGCTGAATGTTACCCTGACGGATAGACATGAGGTCAGTCCAGCGAGCATCACGAGTATGGTAGTGGTCACGCAGTTTGCGTACCTTGATACCTAACTCGTCAATATCTATTGCCATACCACGTGCCTCCGTTAGTTACCATCTCCTCTTGGAGTTTGGCGTATTCTTCTAAGTTCACAACTCTGCGTTGCTTCTGCTGACCACGTGTGAGGAATGGATTCTTGATGAATGTATTTCCGTATGCACCCAGTTGGTTGATATAATCGCGCATCTGAGTCTCTGCAAACCATAGGGCCATTGGTCCGTCTTGCTTACCCTTTGTGCCTGCAGACCACGTAATCAATTGCTCGATAAGAGCCTTGATGTGTTCGTTATCGGAACGAGGAAACTCCAGGAGATTGGAACCTTTAATGTGTTTGCCTTGGTTGTCCGTCGTTCCGAAAAGTGGTGCCATAGATGCAACGCCGAACTCGGCGTCCATCTTGTTCTTACCTGTGTAGTGGTCAACAAGGCGAATGCCTCGTGACGCAAGAAACTTGTTAATCTGTTCGTCTTGAGTCAAGAACAACTGGAAGGCGTTCTTCTCAATTACCCATACCTTTGGCTTGTACTTTTCAGTCCAAGAGAAGATGAGGTCACGAATCTGTGCTGGCGTTGGTGCTGGCATCCGTGCCGCCTCAAGGAGGTAGCGCTTTTGATTTGTGCGGTCACCTGCCATGACAACTGCGAAGGTATCACCAGACATTGCTGGGTCCATACTTGCAACGATGTATTGGTCATTGAGTGAAGCAGGGTGGCCTGGTGCGCCTGGGATAAGCGGTCCGATGGAGCGCATACCTGCGACAGAGCCTCGTACACATTCAGGGCTAAAGATTGCAGTTGACTCAACATCTTGCTGCTGGTAAACCATTGCCCACGTCTTTGGGTCTAAGACACCACGACGGCGCTTGAGGTTTTCACCATCCCAGCGAGGATAGAGTCCGTCAGCATCAGGCATGGTTTCATCTGCTGCCCAAGGGCGGTCAGATTTTGGCCAGAGGGTCTGCCAGTCTTTTGCATCATCTGCAAACTCTAGGACTGCTGGCATAGCCAGATAGGTCCAAGGGCTGGTACCATCAGGGTAACGGTCTGGGTTACGCATCTCGCGGTACATATCTAATGGGTCAACGCGTGTACCTACTACAAGAATCTTGCCTGTAGGGCCAACACGGGTGATGACTTCCTGCTGAATCCAACGAATCTGTTTTTCGTACTCGTTGGCGTTAGCCAAGGTCACACAGTCATCAAGGATGATGTAGTCGGCACGAGCACCGTAAATCTGACCACCAATACCAAGAGCCTGAAGCGTTGGGTCTTTTTCACCTGAGTCGCGTTCGATGTAAATTGCGTCCTGGGTCCACTTTTCAGCGGTAGCCTTGAAGCCTTCTACTGGAGCGTAGCGACGCTGGAGTTCAATCCACTGTGGAGCAGTTAAGCGTTGCTTGACGGCGTAAAGGAATTCCTTGGCCATCTGCTGGGTCTTGGACACCAACTTGATTCTGACATTTGGGTTGGTCACAATCAGATACGTCACAAAGTCAATCGAGACGGTCATGGATTTCGCGTGCTCTGGTGGCATGTTGCAGAGCACGTAATTCTTAAAGCCAGGCTCATAAATCATGTTTGGATGGAGCCATGCTGGCTCCCCGTCTTCCAGCAGCGAAATGATATTGCGTTGGTGTGGGAAAGTCATGGAGTTAAGGTACTTAAGACGGAAATCTTCAAAAGAAATATTCTTGTCGTCATCTGCCACAACGCCCTTGCGTTTTTGCAAAACGCGGGCTAGGTCAATCGCTTCCTTAAATTGTGGGTCGGAAGCGCGGTAGTACTCATAGGATTTGACGGATTTGCCTACGGCGCGGCAGGCGTCCTCAACTGTGACGCCTTCCTCAATGAGACTGATAAGTCTTTTCTTGGCCTCTGGGGCAGGAAGCGTGGCACCTGGTGCCAGGCGGTAGTCGCCTTTTTTATTAGCCATAAGGCGCGGACCTTCGTTTCCTAATGGGTTGAAAATGAGCAATTGGAAGCCAATGGCAATTGGCTATAACTATCCCACTGCGAAGCATTGCCTATGGGCAATGTTGTGGGTTAACTAGGGGCGCTCTTGGAGCGCTTAATGGGGTAGGAGGTAACCGACCCTAAGGAGGTTACCGACGCTCTCAAACAGTCTCCGCTGTGAGGCTCCGACTGTTGTGAGAGCCGAACGGAGGGGGCTGTTTTATTTTATCCCCTATATATATTAAGGTGGGGATTTTATCGTTTATCCCGCATTTGGGTGTGTGATGTTCGTCACATACTATAAAAGTGCTGGTCAGAGCCTATATTTATAAAAAATATTTTGGTGGATAGTAACGGTAGGTAGGCGCGCGGATTAAAAACCCTGGGGTTGCGATAGTCGCTTTGTCGACATTTCGACGGCAAGACTTATTCCTAGCCCCCACAGAATTACTCTCCCGACCCCTACAGAATTATCGACTTATCGACACGTTCGAGCCTCTTATATCGCCGTATAAGGGCGAACTTCTTATCTTCTAGGGCGATTGGGCAAGGGTTCGAGGCGTGATGGGGGACTGTCCATTCCCACCCCATTCCTCCACTTTCCCCCACTTCGAGGCCTCCCGATTCTGACCCGATTCCCTAACCTTGAGCCTCCTCGACTCAACTCTTATGGCTAGCACTCTCCCCGACAGTCTGCCAATTGGTTGAACATTCAACTAATGACCATTTGAGCGTGGGAAAGTATGACCACTAAATGACCATTTCCGCCTTGACACGCCTGTATCAGGCGCGTAATCTTCTCTATATCGGGGGCAAGCCCCGACACTATGGAAGGTGGAAAGTATGAAATGGGACAAGAAGTTAGAACACAACTACCTCGGAATCATTCAGCGCACAGTTGAAGGTACAACTAAGGCGCATGCCTACTACTACATCAAGCAAGCAACGGGCTACTATCACGGCTATGTAGTCGGACGTTATACCTTCGGCAAGACTATCGACTACCGCGAATGGTTCTCGACTCTCGCTGAGGCTCGCGCCTTCGCTAAGGAGATAGACGAGAGCACCCTAGTAATTGAGGAGGTGCGCGCATAATGGCAATCCCTGTCTATCCCTCAATCTGCCTCGCTTGTGGCGAGCCTTGCCTAATGTATGTCCTCAACCAAGATTGGTGCCTAGAGTGCCTCCTCACCGCCAAGAATATCCTCACCCGAAAGGAAGTCGCATAATGGAAACAAAATTCACTAAGGAAGAACTCTCTCTCATTTATTCCGCCCTATTCCACGACTCTCAAGGCACTTGGGGAGACGGAAGAAGGCAGGAAATTCACGCCCTGCTCGGGCGCCTCGATTACTACCTAGCCCGCGCCTATGTCGGAAAGGAAATCGCATAATGAAGCAACTACTCGCCGTTCTAGCAATAGCCCTAAGCCTCCTCGCCGTCGGCTACCGCGCCACTCATCACCCCGTCTATGGCAACTGTCACACGACGGTAGACGGGCAAGTCTGCACCCTTATTAAGTACGCAGGGAATCGCTAGGTGCTTGACTATCCTCGACGGTTGCAATACCGTCGGGGGTGGCGAGGTACCTACCTCGACTTAACGCCTTATGGAAGGGGCTAGCAATGGGCATTAAAGAAGACATGATTAACGAGATTCGTACTCAGTTGTCTAAGGAATACATGACACTCGACGAATTTAGAGACAATATCGGTGAATGGGTGGATGGATATATCCCCGTTTACAACAATCAGATTATCCAATCGTGGCAGGCTATGCCTAGCGAGTACGACGACCGCGGCGGGGCAGAATTAGGACATGGAGAAGAAGTAAATATCATCAACCTAATGAGCCTCGACCTTTATCTCTATTATACCGACCTATTCAACGAGGCGCTGACTGAAGTTGAGGAATCACTAGAGGAGGCTAGCGCATGAGCCCTATCTATTGCGGCGACTGTCTCCGACCACTCAACGAGTGCCAACATGGAAGGGGCAACTAATGAGCACCTGTAGAAAATGCGGTGGTAATTCATGGGTTTATAGAACAGATTCTAAAGGTTACAACCACCCAAAATGCTTGAACTGTTTAGCGCAAGAAGCGGTAAGAAAAGAATTAAACGAAGAGGTAAACAAGTGAGCAAAATTATTTTCGAGAGGTGGATAAATGGGAAAAGAGTGGCGCATGAAATGCTAACTAATGAAGAATACCAAGTCCGCAAAAGTGAAATTATAGGCACTACCACTGTGATAGATTTTATAAAAGGAGAAAAGTAAATGAGCAACGAGAGGCTGAATTATTGGAGACTCTTAGCCGAGCAACATGAGTTGGAAGTGCAAGAAGCGACCCGTGAGGCGGATATCCCACGCGCTATTCGTGCCACTATGCAGATGGCGCACGCGCTAGAGCAGGCAAGAATTACGGACGAGCGTGGCGAGTAGTTGTTACTCGTACGACTTCTACGGGCAGGAGTGGCTCACCCATTGTGGGAGTGGCTCCTGCTCGTGGAGTATCTATACCCCGAACTTGCGAGAGGCTAAGCGCCTCCGACTTAAACACACGCGCCACGACTGTGGCAACGGATACTGAAAGGAGGAGAGACTATGAGCAGAACGCTGACTGAAACTATTGGCGAGCACGCTACTAACGCACTACACGAAGCGATTCGTATAGCGTGGCAGGCTGGCTACGACCAAGCGTTAATCGACATGCAAGAGCACGAACAACACATCAGCCAATTAGTTGCTGAAGATATCGGGGAATAAGTGGACAACTGGCAGGAATTGGGAGCATGCTCAGGGACAGACCCAGAAGCATTCTTCCCAGAATATAACCGTGATGCCAACACGCAGAAGGAGCAGATACTAGACGCGCTTAACGCGCTGAGAATCTGCTCTTCCTGCACTGTCTCGGCTCAGTGTTTCGCTTATGCGATGGAGCATGACGACTCAATAAATGCAGGCATATATGCAGGCACTCTCGCATTTGAGAGGCAACGCATAGCCAAGAAGCAGGGCAGAGTCGTCATCTCAGGAGGCGCACCGCGGTTAGAGCAAGCAATCAGGCGACACGCTAATAGGCAACAAATCGCCGTTCCCCCGTTAGGAGTAGAGCCATTAAACGAATCACTAAGAAGGCAGCAGCAACGCTCAGCATAGGAATTGTCCTAGCGAGCGCAATAACGACCCTAGAGGCGGATAGGAAGGCGATTAAACGCCATCCTAGAACCGCTTTACCACCCACTGTAAGCCAGTTAAAGTCGTGGACACAGAAGCAGTATGGCAAAGACGCCATTCAATTTGAGTGCCTCGACCTGCTCTGGACTATGGAATCCCACTGGAACTATAAGGCAGTGGGAGCAAAGACAAGACAAGGCAAGGCATATGGAATTGTCCAAGCGTTGCCTGCAACAAAGATGAAATCTATGGGCGCAGATTACTTGACTAATCCCTACACTCAAATAAGATGGGGCTTGCGTTACATAGAACTACGTTATAAGAACAACGCCTGCTGGGCGTTACGTCACGAACTCAATAAAGGATGGTATTGAATGAGCAGTGGAAATAATGTACGAGAGATGGACTGGACGTGGGAGTGCCCAGACTGTCGTCATCTCAACGAAGATGTAACTGTATTTGTGGATGGAGTAGATGATTACGCCAACGCTACCTGTGAGGCGTGTGATTACGAGACAGAGGTCAAGGTATGAAGGACTGTTTCTGCACCAAGACCTACCAATGCCTCGGATGTGAAAGGCAAGAAGAACGCAAGCAGGCTATTGCAGAAAGACGAGCACTCACTCGCAAAATTGCAGAGTGTGGCACTCGTGCTGGATACAATCGCCATCTCAAACTGAAGGAAGAAACCTGTGCTGACTGTCGTCAGGCACAGAAGGAATCGGTAATGCGAGCGCAAGCAAAGAGAAGGGCAGCATGAACAGAAACGGAAACAAACTAACGCCTGCAGATGCAGCACTTATCCTGGCGGAACTGGATAGAATTGCAGAACTTGAGGCACAGATACCGCTACGCAAGATAGAACTAGCCAAGAGATTTAATGTAAGCCAGAGCACTCTCACTAAGATTCGCAATGGCACCACATGGGGCTGGCTAAGGGAGCAGAAATGAATGAGCCAATAGTATTCGTAGCCATCCTAGCCAAGCAGAAGGAAGCAATGCTCCCTGCCTGGCTGGAATCGCTGAGCCAATGGGATTACCCAAAGGACAAGATGATTCTCTGGGTACGCAGTAACAACAACACAGATGGCACTGAGGCTATCTTGCGCAAATGGGTTGAAGAGAATGGCAAGTGGTATCGCTTTGTCATTGAAGACTATAAGAACATTGACGCACCAGTGCAGGAGTATGGCGTACATGAATGGAATCCTGTGCGCTTTAAGGCGCTCGGTGCCCTACGTGAGGCCAGTGTTGAGGCTGCTTGGTACGCAGAGGCAGACTTCTACTGGGTTGTGGATGTAGATAATTTCGTCAAGCCACACACGCTACGCACAATGGTAGGTTACAACCTGCCAGTGGTGGCACCAATGCTGGGCAGTGCAGACCCAGAGCAACCTGCTTACTCTAACTATCATCTCCTCGCCAATGTGCGAGGCTACTTCCTTGATGACATCCGCTACTACCAGGTACTCAAGCAAGAGATTAAAGGCTTGATAGTCTGTGATGTGGTGCACTGTACCTATCTCATTCGCAAAGATATTCTCACCAAGATTCTCTATGTGGATGGCACTGATGACTACGAGTATGTCATCTTCAGTCGCAACCTACGCAACCTGGGCATCCCGCAGTACCTAGACAACCAGGAAATCTTTGGCTATCTCTCAACGCGTGAGAACCTTAAGGCAATTCAGGAGAAGATGAATGGCAATTAAGCCAACGGAATTAAAGAAGTTGGTGGCGCTCCTAGATGAGGAAGCGCCATCGGCTGAGTGGTTAGCCAAAGCAGTATGGGAATTGGTAGAAGAACTGATGGCGCAACGCACGCAGTATGTTGTCTACGCCATCCACCCAAGCCTCAATATCGTGCAGGCAGTTGGCCCATATGCAACAAAAGATAAACTGTTAAAAGATTATTCAAAGCGTATTCATGCTTACGACAAGCACTCTCGTGCTATCATTGCAGAGTTAAAGCATCCAAGTGTGATAACAAAGGATTAACACGGAGTCCGTCCTTTCGCCGTGTTAATGGGCCAGTCTCCTCAGACCTTCCACTGAGTTGTAGCGGCAAGACAAAAGCCTCGGCGTAAAAACCGAGGCTTTATCTTTTAGGTACTTCCCCTATACCTAAATCTGGTGTAGTCCGCCTGCAGTATCCTTATAAAATCCATAACCTGTTGGCGTTAGTGTGAATGGTGTAGGCACAGCCTCAATGAATGAGTATGGAGCCTTGCCATTGACATCATAGAACGATGGGAATGTCCAATTGGGTGCAATAACATCCTTGCCATCGCGTGAGACAATTCTGTAGAGCAAGCCACGAACATGGTCTGCTGGCTCTAGCAACCAGGTACGGCCCTTGCTATCTGGCTTAGATAGGTTGGTAATAGTTGGGTCAACCAACATCTCAATGACTTCATGGAAGACAACTGTTGCCGTGCCCTGCTCGTATCTATCTTTAGATAGCACAAGATTCTTGTAAGAGATGCCCTTACGGAACTTACCCAGCGGTGCATTACGGAATGACCCGCCTAAGATGTAGGCAATAGGCTGACCGTTCAACACTTCATGGTAGCCGTAGGCTTGCAACGACTGTGGGAAATGGTCCACAACACAGACGTTCCAACCATTGGCTGAGCGTGTGTTAGATGAAACAACAACTGTCTCTTCTAGGTTCCACGCCTGCACTACTTGATTAACAAAGATGCCCAGTGCCGAGCCAATGCTGGCAAAATCTGGCGCTGCTAAATACTTTGACTCATTAACAAATGTAATCGTTCTCATCTTACTGCCTCGCATTATCTGTTGAATAGAAACCTGACGCATTAAACTTTATCCCTGGTACTGTATACATCCTGCCCATCGTCTGCCCACAGCAGACTGGGTTGTCTGCCTCAGCATGGATGCTACGCTCTAACGTCTGCTCTCCACCACATATTACACAACGATAGTCATACTGCATCTTTACTCCGAAACTCTATAGAAAAGAACCAACAAATAAATAAAATATGAAACTCTTTATAGTACGGGTCAAAGTCAATACCAAAGCCCCATAACGTACCAATACCTGTAAAGAACTTAGGCTTGAGCATGGTCGCCCCCTATCGGACACTTGTCTACACAATTCCACACTAACTCCATGTAGGCCTTGCCTTCAACCTTACGTATCTCAGTATAGCAATCGGCATCATGGATAGGTTCTTTCATTCTTCGTCCTTGCCAAATGGATTAGGCCCACCCAATGACTCCGACAGGCGCCTAATGGCGCCATCTACCTTGCGGTTGGCTGTTGTATCTGATACAGACATAGCCTCAGCCATTTCCTTATAAGATAGTTGGTCGAAGAATCTTAGCCGTAGTACCTTGCGGTCCTCCTCCGACAAGCGAAGCAAGCAACGGCGGATGTCAAACAACTGGATAACATAGTTGCCACCCTCGGCAGGGTTGCCCATGTTCGATACCTTCTCAGCCTCAATGGGTGAGGTAGTCTCGACATCTTCATTGAGTGCATAGGGCAGCAAGTCCTCGATGGTGGCACTGTCGTAGTACTGCTCATCACGAATCTCATAGCCCAACTTCTGTGCTTTGATACGGCGACAGTATTTATCAGCGTGGCGAGTAAGCGTCTTGCCTAACTTTTTCACACCCATCTTGTACTCGTCAGTACCTGGCTCAAAGTTTAGCCACTCAGTAATCTTATCCTGGCGACGCAGAATCCACACAGTTAATTCCTGGACTACATCCTGAACATCAAAGTATGTATGATAACGGCGATGCACCTTACGTGCTACGACTACTGCAATCTCATGCAAGTCTTCAAAGGTTGCGCTCATTGCTGCCTCATCAGATACGCCATAAGTTTCACGAGAATATTCTTGCCTTCAAAATAACCCAGGCGAGTATTGCAATTCATGCACAACAATCCTCTCACCTGCATAGTCTCATGGTTATGGTCAACTGCCAATGCGTGTAGTTTACCATCTTTGGTGAGATTCTCAGGCTTTTCGCAGATGGCGCAGACGCCATTCTGCTTGGCAAAGATAGCCTCGTACTCTTCAACAGTAATCTTGTAGCGAGTCTTGTAGTTGTGCCTACGCTTTGCCTCGTAAGGTATCTTCTTAGTCATTAGGATGCGCTCTTATCTCCGCTTAGGATTCGCAAGGCCCAGTCAAGCCCAGCGTTAAAGCCTTCCATCCAATCAAAGTCTTTAGACTCCAATGGGACGCTTGTCTTAGCCGCCTCAATCTTGTCCTTAACTTTGTTCAGGTCCATTACTTCGGCCACTTACCTCGCTGAACCATGAGTGCAATGACAGCATAATTAGCCATGTCCTTAAATGAATCCTCAACAGGCTCGTGTTTAGGTGCCGAACCATGACGATAAAGATTCTTAAGACGCTCAAACTTATCGCCAATGCGCACCATAAGGCCGTTAATAGGACCGCCAAAGGCATTGTTAATATTACCAGGACCATAGTCCATCTGCTTCGAGATAAGGAGGTTGCCGATTTCATCCATTATTTCCCAGACAGCGGACGCGAATTCGGTATCTGAACTAACAACTGGTTGCTTGTCTTGTCCAAAGAGATAACTTTCAGCCCAATTGACTGAATCAATTTGATTGCTAATTCGATGTCCTCGCTCATTCATCATCATTCTCCTCTGGTGCAAACACACCTGCGTAGTAATAGGACTTGTCTTCGTAATTCAATATGTATCTGTGCAGAAAAATACCATCTTTGCTTTTCTCCTGCAGGTCAATCTCATCTAATACCCAGAGCATCTCAGGCACTGGCGAGCCATCCTTTGGCCCATACATAAACGTTGGGTATCTAGTTGCCACGCTGAATCTCGATTAAATCATTAATAGTAATCAAGAATCCCTTGCTTGGATTTGGTTCAATCTTATTGCTGATGGGTCTACCATACTTATCAATGGCTTTCTTCAAGTCATCTGTTGATACGATGATGACCAGGCCTTCAAGAACAAATGCCCAACGGTCTGCCTTTGTCTTCATCAAACCAGACTCAACCCAGTTGTAGGTAGAGCGAGAATAGAATGCCGTCTCAATATAGATGTTGCCAGTCTCAACCCAGCGCCTGTCTCGCTTGACTTCGACAGTCACACCGCCAGTGAGAATCTCACGGACGAGGACTTCACCTTCTCGGCCATAGGCAAAATCTAAATCAAAATCAGATAGGTCCGCCACTGGCCTCAACCTCTTCTTCTATCTCTCGCAAGATGTATTGGACTATCTCTGGGTTTTCCTTGAGCATATCTACTACATGGTAGCCAACGATGTCGCAAACTTCCTCAACATCAAAGCGCTTACGAGTAGACATCGGAGTCTCAAAGATAATGGCATGAGTAATCTCATGCACAAAGACACGAATTAATTTATCCTCTGGCAAATCAGGGCGTAACTCAATGGTGTTAGTCTCAGATGTAGTCATGCCATATGCATCTTTATCTTCAAGGGTGTACTTAATCTTATACTTCTGCCCGAAGATTTTGATGGAGGTAGGCCGCTTCATGCCGCTAGTCGTTCCTCAAACCATGAATTACCATGCTGTAAGTATACCTCATTCACGTCCGTATTGTCGGGTAAGTGAATGATTTCGGCTTTGTCTAAATCTTCCTTAATTCTTTTGGCAAGTTCCTGCCCAGGATTACGTCCATCCTCTTTAACATCGTTGTCTGCGAAGATAAGTATGCGCGAGTACGACTCGAATAACTTAGGAAACCAGGGTTTCCATTGAGATACACCAGCCACCCCAACGCTAGGTATGCCTGCGCAACCCGATAGGATAATGGTATCAATCTCGCCCTCGCATATGGCAATCGTATCGTTCTGCTTATGCAAATCATTAACATTAAACAGGCCAATCTTTTGGCCCGTAGGCCAAAGATACTTTGGGGTACCTTCATCTAATCTCCTAAACTTGATACCCACCACACCAGCGGGAGTACGATAAGGGATGGAGAGCATACCTTCAGCAAGTTCATGGCCAGCACTAGGCTCCACGACGCTTCCAAGAAGGAACGTACGGCTTACTTCCTGACTGATGCCTCGTGCCTCTAGGTAAGAGGCTGCCCGTGGCGTTAGATTGTTGGAGTATCTTTCGGCTGCTTCCGTGAGCAATAGCCTCTGCTTTTCGTTTAGCATCTTTGAAATCCAATCCTTCCTTTGCTTGCACTAATGTGTATACATCTCCGAGCACCTGACAGACGAGACAGTTATATGCCTGGTTATCAAGGTTATACGCTGCGCTGCTGTGGGTATCATCATGGATGACACACTTGCAGGCTATCCACCCATGCTTGTCTATGACTGTCAGGCCATAGTGCTCAAGCACTGCGCCAAGGTCAGGCTTAGATACCACCTTGTACTCTCAACCACTGGTCTAAATCTTGGATGACCCATGACTGTTCAAGCCCTGCCATACGGCGCTTGACGATGACATAGGCTGGTGGAACAGCATCTAGGTTGCGTGCCTTGGCATAGTTAAAGGCTTCTGTTGTAGCCTCGCGCCAGAACTGTGGCAGGTCCATCTTGGCCGTTGCCTTCAACTCAAAGATATACGGTTGGCCTGCAACAATGCATACGACGTCACCCTCATCGTCTTTGCCTGCCAACCGTAATCTCTCTGCATTCACCCCTTTAGAGCGAAACCATTTGAGGATGCCTGTCTCAAACAAAGCACCTTTGCGCTTATTCGCTGCGCTCATACATAAACTCCTCTACTGGTACACGCCATCCATTAATAGATTCGTCACGGTACTTATCATTCATAAAGTGACGTGGAGTAATAGAACCATAAACCTCAACTTTGGTGTAGTACTCTTCATCTAAAATCTTTGTACCAATAATCAACTTGTTAATATCTTTAAGCCAAAAAGGAATTGCTAAGCGAGTACGAATTGTGCGAACTTCACCCAACTCGCCAACATCTGACAGATTTTTTCTTTGTGGGTGCAACGCATTTGGATACCAAGGCACTGACCATGTTGTGTTGTATCTCTTTGCTGCTGCCCATTCAGACACATTAGCCCTTACGCTGGCCAGTAGGTCATGCTCAAGCCATCCCGATACTTTGCCTTCAGCATAGTTAGGTTGGTCAGCAGAGCCAAACTTAGTTAACCAACGCTCAACTGCAAGTTGGGTGCAGACGCGAACCTCATCTTTGGTAAGTTCAATTATCATTGCACGCTTCTCCAACTCTCGGCTATCTGGTATCCCTGCCTGTCTGAATACATGCTCATTCTACTGGCATCAGCCCACAAAGTTACAAAGTGGTCCCCAGTTGCAGAGTGTCGTGCAAATCTATTCTTGACTGCAGCAACCCTGAACTCACCTGAATGTGGCACCAATGCCACAGTAAGAATCATTTCGGGTAGTTGTGCAATCTTGCCTTGGATAGCCTTACGGCTAGGTGGCATATCGGCTTTACCTTCAGCCTCTGAAGTGTGATGCAGAAGTAGAACAGCAGCATCAGTCTCACGAGCAATGTGGTGCATAGCCTTGGCAATCTCACGAAGGCCAGACCATTCATCACCCTGCATAGAGACAACGTTCATAGCGTTGTCCACAATAATCATATGGGGATACTCACCATATGCCTCGCCATAGGCTCGGATTGCTAAGTCAATCTCGTCAAGTGTTGGGCTTGGTGCGAAATCAAATTGCAGATGGCTGATGCTTGCTAGTTCTTGTGTGTAGAAATCTTTCCCCATCCCAGTAAGAAAGGCTTCTTCAACGGTAGACACTTGGTGTCCTGTTGCCATGGCTGATGCACGGATGGCAGTGGTGTACGCATCTGTATCAGCACTGATATAGAGCGTAGGTACTTTCATCTGCACTGCAAGCCATAAGGCGATAAGTGATTTGCCAGCATTTGGTTGCCCAGCAATCATAGTCAATTGTCCTCTGCGAAAACGTATCCCTTCGCTTTGCAACGAAGGGAACACGTCTGGCAGTATCTGAAAGTCGTGACTGCTATTGGCTGCTGCTTGGGTGAGCGACAGCATGAGTTACCTTAGCGAAGGAACTTAGGAGCGCACTGGTCTGGTGTGCCTTGTGGAGATGGGCAGAACCAGCCCTTCCACTCCTTGGCAGCACCTGGCTTGCTGGTGCGATAGACCAACTTACCGTGCTTACAATGTCCTTCTTCAATGACTGATGACTGTGCTGGTGCTGCTACTGGTGTAGCGCCAAGGCCCTGTGCTAATGCACGGGCTGCGCCTGCTGATGAGAGTGATGCAGATACTGAGTTAATCAGTGCTGCTGTGTCCTGAATGGTAGACAGACTACCCTCAAGTTCTGCACTATCTGCTGCGTAGATGTTAACCAATGTTCCATCAGACAACTTAAAGTTGACTTGGAACTTTGTGTTTTCGTTTGCTGCCATTTGTTTCTCCTTATTTTATTTCTGCTAGTGGGTCGTAAATCTGTGCTAATTGTCCTCCGACTGCGTAACAATATTCCTTCACACCGCAAGTACCGCAGGACATTCCAATGTTAGGCAAGAATATCTCTTGCTCTAAGCCTCGTGCAAACTGAGCAAATAGTTCTGTCAGTAGTGGGATTGTCCAACGGTCAAGCCCAACTGCCTCAATGAACTGTGCCTTACGTGCTGAGTAGTAATAACCTTTTGATGGGCGGATGCCAAACTGCATCTCCATCATAGATGCATAGACACCTAACTGCAATGAAGAGTCAGGCATATAAGAGCCAGTCTTGAAATCCACCACTGCCAATTCCCCAGCGGGGGTGACAACTATAGCATCTGCAAAGGCTTTGATAGGTACTTCACCGAAGTTATTGTTGAACTCAATTTCAACACCTGGCACATTCTGTGGAGAAACCCATATCTCAAACTGAGATTCCTGCCAAGCATTGATGAAGTCAAAGAACATCTTCTTGCCGTTCTCATCCCACCAAGCCTTGTTCTCTTTGTCAGGATTATCCTTGGTGGCTCTTCCACCACGACGCCAGTCAGTTGGATTTGTACCAGACTTGTTTTCTGCTTCAGCAATCTGTTGAATGAATGACTCATTCCACATCTCATCCCACATCAGAAGTCTCCACAATTCCAAAGACAATCTCAACTGCCTTCTTCATGCCAGCAATAGTGGCTGGGTTAGTTTCAGTCTTGATTGCTTCCTCAATCTGCGCTGCAAGATTGCGTCGCATAATAACTTCAGCCTCTACGAATGACTTCATAAAAGCATCTCGGCTAATAATCTTTGCGTGTTTGCGTCCCATTTTTAATCCTTATCTATCGGCGTAACAACTGTGGCAAGGCTATCGCAAAGGACACATCGGGCGCTAGTCCCGTACATTCCAATTTCAAAGTCAGTGTCAAACTTACACTGGACATTCCACCATTCGGAGCCACATGGACATACTCGTATTGGACCGAGCGAACGGTAATCCGCTTCTGCACCTGGCGTTGATTTAATGTTTCCAAGTTCAGCCTCCATTAGAACGGTACATCCACGTATTTATCTTTGTACTGTTGCTTGCGAAATTCATTGAGCAAGAACTTCTCTGCTGCTGAGTGGAAGGCTTGGCCTCCTACAAACCACCATGCTGGTTCAGATGGCGCCTGTAACTTCCTCTCCAATTCCCATGCTTTACCGCAGCGAATCCAAGAAGAGAACGATGAAAAACTTCTATGTGCTACTACTGTTTCTTTCTTCATGGCTTAACTGTAACACCAGTTGCAAGGCGTGTAAACGTAAGCGACACGCCGATAACTTTCTGGCGCGTTACTTTTTTTGCTAATGGGGTTGGAATGTGATTATAATACGAGCGAAGCGAGTGCAATACGGGGAGCGCCCTGAAGGCGCTCGGACGGCGAGCGGCTATGGCGATAGCGAGCCATAAGAAAAAGACAAAAAAAATAAAGCCCCTCCGAAGAGGGGCCATACTTTTAATAACTTACTTGACTGTAGCAGCCTGTGCCTTGAAGTGGTTATATGCTGCAGATGCAACTGGTCCAAAGACGGCAACAAGTGCAGCCCATGCGACATGCTTCAAATGATGATTACCAGTCTGCCAGATAGCAATTGCTGCTACTGCAAGGCTGATGATGTAATGCTCAACAAGCGCTTTGCTTATCTTCATGTTATCTCCTATAGGTAGATTACTTTGTCCACTTAGGACGACCAAAGCCTACCACGAAGACTGCCATGTGACGCTTGTTACTTGTTTGATAGGCACGTGTTTTCAGTGCCACTTCTCCGCCATTGGCTTGGCTACCAGTTGGCTTTGCATCTGGGCTGGTGTTACCTTCAATGGTAATCATCGTGCCATCAGCATTGTCTTTGACCATGATACCCACATGCTCAATGCCCTTGCCATCAAATGAGAAAAAGGCTATATCGCCTGGCTGAGGCTTTGATGTGGCTGGGTTGAACCATTGGCCCTGACCCTTGAATACCTCGGCTCCAGCGGGCGTATAGACGCAATTAGGCATAGCCTTGAAACCTATCTGTGCCGCACACCACATGACAAATGAGCCACACCATGGCTGTCCATCATGGCCTGTAAATACGCCATACTTAGTTTTGTTATCTGGTACCTCAATGGTACCGATTTCCTTGGTTGCTACTGCTATAAAGTCTGCTGCTTGCGTCATTGCCAAATCAGCCTCTCTGCTAAATCACCTGGGTTGCATAGGTCTGCCTTCTCGCAGACTGGGTAGCCTGCCTTCTCATAGCACTCGGCTACAAGTTCAGAACAGATGTAGCCATCATGCTTGGCTAGGTAATCAATAAACTTCTGTGGAAATACCTTGACGCCTAGGGCGCGTAGCGCAAGCACTGCAATAATGCCGAAGTTGTATGGCCGTCCGACTGCGTTGATAGCATGGCTAACGATGGTATCTCTCTGGGCATCAGACAGTTCTTCGTGCTGGTTCCATGCAACTTGTGGGTAATTACTGAGAGGGCTAATAGCAACGCCAGTAGGGTCAGCGCCCACAATCTTGCCATTGCCAATATAAATAAACGCATGGTTCCACCGAGAACTGGTGCCAAGGCGAATGAGTTTGCCAAAGAATCCGCCAGTCTTAACTACGCCGTAGTCACCCCATCGTGGCTCATAAGTTGCCATTCATGTCCTCAACAATATCTTCAATGTGTTCTAGTTCTTGCTTCTCAAGTTTGAGAATGTGGCGGATAATTTGAGCATCTCGCTTGGTCTGCCCAATCATGGCAATACCAATGATGAGTTCAACTGTGACTGCAAGCCATGAGGCTAGGTTCATCCACTTGACATAGGAAGCATCATCGCCAAACCAATGTGGGCGAATCCACCATGTGACAGTTACAAGTGTCCAGCCAATAACGAAGAACCAATTACGAATAATGCCCTGAACCCACCAGGATACCTGTTCGCTGAAGGTAAGAACATCACCCGTTGTTTCGTGGATGTACTTCTTCTTGAACGGATTAAGCATTATGCTCCCTAATGTGTTGTTCAAACTTGCCGTTAAGTACGCCTACTTCTACCGCTATATCTTGCTGGCGTTCAACCAATGTCTCAACCATTGGGATAACCTGCTTGCGAATGGCATCATTGAGAGAGCCGCCTGAGTTTGGTGTTACCTCATGCTTGATGTCTTTGATGTCGTTAAACTCTTGGCGTAATACATTCTGTACGCCGTGCTTAAATACATACCAGATTCCAGTACCTGTAGCACCAATTGTAAATACTGCGTTATAAGCAATTGTTGTAATGTCTGTGCTGGTCATTGCGGTTTTCCCTGTCTTATACGGTACGGAACTGGCAAACAATCATTCCGCCAAAGCCCTTGAAGCGACGCTCAGGTGGAGTCATGCGAATAAAGGTAATGCTCTCAATGACACCACGAACGGTTTCATCATTGGTAAAGTCTTGAAGGACAACAACATCGCCGCCTGACTCGATGGTTTCAAGAGCCTGAATACGCTCTGATGCTCCACCTTCGTAACCAGTTGTCATGTTGTATCTGTCGCCTTCAAAGTCGTAACAGAGAAGGGGAAGGGTGATGATGCGCTGACGCTTGACGGCAGGTAATGCCTTCAACTGATAGCCATTAAACGAATCCTCTGTTCCGACAGCCTGACTTGTTGCTGAGGTAAAAGTAAAACGCAATGCAATGGATTCTTTTGGATAGATGTCCTGAGTATCCATACCAGTAATGTCTTGAGTGAAGTCAAACGTGTTATCGGCGGTAATGATGTCTACCGCTGTGCCATCTGAGTTGACTACAGTCAAGGTAATGGTGCCTTGCATAGGCATAGTCTCACGCAACTTGACCAACTCAAAGTGCTTATCTTCAAGGGTGAAGTAACGAATTTGACCAGTCTGAAGGTAACCTTTGGAAATCAAAGTGTTGGCTTGGAAATAGATTCCAGTTGCGGCTACACCGATGGCAAGTTTATTTGTTGAGCCGATGACGCAGACTGCGCTTGCTTCTGCAGTTGATGGCACCTGTAAATGTGTTGCATAACCCATTTGGTTAGGAGCAATTTCCTTGCTCAAGTCAATCTTGATTAGACCAGAGTTTAAGGTTGCGCCAGAACCATCAGTATCAATGTAATTTGTTACTGTGCAGTACGCATAGCGGTCATTAAAAGTAATAGACTTGCAGGGGAAGCCAGCAAGGTTTGTTCCGCTGGCTGGGTCATAGCCGTTGGTGACGACAGTCAATGGGCCATAGGTAATGTAACCAGCAGTGAAGTAACCAGAGGTATCAATCTGTCCCACACGGATACCCTTGTTAGTGCCAAACACCATGTACTTGCCAATGTATGAACCAATGGCGTAGATGATTTCACCCTTTGGCATATCAGCAGCAGTAAGGGCTTTGGTTAGCAGTGGGACTGCACCAGTTGTATCTAGGGCAAGACGATACACAGTTGATGAATCCCCTGCATAGCCAGCAATGTAGATGGCGTTAGGGCCATCACATACGCCTGTCCATATCCAGTTTGGATTTGGGTGGGCATAGATAGGAAGGTTATTGTTTGATGCAAGAACAACGCTACCTGATGCTGAGGCATTCTCAGCAACGTCAGCATTGTTGATATATACGGTAAAACGAGTTGTATCTGGTGTCGCAATGACAGACCAGGTTCCGTTGTATGGAGAACCGACTGATGAGATGGTTACGATTGAACCAACTGCAAAGTTGTGCGGTGTTGAAGTTTTGATGGTTGCGTTATTAGCGCTAAGAATTGTGTCGGTAACTGTGTATGAAGTGATAGGGGTTACTTCAAAGACATAGTTGTTGACGCCAAGGATAAGGCGCTGCTTAGACCAGCCAATGGTTGCATGTACTGGGGTAACTACAACTGCATCAGATGGGTGAGTGAAGATAGATGAGCCATTGGTTGCGCCAGTAAGTGGACCCTTCCATACGCCAACGGCGTCTACTGCGTAGTAGTTTGTACCATCTTGGGTAAGGGCTAGGATAGTTCCAGAACCACCCCAGGTAAGGGTTGTAGTGGTGCCTGCAGCGGTTGTACGGTGGAGAGTAGAACCATCAGACCAGATGACTACATCTACTCCGTTAGCGTCTGTGCCACCCACCATACGTGGTGTGCCAGATGGAGTAGTAGATAACTTGGTAACATCTGGGAGCAAGGTTACTTTTCCAATGTTGAAGACATCTACGCCAGCGCTTTTGTTAAAGCGCATGCCAACTGTCTCGCCTTCTACAGGCTCTTCGTAACGGATACCAGCGCCGTAGTGGAATGAGGACTGGGAGCGAAGCCACCATCCAGTGAGCGTCTGCTCACCTGGTTCCTTCTGCTGGTCAATCTGTTGCTTACGGTACTGAGCAGTCTCACGCTTGTATGGGTATTCCTTAGATGGTCCAAGGAAGAATGGCAGACCAGCAACGGCAACGTCATACTGATTGCTAGTGTTCTGATAGGTATTTCCAGAGGCTGACGGAGCGCCAAGGGTTGTTGCTGCGGCTGGTTCTGCGATATGGATATAACCGTCTACTGCCACTATTGCTCCTTTGTTTTATTCCAATAAAAAACCCCGCCATTGCTGACGGGGGTAATAACGTGTTGCGTGTTAACTCTCGGTGGAGTGTTCTCGTACCATCTCTAACGCCACTACTGCGTTAGGGTAGAAATCTTCAAGAACCTGCGTTGGCTTGAAGCCGTACTTGGCGTACATCTGCTGAACGGTGGTGTTATCCATACGAGTCTGCAAGACAACCTTGCGATTGCCAGCCCACCCAAGTCGCTTGATGAGGAACTGTGTGCCAATCCC
>Ga0208741_10000143_pt1 | contig 39103 bp, 40 predicted proteins | sample CryBogCBE03Jun09_FD_184576 | JGI IMG/M metagenome (GOLD analysis project Ga0208741, IMG submission 184576) | Freshwater microbial communities from Crystal Bog, Wisconsin, USA - CBE03Jun09 (SPAdes) | ecosystem: Environmental > Aquatic > Freshwater > Lake | place: Crystal Bog, Wisconsin, USA...
CGGTAAAATTAAAAGAATTGAATGTTAATAGGGGCTAAAAGTTTTACAAAGTTTAGTAGAGAATTATTTTAATCGCCAATCCATCATTCAATAAAAATATTGTATGAATAAACAGATGGGAAAGCTTGGCAAGGCATTTATATAAAGTTATCAAAAAAGTCCTTGCATATTTTTTCTAGTAAAGCTATTACCATCCCAAGAAAACCATTCCGGCACCGCACACAAATAGGGTCAAGCCCCCCATAGCGTGCATATAGCGTTCCCATTTATCAGCTTTTACAAAAGCTAACCCAAAATAGCCGAGTACGACCATCGTAACCATGGTAGCCAACGTAAACACGGTATAAACCAGTATCAACAGCAGCATCCCATATAAAGAATTCTTTGCTGCCGGATAAAACAACAAGGGTATCATGGGTTCGCAGGGTCCCAACACAAAAATGATAAACATAACCCAAGGTGTTACCTTGTGCCTTTCGGCAGCTTGTACGGCAGCACCATGTTTGTGTTCATACACATATATATTGCCATCTTCATACATATCAAAATGCTTGTGTGGCTTGTTTTGATAGGCGCGCCATAAACCCCAAAGTCCATATACCAACCCAAAAGCTAACAACGCCCAACCTGCGATGCCGCCGCGCACGTTTTCCAGAAACGTTACTTTAGTAAGGCTCCATCCCAGTGCGGCACCGCCTAATCCTAGTAAAACAGAACTCCATACGTGACCACACCCACAGGCAATTGTCCATAATAAAGTTTTGCCGAACTTCCAACCCCTCGATTTAGAAAGCGCAATAAAAGGCAAATAATGGTCGGGGCCCATTGCAGTGTGCAAACAGGCAACCGTGATAGCCGCGAATATGAGTATTTGTAGCTCTGTATGCATTTACTAATTATATGTTTGTAATAATGAGTGAATATCCTTTAAGCATTCATGCAATTGCTCTGCTTTATATCCTAATAGCCTTACTACAATTCCATTTGCTGGTATTGCAGATACACCAAAATTAATAGCTTCTTTATCAGCAAGAAAGTCTGTTATAGCGTCACAAAGTTCATCTGCATTAATGTTTTCATTCAAATAAATAAAACTCGCTTGATGCGTAAATCCCTCCATTTGTCCCATCAAATTGGGATTGATTAAGGAAGGCTGCATCAACAGATTTTCTTTAATGATGAGTTTCTTATTGATAAATATCTCTGTATCGTTATGATACTTTGTAAACTGAAACACTTCGCCATTTAGTTTCCTGCCGCATGTTAAAACCTCCCCCCAAACCAGGCTACAATGATTGCCGAGATGGACTTTATTCATTGCCTTAAAACTTGCATTCTCATGAGGCACAGACGGATGAGGGAGGTAAACAAAAGAGGCATTGTTGTGCAGATGAACCTCCATTAGCTGTGTTGCACCCGTCTTCATATTAAACAATCGCTGGTAAGATTGTGTATGCAACTGCATGTTACACCCCGCTTCTACAACTACTTTTATTTGGTAATCATCACCATCCAATATGCCCGGCGATGCACTCATAATGGCTATCTGCAGGTTATTAGCTGTTTTATCTTCGGTAATGTTTGCCACTTTTAAGGGAGGGGTAAAGTAGGCCTCCTTGAGATAAGAAATCCCATTACGAAGCGCCGCTGTTATTTGTAGTTGTGCTATCATCTCCACAATTTAGGCTCTCCCACTTCTTCCAGCAAGGCATACTTCTTTATCCATCCAATCACCTCTTCCAATCCTTGTAAGGTCATTAAATTGGTGAATACAAACGGATTTCCATTGCGCATCTTCCGTGCATCACGCTCCATTACCCCTAAGTCTGCATGAACATAAGGTGCCAGATCTATTTTATTAATCACCAACAAATCACTCCGTGTAATACCGGGACCACCCTTACGAGGAATCTTATCTCCTTCTGCAACATCAATTACAAAGATGGTTACATCTGCTAAATCAGGACTAAAAGTAGCAGACAGATTATCGCCGCCACTTTCAATAAAGATGATTTCAATATCAGGAATACGCAACACCATCTCCTCCACCGCTTCTAAATTCATACTCGCATCTTCCCGGATGGCAGTGTGCGGGCAGCCACCTGTTTCCACACCAATAATCCTATCTCTTGGCAACAAACTATTCTGTGTCAGGAACTCTGCATCTTCTTTGGTATAGATGTCATTAGTAATTACCCCAAGGCTGTATTCGCCTGCCAGCCTGCGACTTAACCTTTCTATCAATGCCGTCTTACCAGAACCAACCGGCCCTGCAACGCCAATCTTAATATAACTTCTTTCACTCATAATTTTAAACTTAAGATAAGCTATTGCTAACTTATTACCTACAACTTAATTCGTATAACTTTTTAGCTCATGTACAATCTTGAATATAACCTTTCATGCTGCATCGAATGAATGTCAAATGCAGTGGAACAAAGCCCAATCATTTCTTCATCGGGCTGTATGTTTTCAATTGCTAACTCATTAATTAATGAATGTAGGGAAAACAAAATGGCTTGTCCCGATTGCTGACTCAAAGGAATCAATTTCACGCAATTGGTCACAAATCCAACCGCCGCATTATAATAAAACCCAGTCAGCGAATCCTGCTTAGAAACTTGGAGGGCATTCGCCAATAACCCAAATGCAATACAATAATGCCCAATAACCTGTTGCGTTTTAATGGCATCAGCATACTGATGAATACATTGATTGTCCGAAAGAGGCTGGAATATCTTTAACAAACGTAGCCCTAATTTATTGCTAGCCATCCGCATTTCTTTCGGAAGCTTCACTGCATTACAATAATCATCCAACTCCATTATTCTTGTCTGATTGTTGGTTGTTGCTGCATCATAAGTCAATGAAACAAAGGCAGCATCGGTATAATGAATGTTCTTAGAGAGCATCTCTATAATAAATGCCTTTGCGCTCTCTGTGTCTTTTACTATTCCCTTCTGCACATACGTTTCCAACCCTGCTGAATGAGAAAACCCACCAATCGGTAAGGTTGGATCTGTTAAGTGCAATAAGTTTAATAAGGGGTTAGTCATTGGCTGTCAGCTTCATTATTTTAGTAAATAAGGTCTCATTTCCGTGAGGTGAAACAGTTGTTCGCAACGGCTGTATCAATTTACGGTCCTCTTGTTTAATATGATATCCCTGGGCAGTCAGTAGTCGCGACAAAGGCATTTCGAAGGGAACCAATACCTCTTCATTTTCAAAGAATAAGGGCAAGTGCTTATTGCCAATTTCATAACAGACAGATGCCATTTCGAACATATTCTTAGGACTAATTACGATACAACTACACGCCAATACCTCTACAGCAATGATAGTGGTTTCATCTTCAAACAATACGTCACCTTGCGTAAGTGCAGGGTTTTCTTGCATGAACTTTAAAGAGATGTCCCTACCTGATACAGTCCGCTTTCTTAGTATGCGTTTATTGGTTTCAAACCACTCCAACGCCAGCCAGTCAATGCTTTTATGAGGGATGGGATAGGTATTGATATTCCCAATTTTATGTTGAATGAGCATGAAGCAAATTGATAATTAATAATTGACAATGGATATGTATTAGCCACTTATTGCACGAATAAACGCGAATGTATTATTAGTGACTATTTGTGGAATTCGTGGCTAGTTGAAACTCATTAAAACAAGAAATAACGTTGTGCCAGAGGCAATACAGCCATCGGTTCGCAGGTAATTACTTCACCATCTACCTTCACCTCATAGTTTTCAGGGTTCACTTCTATGTTTGGAGTGGCGTCATTATGAATCAAGTCCTTCTTGCCAATGTTCCTGCAATTCTTTACAGGCAATACCATTTTACTCAATCCATACCCTTCCACTACCTTATTATCCAATGACAATTGCGATACGAATGTTGCACAAGTACTAAACAATGCCTTGCCATAAGAACCAAACATGTGCCTATAAATAACAGGTTGTGGCGTAGGGATAGACGCATTCGGGTCACCCATTCTAGCCGCTATTATCATCCCCCCTTTCAGCATCATCTCTGGTTTTACACCAAACATAGATGGCTTCCATAATACAATATCAGCCAGTTTACCTACTTCCAATGAACCTACATATTCTGAGATACCGTGAGAGATTGCAGGGTTAATGGTGTATTTAGAAACAAATCTTTTCACTCTGAAGTTATCATTGCCCTTGCCTTCATCTTCTGGTAATGCACCACGTTGCACCTTCATTTTATGTGCCGTTTGCCATGTGCGGGTAATCACTTCACTCACCCTGCCCATCGCTTGCGAATCGCTGCTCATCATACTAAACACACCCATATCGTGCAATATATCTTCCGCAGCTATCGTTTCTGGACGAATACGGCTATCTGCAAACGATACATCTTCCGGAACGGTTTTATCTAAGTGATGACAAACCATCAACATATCCAGATGTTCATCAATGGTATTCACCGTATAAGGACGCGTTGGATTGGTGGACGACGGCAACACATAAGGATACATCGATGCCTTGATGATGTCCGGTGCATGACCGCCTCCTGCTCCTTCTGTATGAAAAGTATGTATCACACGCCCATCGATTGCTTTAATGGTATCTTCCAAAAAGCCGCCTTCATTCAATGTATCCGTGTGTATTGCCACTTGTACATCATACTTGTCAGCTATCTTCAGCGAGGCATCAATCACCGCAGGGGTACTGCCCCAGTCTTCATGTATCTTCAATCCCAATGCACCAGCAGCTATCTGTTCTTCCAATGGTTCTAGGCTCGCACAGTTACCTTTTCCAAAGAAACCCAGGTTCATCGGAAAAGCATCTGCTGCTTCCAGCATCTTTTGAATGTTCCAAGCACCCGGTGTTACTGTTGTTGCATTGGTACCATCTGCGGGGCCAGTTCCACCACCAATCATAGTAGTAATACCACTAAACAGCGCATGGTCTATTTGTTGCGGACAAATGAAATGTATATGCGTATCAATACCTCCAGCAGTTGCTATCAATCCAAAACCTCCATGCACTTCGGTGCTTGCACCAATCACCATATTAGGCGTGATGCCTTCCATCGTGTCGGGATTGCCAGCCTTGCCAATGCCCGCTATCTTACCATCTTTAATGCCGATATCTGCTTTCACAATACCCCAATGATCTATAATCATCACGCCAGTAATCACAAAATCGAGTACACCATCTGCACGCTTTGCAGTAGCCGATTGCGCCATACCATCACGAATGGTTTTGCCGCCGCCAAACTTGGCTTCATCGCCATAAACGGTATAGTCTCTTTCTATTTCAATAAACAATTCCGTATCGCCCAAGCGCACTTTATCGCCTGTTGTTGGACCATACATGTTGGCATATTTCGTTCTACTGATGTTCATTTTTGTTGTTTTAAGTTTTGAATTATGAATTTTAAATTATGGTGTGTCTAAATTTAAAATTTATCATTTAAAATTCAAAACAGAGTTCAAAGCTTTCTCCTTCACGCCCGCATCATCTAGGGCGCCATCCACAAGGTTATTGAAACCCACAATTGTTTTGTTGCCTGCAAATTCCACCAGCTCAATATCTTTTTCTTCACCGGGTTCAAAACGAACTGCTGTGCCTGCCGCAATATTCAACCGCATTCCATACGCCAAAGGCCTATCAAACTTCATCTGCCTGTTTACTTCAAAGAAATGAAAGTGCGAGCCTATTTGTACAGGCCTGTCACCCGTATTCACCACCGTCAATTGTACCGTTGCCCTGCCCACATTACATTCAATGTCGCCCTTTGCCAATATATATTCTCCAGGAATCATTGCTTTATTATTTTAAATGTTGAATTATAAATGTTGAATTATGGTACTCCTTTAAATTCTAAATTGAAAGAACAATTTCTACTTCTTTAATTTAAAATTCAAATTAATAAAATTAAAAATTATCTTATGGGATCGTGTACCGTTACCAGTTTCGTTCCATCGGGGAAGGTGGCTTCTATTTGTACATCGTGAATCATCTCGGCTATTCCTTCCATTACATCGTTGCGCGTGAGGATGGTTGCACCATATTGCATCAATTCGGCAACAGATTTGCCATCCCTTGCTGCCTCTTGTAATCGGGAACTTATCAATGCAATTGACTCGGGATAATTCAGTTTCAAGCCCCTTTCCAATCTTTTCTCGGCCAATTCGCCAGCTAGGAATAGCAATAATTTTTCTGTTTCTCGCGGTGAGAGGTGCATATATCAAATAATTTATCTAACTAAAAGAAATGTAAAGAAGGCAAAATAGTTATTATTCTGCAATAATTAAAATTAAGTACATATATTTCTATAAATTTTATACGTGTACTGATTAAAAAAGAAAAATGCAAAGCTAATTTTCAGTCATCTCTCGGTATTGTTTATTGCGCTTAATTTCTTTTCTCAATCCGCTACAAACAAACAACAGGCATCAATTTAAAAAATAATCATCATTTCGATGGTTATTAAGTTGTTTTCTATATTTTTACTCGGTAAGAAGGAGATAGTGTCAAAAAGAATTCTTTTAGACGCCCATCAGCAATCAAGAATGTAAGATTCAGCGATATACTTAGGGCGAATAGTTCAGAAAACGAGCCGAGAGGATACATAGCCTCAAATTAATTTGATAGTGACTTATAACGAATGCTGCTATATTCAGAATTATATTCTGGCAGATTGGTTATAAGTCACTATTTTTTTGTCACTATAGCTTTTTATTTCCAAGATCGACAGTTGTAGTGTTGGCTTCAATCGGTTCAATCAGTCTGATATTGCTATCCCTTTATTTTTATTAATTAGTAACTAACCTTAGAAAGATGAACCCACTTTTAACAAACACACTTTGTGTACTGATTTTGACATTAACCCTTGCACAAGCAGGCTATTCTCAGAGAAATAGCCCTTGGAAAAAACAACCTTATGAGATTGTCTCAGGTGTTTATGTGTGTGTTGGCATGCACAAATATAGCCTTACACTCGGCCAAGGGTTTTCGGTTTATCTGAGAAATATAAACAGAAAACCAGTTGTTGTAACAGGTACACTAAAGGCTATTACTGTTTGTGACAGTGTAATAACAACCACATTTGTAACGAAACTTGCACCCGGACAAATAAGATCTGGGGGCAATATGAAATTCACGAACGGCAATAGCCAGACAGGTGTCGTTACGCCCTTGGACTGTGCCGGAGTAACTTTTTATGATCCTAAAACGAAGCACAAATTTGTAAACAGAATAAAGCAAGTTGCTTTAGAGGATTTGATTGTGAAGAACGCTGCTACTACACGAAGTGAGACCATAGCAAAAGTTAAAATAGGGCAATAAAGAGATTTCAATGCATCTACTATTAGCAATCTTTATTTATTTAAACCTTAGTAACTGCCAGCCCATAACAGGAGTCATGACTATACCCGACATTCATGGGCTAGGTGAGCGGAGGGTCAACAACCTTTTGAAGGTTGTTGACCCTTTGTAGATATTATTTATTTTTTTTTTACAATTTTCATAGAACTTATTGGGAAAAGACTTTCACTATAAGTAATGGAAGGCCTTTGATTACCATCATAATCTTTTTCACTTATTTGATGCCGACATAGAGCTTCTTCTCCATGTAATTCTAGCACTTCAAGCCATGAAAATTTAAGTATATCGTTTTCATATAAATTAACAATGTCGCCAATTTCAATATTCATGAGTTCAATTTAAATTAAAAGTCAGAACTATAGTTCTTGTTTTTCATTGTATTTTTTAATTTGATAATTTCATTTTTAACTTCTTTATCTATTTGATTAAATACTTTATCTTCATTGTGTCCTTTCCAGTGATTTAATGAACCTTCTTGCCAACCACCAGCCATATATTGCGAAGAAGAAATAAAATATTTATAAGAAAAATCTGTTATTTCAAATTTATATTTCCCATCTTTTACGTATACCTTAATTATATGATAAACCTGCATATCATAGGAATACATAAAATTTGCCTTCCATATTACACTAAAAAAACCTTTCCCAACTACCAACCCAGCATCTTTATCATCTAATTGAATAACATCTTTGCCAGAGTTAAAAGCATCAACAAAAAACCTTTTCGCACTTATGTATAAATCATTTTTCTTATAGCTGGAATCTAAGTTTACAACTTCACTGTAGTTAATTACATTATCTTTATATGGAATTACTGTGTTTTGACTGTTACAAATTATACTTATAAATAGTGTAGATAAAGTGATTAATAATTTCATAGTTTCATTTTTAGTTGTTAATACTTTTTCTCTGCATTCAGCTTTCCCTATTTCAAATTTTTGCGAGACACTTTCATACAGCCCTCCAAAGATGAGGGATAATTGATAAATAAATGAATATTTTATAACCATAAAGAAAGGATTCGCCTACAAAAGCCCCCTTTATTTCATTGTTTACCTCACTTCACGCAAAGTAACCCTTACTTCACGCAAAGTAACCCTTACTTCACGCAAAGTAACCTCTTTCTCGCGTGAAGTAACCTCTTCCTCGCCCGAAGTAACCCCTTTCTCGCCCGAAGTAACCTCTTTCTCACGCGAAGTAACCTCTTTCTCGCCCGAAGTAACCTCTTCTTCGCGTGAAGTAACCCTTTCTTCACGCGAAGTGTGTCATTTTCTCACCAAGTAAGCGACTTTCTCATCAAGTAAGAGTCTTTGTCTTCCGAGAGAGATCGTATCATCAAACAAAAAAGCTGTTGAAACACATCAGGTATCAACAGCTTTTTTATCCTCTTCAAATCCTTACTTAGGATCCAAGGTTCTTTTTATCTTTTCTTGCAAGTCTTGCAAATGAAGTTTACTTAGCTTATCGGTAGTTAAAGGTATCGCTGCAATCAATTGACTGCGCATCTGTACCAACTGCCCTCTCGCTATCGCTGGCAAATCGCTGCGTGAGGTATTACCGCCCAAGTTGACAGTAATTTCGCCAAAAGTAACTGTAGGTGCAGGAACGCTAGCCGGATTGATGATAGCCGCCAACTTATCTACATAACTCTTCTGAAGCATCCTTCTATATATGTCTACTGGTTTGTGAGTCAGCAATTCAGTAAACAAGCCACCTTGCACATCAGTCAACAACTCAATTGCATTATAGGCTTTGTCGGCACCAAACCTTTCCACGCAAGCTTGCAACCTTGTCAATCTATCAGCATTCAACAGGCTAGACAACGCACTTTCCTGAAGGGCAATCACAGGATCTCCGCCTGAAGGATTATTTATTTTATCTAAAATGTCCTTTTGCAACAACCATCTTGGCGTAGTAAACACCTGCTTATTCAAGAAGGCAGCCGCACTCTTTTGCTTTTCTTTTGGTGTAATCTCATAAACAGCCCCGGGTTGCTCCACACTTTTAAAGGTCTCATACACGCCACCTATATTGCGGGTTACATGACCAATATACCTGCGGAACTGCCCAACCAACTGGCCATATATATCAGATAAGTTATCATTCAAATCTGCTTCCTCTTTGGTCCAGGTAGGCAGTTGTGGCAATATCCGTTGCAAATTCTTAATACCATACTCACTTGCCTTTACAGCATCATCGCCCAAATCTTCACTTTGTGTTCTAGGGTCAGACATATTTCCTCCCTCAAAACTACCAAACCAATTGCGTGGGTTTTCTTTTAGTGCCGCAATAATCATCTTGTTACTAGCCTTCTTTTGCTCCTCTTCATTGGCACCGGGAATGTGACAATATCCCCATTTGATAGCCCAGATATCATAGTCGCCAATGCGCGGATACAAGCCCATTTTACCAATGCTATCTTCGGGCTGAGCCACATAATTGAAGCGGGCATAATCCATAATGGATGCCGTATGACCATGTGCTTCTACCCAAGCTTTATTTCGCAATAGTTCCACAGGCGTTTTGCTGCTGCTACCCATGTTGTGCCTCAACCCAAGGGTATGCCCTACCTCGTGAGAAGAAACAAAACGAATCAGATCGCCCATCAATGCCTCATCAAACTTCATCTTTCTGGCACGTGGGTCTACTGCCCCTGCTTGTATCATATACCAGTCGTGTACCAGCTTCATCACATTGTGATACCAACCTATATGACTTTCCAATATCTCTCCACTTCTAGGGTCGTGCACATTAGGCCCGTAGGCATTTTCTACATCAGAAGCAAAGTACCGCAACACAGAGAAACGGGCATCTTCCAGACTCATGGTCGTATCGTTTTCGGGCCACTCCTTCCCTATTATCGCATTCTTGAAGCCTGCTTTCTCAAAAGCTTTCTGCCAGTCGTTGATGCCAGCTATCAAATAAGGCCTCCATTGCTTTGGGGTAGCCGGATCTATATAGTATACGATGGGCTTCTTGGGTTCTACCAATTCGCCTCGCATCCACTTAAATACATCGCTATCATTGGGTTCCAGCCTCCAACGAGCTGCAAATTCTTTGGTATCAACGTGTTGCTGGTCATCACTATACTGTGTATATTCTTCCGTAAAATAACCAACCCTTTTGTCTGCAATCCTTTTTTCCATTGGCACTTTGGGCAATAGAAGCAACGAGGTATTTAGCTCCAGCGTAACAGCCCCTGCTGCATTGGCGGCAGGCAAAGACGAAGAGGGTATGCCCGGAAAAGAAAACCCGCCACCACCTGCCGAGAAGGTTTTTACGGTACGAATTTCTGTATTGATTGCATAGGTATTGATAGACTCGATATAAGACCTATCGGGAGATTCCCCACTGAAACTATACCTCTTTTTAACGGCACTGCCCAGACTTACCGGCTGGTTGTCGCCCTTAAAAAATTCGGTAACATCTATGATGCTACTCGGGTGCAAACTATCTTTTCCCTTAGCAGCAATATTGAACGAACTGGCAATACTATTTACGTTGCTGTTGGAAACCGCTTTGTAGATGGCTTGTGAGGAATCGGCCGTATTCACCAAAGTTATCACCCGCAGGAAGATAGAATTATTAGGCCCTTTCTCGAAGGTAAGTGTATTCTGATTGGCAATCTCTCCGCCATAGCCTGCACCAGTAGGCACTTTGGCAAAGCGGACGACAGCCAATATCTCACGACCCAAAAGAGCATCAGGAATTTCGAAATAATATTTATCTTCTACTTTATGAACGGTGAAAAGCCCTTTTTTGGTGATGGCTTTATCGGTAATCACTTCTTTGTAAGGCTTTGGACCATCAGACGATTTGCCGCTCATAAATGCAGCTAAGTCGGCAAATCCACCCATTCCTTTGTGTCTTGTTGAATCGGGAATGGGGTTTTTCTTTTGAGCTATAGAACAAATGCTCAGCAAAAGCGTAAACCCAACAAATAGTTTCTTCATACTCAGATTATCTTTTTAGTGATGACTTGGCGTTAAAGATAGGGTTACGATTGATATAGAAAAATTGGATAGATGAAGCAGGTAGTTATTTACCCCCTTATTTATACTTACTGATTGGGTATTGCCGAAAAACTAATATCGGAACACTACTACAAAAAAGGTATTTTTACTGAAAATTAGGAGTTATGATTACAGACATCAATCAACTTGACTTAAACAAACAATATACGTATGCCGATTACCTTACCTGGCAGTTTGAGGAAAGAGTAGAGTTGATAAGAGGATGGATAAGTAGAATGAGTCCGGCACCAATGCGTAGGCATCAGGAGATTTCTGGCAACTTACACTTTCAAATTTTCTCCTACTTTGTAAACCACTCTTGTAAAGTATATATAGCCCCGTTTGACGTGAGGTTAATCAATAAAAGAAAGAAAGCAGATGACCGAGCCATTCTATCTGTAGTGCAACCCGACATCTCAGTGATTTGTGATCTGGAGAAATTAGATGACCGTGGCTGCCTAGGTAGTCCCGATTGGATTATAGAGATCCTTAGCCCCGGTAATACACGAAAAGAAATGAAAGAGAAGTATGCCTTATACGAAGAAAATGGGGTGAGGGAATATTGGATAGTATCTCCAGAACATCGCTTTGTACAGGTTTATCAATTAAAAGAGGAGAAGTTTGTACTGACAGATACTTACTTTGAAGGAGATAACATACCTGTAGGCATTTTTGAGGGATTTGCAATCGACTCGCAAAAGATGTTTGCATAGGTTTATTTCAATATTTATACAGTTGATAATTAATGAATAGCCACAGTAAGCTGATACTGTTTTAAAGAAAAAGCTCGACATTTGCCACTATGTTTAATCCTGTTTTATTTTATTGTTACGATGCTTATTGTGGATGGTGCTATGGTTTTAGTAGTGTGATACAACAAATAGATGCCGAATATAGCAAGTATGTACCCATTGAAGTATTAAGTGGAGGTATGATTTTACCAGAGAAACCTGTGCATATTGGGGTAACAGCAAGCTTTATTGAAGGCGCCTACAAAACAGTAGAAGAATATACAGGCGTAACCTTTGGCGAAGATTATCTGTGGCATATAAAGCATCCGGATAGTAGTGACTGGTATCCCAACAGTGAGAAGCCTGCAATTGCAATGTGTATTTTGAAAGAGTATTATCCCGAAAAACAAGTAGCGTTTGCAGCAGATCTACAATATGCACTTCATTATGAGGGCAGGGATTTGACGGATAATGAAAGCTATCGTCACCTGATAGATAAATATGGATTACAGGCAGAAGCTTTCTACACCAAACTGGAAAGTGAAGAATATAAAGAGAGGGCTTACTACGAATTTCAACTCTGCAAGCAACTGCAAGTGAAAGGATACCCTTGTTTATTGTTGCAGACAGGAGAAAGCAAGTTTTATCTGGTATCAAGTGGTTATGCCAGCTTTGAAACGGTGAATACCCGCCTGATAAATATATTGAGAGAGGTAACCGGAAAGTAATTGTTACCAGTTATTCATTTGTTCTGGCACTATACGCTCTACATTTTTGGGTTGTGATTCTTTCCAGTTGGGGTCATAGTTTACAAACCAGCTAATCCACATACTTCTACTTATCCGCATGAAAAGGGGTTGCAAAAGGAGCAATACAAGTGCATTGAGTCCCAACCACCAAAAGAGTCTGTTATCTTCTAGCCCGAAACCAATTGTTACAAACCAAAGTGCAAATGAAAGACCAGAGAAGGCAACTGTAAGGCCATAGCTAACGTAACTGGTACCGTAATAAAAGCCGACCTCAATCTCAGTTGGTTGCCCACAAGAGGGACATTTGTCATACATCTTCACATTCTTTCCGCCTTTGAGGCTATAGGGTTCGTTAGAAAGAAATAAATCACCTTCACGACATCTTGGACACTTGTTTTTTATTAAACTAACGATGTAAGAAGGTGCTTTTGTATTGCTTTGCATAATGAAGAGATTAACTTAAGGCCTGCAAGGTAACCAATAACAACAAGAGGTGCTTTAAAATTGCTACTGCCTATTGAAGAACCTTCTCCATTTGCATACTTCTAGAACCCTTTATCAATAGATGGGTGCTTTCAAAGTGTTGATTTTTGAACCATGCACCAGCTTCGTTAGCAGCATTAAAGTACACAAAATGATGTTGGACTTTACTGAAATCACCGCCAACCAATACTACCTGTTCCCATTTATATTTATCTATCAGATTTATCAGTGCCTGATGTTCGGCAATACTCTCAGTACCTAATTCCATCATACCACCAATAAATATCACTTTTTTACTGGCATCCAACTGAGCAAAGTTTTCGATAGCTGCTTTCATACTGGTAGGATTGGCGTTGTAAGCATCTAGAATAATTGTATTGGTATCCTGTTTTATTAATTGCGAGCGACTGTTTGTTGGGGAGTACGCCTCTATAGCCACTTTTATCTTATTGGCAGGAACACCAAAATATTTTCCAACAGCAACAGCACACAATACATTAGGCAAATTATAATCACCAACCAATTGTGTTTCTATGATAGATAATTCATTTTCATTCTTGAGAGATACCGTTAAAAAAGGATCACTAGAAAGAACATCCCCAATTACCTCTCCTTCTGTTGTCCCATATTTAGTTATATGATTGATGCCCGCACTCATCAATTGCAGATAATCATAGTCCCAATATATAAAAGCAGTACCATCGTGTACTCTCAAAAAGTCATACAGCTCTCCCTTTCCTTTTCTTACACCTTCAATACCACCAAATCCTTCCAGATGCGCTTTCCCACAGTTTGTTATCAGCCCATGAGTTGGCAGTGTATATTGGCAATAACCTTCAATCTCTTTCTGATGATTTGCCCCCATTTCTATCACGGCTATCTGTGCATCACTTTTAATGCTTAACAGTGTTAGCGGCACACCAATATGATTATTTAAATTGCCTTGTGTCGTGTAAGTAATAAAGTGAGTAGCCAATACATTGCTTACCAATTCTTTTGTAGTTGTTTTTCCATTACTTCCTGTGATGGCAATCACAGGTATATTTAATTGTTGGCGATGATGCTTTGCCAAAGCCTGCAAACACAACAGCGTATCATCTACTTTTATGATTCGCTCGTCAGTTACATCAATTTCCTGATCAACTACTGCGTAGGAAGCTCCTAATTCTAATGCTTTCTTTGCAAACTGATTACCATTGAAATTAGGTCCAGACAATGCAAAGAAAATATCTCCTTCTTTTAGCTTTCGAGTATCTGTTTGTATTGAAGAATTGTTTAAAAATAGCTTGTATAAGTTTTCTATTTGCGTTGAGGTATCCATTTGTTACTGTATAAAAAGGATGAAATTTGACTATAAAAAAAGCCACTTACTTTACTAAGTGGCTTTTTACCTTAATTATATAGAATATATCAATTATCGACGAGGTTTTCTGTCAGGGAAAATATTACCAGTCTTGGTACTTCCTTTCAGATTTTCTGGAGAACCATAATGTGTCATAGCGCAACGGAAACCAATTGTAGAGCTACTTTGATCTTCTTCCATAAACCTTCTTGTGCCAGGGCTTAACCAATAAGGCATGTCATTCCAGCTTCCACCTTTCACAACACGTGATTTATCAGAGATAAGAGTAGTAACGCCGTAACCATAGCTTACACCACTCGTGCTATCTCCATCAGCATAATCAATTGCATAAGCTTTTTGATAATTTCTTCTATCTCTAAGTGTAGAATCAGATTCGTTAACCCATTTGATGCGACCAACGCTATCTCTTAAGTTACCAATTCCAGCACTCATATCTACTTTCTTGAATACGTTACCACGAATTGGGTTAAAGTCATCAGCTTCGATACTAGTAAGTGGTCTGTAAACATCGGCTACCCACTCGCTTACGTTACCACACATATTGTACAAACCATATCCATTTGGACGGAAAGAAGTTACCTCAGCTGTAATTGCAGCGTTATCATTCAAACCGCCTGCAACACCCATGTAGTCACCGTTTCCACGTTTGAAGTTTGCTAGGAAGGCACCTTGATAACCACCTTCATCAGTAGAACGTAGGCTAGAGAAACCATCATTCCTCCAAGCATATACTTGTTTGTTTTGAATATTTTCTTCCCCACGTTGATTTTTGGAAGGCTTTCTTTGTGGATTCTCAGTAATATATCCATAAGCAGCATATTCCCACTCAGCCTCTGTTGGAAGCCTGTAATCTGCATACATAATACCATCTTCGAAGCGAGGATTCCTTGGTTTACCATTTTCATCCTTCAAAGGGTTTTTAGTAGACTTAGTCAACTTACCAGCCTTAGCTTGATATTCACCCAACAAATAACTCTTTGTGTTGAAGTTATTGTCATTCTGACCAAATTGGCTTTTCGCACTTTGCTTATTGTCTATATAACCGCTTTTCTTGAGTTCATATTCATTCACCCTATCCGTACGCCAGATACAGAAATCGTAAGCTTGTCTCCAACTAACACCTACAACCGGATAGTAGTTGTAAGAAGGGTGACGGAAGTAATATTCTACATAAGGCTCATTGTAAGACAAATTCTTTCTCCAAACTAATGAATCCGGACGTGCACCATTTAATAAGTTGTTATACTTAGGTGTGTCAGTAAACATGTGTTCCAACCAATACAAATATTCACGGTAATTAACATTAGAAACTTCTGTTTTATCCATAAAGAAGGAGTTTACTGTAACTCTTCTTTGAACATTGTTCCAATCAGCCATAACATCCTCTTCCGTTGCTCCCATCGTAAAAGTACCACCTTGAATAAACACAAGGCCTGGCGCAACTTTCGTATCCTTTGGCTTTGCAACAGAGAAGCCTCCGTATTGCTTATCATTGTAAGTCATACCAGTAGCGGTTGACTTTTCCTTTTGAGGTTTACAAGAATACAAGCCACCAATGGTTGCTGTGATTAAAATAAAGTTCCTAAAACCTAATCTTAGTTGCATGTTTAATTAATTAAATCGATTAATTTATTGTGCGAATATAGGAGAAATTGTATAAAAATTTTAATTTCTTAGCATGACAGAACTATATTTTTGGTTAGTCGGGATGCTTATTAAGATTTTTTTTAGAAATTTTCACTTATCAATGAGCTAACACAATAAAGTTTTGATAATAAAGTAGCCATTAGCTGATTCAAAAAGGGGCAGATTCAAGGAACTGATTTATAAACTTAGGGAACGCTAACTTGCCCAAATCCGCTGTTGGCAACCATTGGTGATGCTTTAAATTATTGGGTATGGCATTTATTTTTACGCTGATAAACTGTCCTCTTATTTGCTGATGAGTCAACTGTTGCTTTTGAGTGGATGAAATAGAGATCACTTCGGCTTTCTCGACCCCAAGTTGTTGATTCAACCATTCTTTTACTGAACTTTCTTCCCAATTCATCTGCTCACCTGATTCCAATAAATAAAACTCAAAGAGGTTTTCCCATATATCCTTTGCTATTCTTTTTTCAACCAATACCTCATTGTTGTGCTGTATAATAAAATAATAGAACCATCTGTTCTTTTTGAGCAAAATTTTCTCTTTTATCGGAAGCCTGTTGACAACTCCCTCTAGGTAAGCCTTACAAACAGTCTGCAACTGGCAACTATTGCATTGTGGATTGACGGGCATACAGACTGTTGCACCAAAATCCATGATAGCCTGATTGTACAAAGCAGGGTTATCCTTATCCAGTATTTCCTGTGCAAGGGTTGCAAACTGTTGCTTTCCTTCATTGCTATCAACAGGGGTTGCAATTGCAAACAACCTGGAAAGCACTCTAAAAACATTGCCATCAACCACTGCAAATGGCTTGTTGAATGCAAACGAAGCAATCGCCGCCGCGGTGTAAGGTCCAACACCCTTTAGTGCTAGTATCTCTTCATATTTATACGGGAATTTTCCAGCGAAATTATTCACTACAATACGTGCAGTGTACAATAAATTCTTACACCTATTATAATACCCCAATCCTTCCCAAAGCTTAAAAACGTCTTCGTCCTTGGCAACAGCCAGGTCGTTGACAGTAGGGAAGTTAAGAACAAACTTTTCATAATATGCCATCCCTTGATCAACCCTTGTTTGCTGTAGAATAACCTCACTCAACCAGACTTTATAAGGATCTTTTTCGCCTTTCCAAGGCATTTCACGGTTATTGATGTTCAAATGCCAGTCCATCAATAAAGTCGTAACAGTCTTTTTCATTTCAGAATACATTTTCTATTGTTTCAGCTTTTGGAGCAAATTGATTAAAACCAGTGCTAAAAAAAATATCATCTAATTTATAAATATATATGAATTACACTTATTTTTATCCCGTTATTATTCATTTTCAAATATATAGCTATGCGCAAGTCAGACATTATAACAGTAATAGGTGATAAAACTGGTATCCCAAAAGTAGATGTATTGATAGTAGTAGAGTCACTTTTTAAGGAAATAAAGAATAGTGTTATAGAAGGAGAGCCTGTTTTTTTGCGTGGCTTCGGAACTTTTTTCCCAAAGAAAAGAGCGGCAAAAGTTGGTAGGGTTGTAAAAAGGAATATTGCCATAAATATACCGGCCATGTACATAGCTGGCTTCAAACCAGGTAAGGAGTTTGGTAAAGATGTAAAAACTAAATGCAAAAAACCATTGTAAGGGTTAATTTCGCCCGAAACTTTTTAGATAGTGAATCGTAAGCAAGTTATTTTAGCCATCTCTGGCCTATTGTTGGTATTGGTTCTGTTTTTATTTGGCAATACTATTCCGCCCAAAAAGGAGATGCCTCCTGCTATGGCGGCGGCCAATACTAAACCAACCATTCAATTCAAGGATTTATTGGTAAAAGCAAAGCAGAGACTAACTCCTGAGCAATCAGGAAGGGTTCTTAGCATGGAAAATAGTGTTTCGCGTGGCGATGTAAAACAGCAACAAATAAACGCTTACAAACAGCTTGCAAGCTTCTGGAAAGACACCATGCACCTTTTCGAACCGTATGCATATTATAACGGAGAAGCATCAAAGTTGGAAAGTTCGGAAAAAAGTCTCACATTTGCCGCCCAACAATTTTTAGAGAGGTTGTTGATAGAAGGAGACCCGGCTATGCAAAACTGGCTGGCATCCAACGCAAAAGTTCTTTTAGAGCAGGCTTTACAGATTAATCCTGCAAATGATAGCAGCAAAATAGGCTTGGGCGCCTGTTATATTTTAGGAAATATATCAGACAACCCAATGCAAGGTATTTTGCCAGTACGAGAGATTGCTCAGACTAATCCTCACAATATGTATGCACAATATATATTGGCATTGGGAGGAAAAAAGAGTGGTCAGTTTGATAAAGCAATAGAACGGTTTTTAATTATTTCTAATGCAGAACCAGACAACCTCGAGATATCATTGCATCTGGCTGAATGTTATGACATGAAGGGAGACAAACCCAACGCGATTAAATGGTACACAAAAGTGAAAGGAAAAGTAAAGAATCCCGGAGCTTTGAAAGAACTGACAGACAGGATAAATATATTAAAACAATAGCCGAAAGCTATTTTTCAATAAACAAACAATTATTTTTAACTAATAAAAAAAGCTAGGTATGCCTTGTGGTAAAAAGAGAAAACGTCATAAAATTGCAACACACAAAAGAAAGAAACGCTTAAGAAAGAATCGTCATAAAAAGAAATAGTCCCCTATTGATTTTTAAAAGAGCTGCAATTGCTTGTTAACTAAAGCAATTGCAGTTTTTTCTGTCATTACTTGTTGCCTTTTACTACTTCCATCAATCAATAGCAACTTTACCTTTCTTCATTCTGAAACACACAAAAGGGTAACAAGATAATTGATGTAGGTTTTAATAATTCATCCCTAGAGGGTGCTTTTGTTGTTTAATATAAAGTTGCGAATTTTGTGAACAAAGAATTAATCATAAATTCCACGATCAATGGCGTGGAGATTGCCTTATTGGAAGATAAGAAGCTGGTAGAACTGCATACGGAAAGTAACAATGCAAGTTTTGCGGTAGGTGATTTGTATTTGGGTAAGGTGAAGAAATTAATTCCTGGTTTGAATGCTGCTTTCGTGGATGTTGGCTTCGAAAAAGATGCCTTTCTTCATTACACGGATCTCTCGCCCTATGTACGTTCACTCCTGAAGTTTACGCAAATGGCCGTTCATGATAAAAGTGAAAATGGGTTTGACCTTTCCTCTTTTACCATTGAGCCAGAAATTGTAAAAACAGGAAAGATCAATGAAGTATTGAATGGCAAGCCCAGCATTTTAGTTCAGATTTTAAAGGAACCTATTGCCGCCAAAGGACCAAGACTTAGTTGTGAACTGAGTTTACCAGGCCGCTTTGTAGTGATTACCCCCTTTAATGAAGTCGTTGCCGTATCAAAAAAAATACATTCTGGCGATGAGCGGAAAAGATTACACAAAATCATTGAAGCTATCAAGCCGAAAGGTTTTGGCGTAATCGTACGTACAGCTGCAGAGGGAAAAAGTACCGAGGAACTTCACCAGGATTTATTGTCTTTGGTGGAAACCTGGAGGTCTATCCAAACAAGTTTGAAGGGAGCCGAAGCCCCTATCAAGATATTGAGTGAGCAAAACAAAACGACCAGTATACTACGCGATTTGTTGAGTGCCGACTTTAATAAAATTGTCATTAACGACAAGAATACTTACACCGATACAAAAAATTATCTTCAACGCATTGCTCCAGAAAAAGTAGATATTGTAAGCTTCTACAACAATGGCAGTCCCCTGTTTGACACCTACAATATAACCAAACAGGTAAAGAGTGCATTTGGTAAAACGGTAAACTTGCCTAGTGGTGCTTATCTTGTTATTGAACATACTGAGGCACTACATGTGATTGATGTAAACAGTGGCTACAAAAGTGTAAGTAACAGTCAGGAGGAGAATGCACTGCAAACTAATCTGGAAGCAGCCGAAGAAATTGCTAGACAACTACGATTGCGCGATATTGGGGGAATAATAGTGATTGATTTCATAGACATGAAATTGCCTGAGAACAAAAAGAAGCTTCAAGAGGCAATGGAGGGTTTCATGGAAGGCGACAGGGCAAAACATGCAGTGCTTCCCATATCTAAGTTTGGATTACTGCAAGTAACCAGACAACGGATGAAACCAGAAATGAACATCAACACATCCGAAGAGTGTCCTGTTTGTCACGGTACCGGTAAGATAACAGCTAGCTTATTGTTGGAAGACGAAATAGAAAAGCGGTTGAATTATCTAGTGAGTCATTCTCACAAAAACCTGACACTTGTAGTACATCCAATTGTTTATTCGCATCTTACAAAAGGCTTTTTCACATCCATCAGCAAGCGTTGGAAACGTACTTACAAAACCAAACTAAAGATTAAGGAGAATAATAGTTTCCACCTGGTAGAGTTCAGGTTCTATGGCGAACACGATGAAGAGATTAAGTTCTAAAATCAATCAACTTTCACAGTTGTATCAACTTATTTAATTGCAATATAACTATTGCGATTATAGAGCGGCTTTTAAGCAATTAAAAGTCGCTTTTTTATTTGCATCTTACTCTGGGCTATATGGTCATTAATAAAATTAAAGAAGGGAACAATGTTTTTAAAACCATTGTTCCCTTCTTATTCTTTGGCGTAATGCCAAACGCTACTATTAAACATCAATTTCTCAATGCCAATATTTATTTTGCAACTACCCGCACAGGGTCACTGTTGGGACCTAAGCCTACTACATTTCCTGCTGCAACTCTATAAAAGCTAGCAGTTTCGGATACCAAGCCGGTAATAATGACTGTTGCCATTGTAACTGGTTCTCCTTGGCTTGCCCAACCAGTTAGCCCGTCGGCACTTTTTTGAATGTAATAATACTTCATCCCTCGCATTGACTTCCATTTAAGGATTACAGTGCCCGGGAAGTTACCTGTAACCCCTCTCAAACCAACTACTTGCCCTGCTACACCTGAATGAGTAGGTGGCTGAACGATATCCAAGGTAGTGCTTCCAATCTTAATTGCGTCGCCACCACTCGTAACCATTACATAAGCTGCAAATGAATTCATTAAAGACATTACTACTTTACTCTGAACGTTTCTGGTTTTTGTTGCTAATGGCCCCCCGTTCTTCAATGCCAACTGGTCTGCTTCCAATTGGTTCACTGCCGTAGTAATGCTGGCTAGCGTTGGAGAAGGGGTAACATAAACTGAATTGCCTGTGGTGGCAATTACTATCTGGCGAATCCTTAGTATCCGTCCGCCGATAGATAATTTACTAAAATTCAATGCTGGCTTTGCCATGATTGTATATTTTAATAGTGAAAAAATGGATTACTGTCCACTCCCGTACCGTGTTCCCATAAAGTAATCGTTAAGAAGAACAAGGAAAAAATATACAACCAGATATAGCTAATTCATTAGCGAGAATTTAAATAAACAAATTTCGATTTCGTTGTTTTAACAGGCTGCCTAATTGCCAAAAAAGGTGTTTTTCGTCTCGGAAAAATCTCTTTTCCGATGCACTTTGTATCATTACTGTACTGATATGCACCTGATTTGGTGGCTTATACCCTTTTGTCGTTCCTTTTTTCATCTTCTCGTTCCAACTAGTGGTTTTGTTACTACACATTGCCCGTTTGGTTGTGCAAGAAGAAGGAGTATTGCAGTCATTTACTGCTTTATTGACAGGCATTTACCCTTTTTGATACTTTTTACCATTTTTCGGAGAGGAAAAGACCCTTTTCCGATTGGAAAAACAGTAAAAGCAACCGCTTAATACAAAGAACTCATTGAAAACTAGGTAAACGAAACTAAGCTTGCTATTGCCTACGCTGTTTTACAAAACAAAAGTAGACTATTATAATGGATATTATCTAATAATAAAATATATTTTTAGAAATTATCAAAATAAATGTCTCATTTTTAAATTTTATCAATTTTAGTTGTAGAATAAGAATTTATTTTTGAAAACATGTGAATTTGTAGGATGAGCTTTTATCTACCAAGTTCAGTATCTCACAAATCTACTTTTAGCTTCCTCTACACACAATAGCCAAAGCGCAAAAAAGGGGAAACATTTTTGTTTCCCCTTTTATTTTATTAAAAAAGTACATTGCCATTAAATACGCTCTAATATAAAATTGCCATCTATTCCTAACTTTTGATGAACAGCTTTTAAGAAAGTAAGGTCTGGCTTTCTTTTTCCATTCATTATTTGTGATAGTTTCGGGGCATCAATCCCCAGCATAGATGCTAGCCCCGCTCTGTTTATTTTCTTCTCAAACATCTTCACCTCAACCATATCAGCAATGGTTTTAGGCATAGGAAAAGGATAATGTACTTTTTCATAAGACTGAATCATACTGGCAAGATTTGAAATACTTTCAGCATCCTTATCAGTTATGTTGTACTCACCTTTTTTCATTAATAAATGAACTTTGTCTAGTGCATTGCCATACTCAATTTCATTTGATATTTTTTCCATCTTTTTATTTTTTATAATGAAGCAATATTTATCAAATCATATTCTTTGTGTGAACCTACAAATCTTATAAAGACGGTTCGCGTTCTAAATATAATTCTTGCAATCAGTCGGCAATCATTTCCTTTGATGTTAAATACAAATAAGCCATCACCAACAGCATCAACCGAATTAAACTGCACTTTAATATCATTAAATCCTCTCCAATCCGCATTTTCAGTAATGCTATACCAACGTTCTAAAGCAGTTGATAGTTCTGGCTGCTGTTTTGCAAACTCCCTTATGGCTTTGTGAGATATAATTACCATTATTGCAAATATATTTATAAATAATGAAAACATATTTTAAATAATAAAATAAGTTTTAGCAAGTTCGGTATCTAACAAATCTACCTTTCGTTTTGTGAAGAATCAGAAGGCTAAATATAGGTTATAAAAATGGCACTAAAATAAACAGCCCCATCGGTACCGACGGGGCTGTTTATTTATAAACTAGACTTCTAATAAGGTATAGTCCGTTACTTACTATTTAGTAAACTTATCTGTGATATTTCTTGGCGAACCCGCTGCGTTTAGGTAGGTAAAATTAAACACATAACTACCCTTCACTGGATCTGCACTCACAAGTGTGGGACCACTCGTAATAGTAATTCCAGCAGCTGTTACACTAGCAGGTACAAATGTTAGATTCCAACCTGTTAAACCAGCTAAACCAGTTCCTGGATTTGTAAAAGTTAGGTCATAGGTAGTTCCTGTTCCACTAGATACTTGAATTTCTGTTGGACTTACCGGAGTAAAGGCCGCAGGAGAAGTCAAATCATAAGTTGGAGAACCTGTACCAGTAGCATTATTATAACGAATCCACTCTTGATTGTAATTACCTGCTATTGGATTACCAATAAACGCATAAAGAATAGATCCTGCGTTACCACTAATTATAATATTACTACCATCAGCAGCCTTCACACTAGTGATGCTGTAAGGAATAGCAAAACTTACTGTAGGGTCAATATTTGCAACATTTAATTTGATAGGTATTTTTCTTATTCTATAACCAGCCGGGATAGTTAGGGTTACAGTTTTAGGTAAGCCTAAGCCACCTACTGTTGCGCTATCAGGTAACATTGTCAAAGTATTAGTTGGATTAGCTTGATTGAAGGTAGTTATCAAGCTTGGATCCAAAGTAACTGTAACAGTAACAGCTGTGTTTAGAACTTGTGGCGATGCCAGATTTACAGCAATTACTGTATCGAACTCTGTAGTATCTGGAAGTGATCCAAAGCTAAGTGTAGAAATACTAGATGCCGCTGAACCAAAAGAGAATTCAACCAATGGAGTTGTGTTACTCGCATCCAAAAAGGGAGTATCCTTTAGGCAGGAGTGTAACGATCCACTAAGAATCATTACTAAGACTAAATATTTAATTTTTTTCATTTTTTTAATTTAAATGTTAGTTAATAAATTCGGATTTATTGCCCCCAGAATATTTTTACAGTAAACCCATCGGAAGCCTGCCCCTCTGCATTAACGTTCTTTGAGTTCAAATTGTATTCTGATTGAGGATACAATAATCTTTTTGGAAGAACATCGTTAGCCGGACTAACACCAACACTGATAGAAGGATTTGTCCTATCAGGGAAACCAGTCCTCCTGTATTCAGACCAAGTTTCCAACGCATCTGTTTCAGCTAGAGCGACCCACTTTTGATAGATAATTGCTTTCAAAGGATATGACCCATTTGCTGGATTTACCCTATCATCTTTGGATGTGGTATAATAGGCATCCGCAGCAGCAGTTGTTAGACCTAAATATCTGAAAGACTCTTCTATGGCAGTTTGCAATAATGAAGAATAATTTCCACTAATTAAACCTCTTTGAGCCGCTTCTGCTTGCAAAAAAATTGACTGTGAAGCTAACATAATCACAGCAGGCTGAGAAGCACTTTTCAAAATACCAGGCCCAATGTGTGCCAATGAAGAAACAGGATTTGCAGTGGACACAGCACCCAAATAATTACCAGAATTTCTACCATTAGTTGTATCGTACAAATAACCGATTCTAGGATCTGAAGTTGCATTCAAATAGTCAATCATTGTTTTGTTTGCGATATAATAGGTATTGTTATTTTTTGCACCACCGTTAACTTCAAAACCGTAGCTACTCCAAAATGGATTTTGCTTACCTTCCAAATTAGCATAACCAGGATTGGCGGTTACGTCTTCACCAGCAACCAAATAGCCAGTACCGTCTGTTGCAATATCTGCCAAAGCAGCCTTCACAAACGCTTGATCTCCATTAGGAACCATACGAAGTAAGATTCTCAACTTAAGTGTATTAGCAAACTGTACCCACTTTGTTTTGTCACCTTTAAAAACGATGTCAGAAGCATCATCACCAGTAGCAGAAGAGGCCTTTATTTTAACTATTCCCGCATTTATATCAGCAATCAAGCCTTTGTACACATCTGTAGCTGCATCATATTTAGGTAGTGTGCTTACATTTGGGTTTCCTGCAGCGGAATAAGGAATATCACCAAAAACATCCACTAGGTTCTCAAAAACCAACGCTTTCATAACGGCAGAAGCTCCAGGCAAAATTGAACCAGTTGCACTATTGCTTACAACAAAATTGTAATCATAAATATTGTGATAATGGCTTTGCCATATACCATCACCTAGACTATTTTGCAAAGCAAAATTTTCTTGTTGCTCTTGTCCAGACTGGGAATAAGAGGTTGTTCTTGCCCAATATCCCATCCATTCATTTGCAAACGCATAACTGTTTGTGATATTACCACTAGTTACTTGTATTGCATTTGCAAAAACATCTTTACCAGTAATTTGTGCCGAAGTAACTCCATTGGGGTTAGTTAGGTTAGTATCTAGCTGTTTCTTACAAGCTGTAACGCTTAGAAGCGATACTAGAATTATTAAGTATTTATTATTTATTTTATTCATTGTATGATTATTATTAGTTAACAATTAGAAACCTGCATTCAATGTTATACCAAATCTTCTGGTAGGAGGTGTTTGAAATTCTGAAGTATATCCAACCGCATTACCAGAGCCTTGCGCACTAAATTCAGGGTCAGTCCACTGATTGGTGCTAGGTCTGAACATCAAGAGATTTTGTCCTACCAAAGCAACGCTCAATCTTTTCAGATAAGGATTGCTCTTTAAAGGAATTTGATAAGCTAACGACAACTCACGCAATTTCCAGAAAGCTGCATTCACAACATAAGGAGACATTACATTGCTGTAAGTAGCATACCACCATTGTGAAGGTGGGCCTGTAGTGGCAATATTTGTGTTAGGAACATATTTGCCATTTACGCTGATGACTGAATTTGGCACTACGAAGTGTTCCCTGTTCTCTCCACTTGAAGAAGAAATCCCAGCAAAGTCAAGCGCTGCACCTACATAGTTCAAGATTTTGGCACCACTTCTGTAGTCCCAAACCATGCTCAAAGAAAATCCTTTGAAAGTCATGTTAGAAGTAATACCCAACAAGTCTGTATATTGTGTATTTCCAGCTACTTTCAAACTTGTTGCAGGCGTAGGTAAACCTGTAGTTCCATCAACAATAATTTGTCCTTGAGGATCTCGCTTAAAGTCTTTAACTAACAATTGAGGATAAGCACTGCCTGATATGGCAGCAATCTCAAATGTGGTTCCATTCAATATTGGGAATGTATCGGTACCAGGTACCATATAATTCACTTTATTATCTTGCTTGGTATAATTAACTGTCAAATTCCAATCAAATTTACCCAATTTTATAAACGGAGTCAATTTTAAGCTAGTTTCAATACCTCTACTAGTCATTTTTCCCGCATTTAGGAGAAATGAAGAAATTCCTGAAGCTGCTGAAGGACTTGAAGCTAACGTTTGGTTTTTGGCTACAGTATTATACCCTGTTACTTCCAACAAAATTCTACTTTTCAATAAACCTAACTCAAAACCAAGTTCTGAAGAGTAATCTCTTTCAGGCGACAAACCAGTTTGAACAGCACCAGTATTCAGGGAATATCCATTGGTATTTCCATAAGGGAACCCACTGCCTGGAATAGCTGTCGGATAAATTACATAAGCACCATAATTAGGAATGCTGAATCCGGAACCATTGTTTCCAAGATATCCAACACCACTATTACTAGATAGTGATACATTACCAGTTATCGAGTAGCCACCTCTTACTTTCAAATAAACACCATCATCTTTTAGTGAAGACAGTTTGTCGCTCAATATCAACGACGCATCTGCACCATAATAATTATAACTTCTTGTTTTAGGATCTAAGATGGACAACCAGTCATTTCTAAAAGAACCGTGTAAGAAAGCCCAACCTTGATAACCAATTAACAAGTCAGAATAGACAGCTTGTGTTCTATACTTATAATTTTCGTTCATGTAAGCAGAGCCGTCTGCGTTATTAACTTTTGTAGAGCTATTAGGTAATGCTATAACAGATGTTGCTTGATTGGAATACCAATAAGCATGGCTGTTTTCACTACGAAGGTTAGCACCACCCACTAAAGTATACTCAAAGTCATTTTTCTTTTTGTTGATTGTGAAGAATTCATCAGTATTTAAATCATCAAAATCTGTTTTAACCAATTCAGACTGATAAGGCAAGAAAGGATAACCAGATGCTATGTTCCCTGCTCCAAATGGATCGTAGGTAGGCTTAGCAGCAAAGATTCCATAAGAATATTTTGCGTATCTGAAACTATCAATGTATGCAGGTGCGTTACGAGTACTTTTGTTGTACCCAACTCTTGCAGTTACCTTCAACCAACTCAATAACTGATAATTCAAGGTTAAATTAGCAATTGTATTATGCTTGGTTTGCTGAGACTTAGAATGATAAACCTGATAATTAGGATTTGGGTAATAGGCATTTGCCCAACCTTGTAAACCAGCATAAGGATCTGTATCTACATTTCTAAAATCTGCTAAATTTACGTTTGCAGATTGATTAATTACATCCCAATAAACCGGGCGATATTGTGTACCACCAGAAAAACCAAGACCAACCTGATCAATATTTTGTGAACTGTAAGTAATACCACCAGAAGCAGTAAACTTATCAAGATTTAAAGTACCGTTTGCACTAATGGTGTTACGAATATTTTTTTCGGTAGGAATTACACCGTGATTTATAACATTAGAACCAGAGATATTAAATGAACCTAACTTACCACCTTTGGAGATAGATAAATCATTTTGCTCGCTTAAGCCTGTGTTGAAGAAATTTCTTCTACCATTCTTAACAGGTGCAAAAGGAACATACTTGATATTTCCATTAGTATCAATACCCACAGCAATTTGGCTGTAAGGGAAGTCTTTGCTATTGTAAGCGGTTCCAAAATTTTGATTTTCAAATGGTACAGGAAGTGCAGTACCTGTAGCAGGATCTATGTAAGAAACACAACCTAAACAGCCATTCGTATTAGACGGGTTGTTGAAACCAGCCCCTTCTCCCCCATTTGGAGAATATTCTGTTTGCAAGCCGGGCATGTAAGACACGGTTTCGGCCATAGTTGAGTTCTTGTAGTTAACACTCCAAGGACCGCTTTTACCATGCTTTGTAGTGATAATCATCACCCCATTGGCAGCATCTTTACCATACAATGCAGCAGCGTTTGAACCTTTTAATATAGTAACATTGTCAATATCATCCGGATTTAAAGTAGCCACATAAGATTGATCAACAGGATTACCATCTACAACTACCAATGCAGAGTTATCTCCAAGTATAGAACGGCTACCCCTAAAAGTAATTTTCACAGCAGGGTTAATTCCGTTATCAGCAAGTCTGATATCCACACCAGCAACTTTACCAGCCAAACCAGTAACAAAATTCGGAACACTTGCTTGTGTCAACTCCTTACTTGTCACAACAGCCGTTGCATATCCCAACTGCTTTGGATTTTTCTTGATACCCAAGGCAGTAACTACAACTTCTCCCATTGTTGCATCATCACTTTCTAATACAACGCTAACGGAAGTTTGATTTGAAATCTTAATCTGCTTTGTAGCATGACCAATAGAAGAAACAATTAAAACGTCTCCACTTTTTACTGTAACTGTAAAAGTACCATCCGAATTGGCAGCAACACCACCTTGCTTTCCTTTTACTTTTACCGAGGCACCTTCAATTGGCTTGCCTTCTTTGTCAATAACTTTCCCTGAAATGGGCTTTGTTTGCGCAATGGCTGCTGCAAATAAGCCCACAACCATCACCATAAATAGTAAGATTTTCTTCATGTTCATATTTATTTAGGTTGGCAAAATAGTGCAAAAGATTTAATTGTTAAAATAATATTAATTAATTGTTAGCCTTTGAGGGCAAATTTTAACATTTAGGCTAACAAAATCACAACATTTTTATCTTTTTTTAAAAACCTAAGCCAATTTACATCACGAATTACATAATTCATAATATCAAAATAACCATCAACTCTCCTAGATATCTACCCCTTTAAATACATATTTTACAGCATTACACTTGTCAATTTGTAGTTTATTTGATTATTCTTTCAAAATATTACAAATTAAACCAAAATAGGAGGTTTTACTTATCGCTTATTTTTGCAAGTAACCACCAAAAGACATGTGTAAACCAATAAAAAAAGATTCTTAAACGGATAAAGTATTAGTGCTTTTTGAAAACTATTATTCTATACCACTCAATAAAACTAACTTTGGTTGTTACTTCTTCAATCTTAAATTATGAAAAAGGTTCTTTATACAGGTTTACTTGCGGGGGCAATACTATTTGTAGTGAGTTATGGTGGATTGTTTTTAGCCGTAAAATACTTTCCCCAGCTATTTATTGATGCTTATGCAAATAATCCGCTTATCAACTCGGATGGTATAAAAGATGTGCTTTTCTTTTCACATGCCTTTGTAATAAGCCTTGCTTTATCTTGGTTCTGGGAACGATTCAAAAGCCTGTTGAAAGGAAATTTCTTATTGCGTGCATTAGAGTTTGGTTTTGTATATGCTGTGGTTGGTTTATTGCCCATTATGTGGATTACTTACAGCGCAATGGATGTAACAATTGCAATGGTTTTCAGCTGGCTTTTATATGGCCTGTTTCAAGCAACTGTAGCTGGAATTGTATTTGCAAAAGTCAATCCTTAGTTTACTTCTTTCAAATCGAGACTAAACTCTACATCCAACCGATCATTTGCCCTGATAATGCCACCCAATTTTCGTGGTGGGGTAATATTGAAATCTGAGAAGTTAACGCTCCTGTCCCCAACTAAATGAATAACTTTCATATTATCCATCGAAAACTTGTAACTCACTTCATACCTTTTGGTAACGCCAGACAATTCTATATTTACCCATCCTTTTATAGGTTCGGGGGTTGCCTTTAAATCTGGAAATTTGCTTAACGACAAGAAATTAACCCGCATACTCGGATACTCTTTTGCTTTCAACGTTTTCCTCAGATCGAGCGTCATCATTGGGTTGTGACAGTCAAACCCATATATATCCAGGCTTATCTTACCATTCATCAATACAGAGGCATCCTTATTTACAGTACAAATCAATGTATCTATTGGTGTATTATCAGCAACAATGCAACTAAAAGTATTGATATTGGTGCTACCATTTACCTTTAGCGAGCCTCCTTTTAGTATCAACCATTTTATTTTGAGATTGGCATTACCGCTAGTCCAAGCAATAAAAGTTATTCCAAAAACAAATAAGATTAGGCAATATGTAATCACTTTTAAAGACATAAATCGACCTAAAAATATACTAAACCATTGATTGAAACCGAATTTCGACAAGCCTATTAAAAGTTTTTAGTTTTTGCATGCACACTATATACGTTTACACATCCCTGTCTTATTCTTTAGATTCACTATTTTAAAGAACTCAATCATTGATGGATTCCATTGATTAAAAAACAGCCAGAACGATAGAAATCATTCTGGCTGCCAACATAAATGAAAAAAGACCCAACCTAAAAACCAACAACTGCTTCTACAACATATCCATAGAACTTACCTGTTGAGCGATAATCAGCCGCAGGGAAGCTATTATAAACCTGATTTACATATTCGGCTTTTAATAACACGTTTTTAGTTAAAAACCAGCCACCAGCTAATGCAACCCTGTTCACTTGTACGTTTCCGTTGTAAGTGATAGCGCCCGCGCCAGTACCTGCTTTGCTATTTGCCAATTGGGCAGAGACAGTATTATAACGTACACCTAAGAAAAGGTTTTCAGCAGCACCAAAACGATAAATGGCATCTACTGCATATTGATTGGCGCTTCTGGTTGATGTTTCTACTGCGGTACGACCAGAAGAAGTTTCTGCTGTTCCAAACAATTCAAAACCGCCTGTCTTTAAGAACGCATTAAACATCAAAGCATTTATTTTTTTGCTAAATCCAGGGTTAAATCTTCCTGAGAAAGCCAATGGAGTACCCGCACCAGTTGTGCTGCTTGGATTGGCAGAATTTTCTTCCATCACAAATTGATAGTTAGATCCTGTTCTGTCCCCGCCAAAGAGTGTGTTGCCACCGCAGCTTTGATTGCCATAAAATGAAGCACTCAAACGCAAACGGACATTATCTGCCAATTTCTTATCAAGACCTGCTTTCAATAAAATTGAAGGAGATTTGTGAAGATCACCATCAGGATTGCTTGCTGCATAAAGTGAATCTATATTTCCCTTAATCATCCCATTAGTTAAGCCAAACATTCCAAAAAAGCCATTTTTCTTCACATATACTTCACCACCAATTTCAGTTGCATATTCATCCATTATATTTCCTTCCATAAAAGGATTGTATAATGCTTGTCCACCGTCTGATCTGCGGTAATGTTCATCACCATAGTCAACTTCGAAGTGACCGATTTTGATTGTTGTAATCTTCATCAGATCGCCCCAGAACTGTCCTTTGAAGGGAAGCTTATCAAACTGAATATAGCCACCCTTTACCCAAGTTTCATTGTGGTGTTTTGAAGATAGATAAGAAGTTACATTCAAACGAATACCATCTGCCAACTGAACATCCATAAACAAGTTGGCTTGTGCTGTCTGGAAGCCAGCAGTAATCACTTTTAACTTGTTTCCTGGTGTAGAAACATTGTTTGCAAATGAACCCACGTTATTATTCAGTGCGCCTGGGTTTTCGTCTTTCAAATTCTGGAATTGCTGGGTAAATCCTGCACCCCATTTTACCTTTAATCCGTCAAACTTCACAGAATCTGCCTTTGAATCTTCAAAAACATTGATTCCTGATTGGTCATAAGCCCTTAGGCTACCAATTTTTGGTTGTTGCTGCGCCATCATTGTCAGTGGCACAATTCCTAGCACGATTAACATACAAATCCTGCTTACATTGTTCATTGTCTTTTTCATATACTTTGTTTTTGTGGTTAAATAATTAGAATCACTTTCTTAGTGTTACATCAAACTTGAGTACTATATCGTTTCCGGTTTTGATAGTACCCATCATAAAAGAAGGTGGCTCCATATTAAAATCTTTCATACTTATATTTTTCTTTCCGCTTACGCTGATGCTTTTATCAGCATTTATTTTGTAGGTTGCAACAAGTTCTGCATCGCGGGTGGCACCTGCAATCGTTAGTTTGCCGGTACATTTAATGGTGTTGTTTCCTACAATAGTGGCAGATGCCAGTTTATACGAAATTGTGGGTGCCTTATCTGTCTTCAGGGCTTTGTAGGCATTTTTATCCATGCCCGAATGTTCACTTTTCAATGCTTCGGCTGGTATATTTACGGTTAATGAGCTAAGTGCAGTTACATCGCCGCCTGCATTAAAGCTAAATACAGCCACACAGTCTCCTTTTGCAGCTTTCATATCCCAATCATGCAGGGTTGAAGTACCACTTACCAATAAATTTAAATCATCCTTAGTAGAATATTTTACTTGTGCGTTGGTGAAAGAAGCAATCATCAACAATAACATGGTCATCAGTATGATGCCGATTCTTTCTTTAAAATTCTTAATCTTTTTCATTTGTTTGTATTTAAACTGTAATTAAATTGTTGTTGTATAATCTCGAAATCGGGTGCAAATTACTCAGCTATAGTGCGGGCGAAAGTGACGAACATCAACTTTTAATATGATTGTTGACACTAATACGTTTAACAGCTGTCAGACTCAAAAAGTAGTGTATGTTAAACAATATTTATTGCCTATTATTCGTTGGCACTTCCTTTTGTTTCTTATTTGTGGCTGATACCAGAAATCACGTAGTGTAGAGAGGGTTTTGTGTTGAAAGAATGGTATCATTAAATTATTTCTTACAAATATGGCTTCAGGCTTGGCAGAAACTGTTGCAGAATTGTTTTTATAAGTTATATAATTCTCTGGTTGCTACTGGTTGTACCTATATAGTAGGTACAGCAAACAAAAAGGCAGGTATTTCTTATCGAAATACCTGCCTTTATTATTTTAATCAATCTCCTTGTACTACAACAAAGTAGCGTCGGTAGTGATTGTTGTGTTATATAACTTGCTGATTGGGCAATTTGCTTCGGCATCCTTCACGCTTGCTTCAAAAGTAGCTGCATCAATACCCGGCACTGTTGCTTTTACTGTAAGGTGTGATAAAGTTATTGCGCCGTTGTCCAATGTTATTTCGCATTTAGTTTCGATGCTTGTTGGTGTAAAACCAGCCGCACCCAATACAAAACTAAGTTTCATGGTGAAGCATCCTGCGTGTGCTGCTGCAACCAATTCCTCAGGATTTGTACCTACACCTTCTGCAAAACGAGAGTTAAATGAGTACTGTGTTTGATTTAATGTGGTACTTTGAGTAGTTAAATGGCCACTTCCTTCTTTACCAGAACCATTCCATACTGCTGTTGCGTTACGTATCATGTCTTTTATTTTTTTAGTTAATTAATTGACTGCAAAGTAAGTATTCTTTCTGCGGCTATCTTTGACAAATCATCAAAAAAGGTTTGTGAATTTAGAAACATTAACACTCGAGCTCCTAAATGGTATCAAAGCAACCACTTGGCAAGAGTTCATTGCGGTATTTTTTGGTATTATCAGCGTATTATATTCCCGAAAAGAGAATATCCTTGTCTATCCCACCGGCATCATCAGTACCATCCTCTATACCTGGTTCTGTTTTGGCTGGTGGAGCCTTTATGCCGAGGGTAGCCTGAACTTTTATTATACCATCATGAGCATTTATGGCTGGTGGGCATGGGCAAAACACAAGGACGGCAACATTTTGCCCATGAGTTTTAACAATAAAAGGGATTGGATGGTCTGTTCTATCTTTTTTGTGGTATCGTGGGCGGTTTTGTATGTTGTTCTGGTAAAATACACCAAAAGTACCGTTCCGTTTGGCGATTCCTTTGCTTCCGCAACTGCGTATACGGGCATGTGGCAGATGGCCCGCAAAAAAGTTGAGAACTGGTTGTGGTGGGTGCTTACAGACCTGGTTTCCATACCGCTATATTTTTATAAGGGTGCTGTCTTTACCAGCTTTCAATACCTTGTTTTTACAGTACTGGCAGTGATGGGATGGATTGAATGGAAAAAGAAAATGGCCGCAATGGAGCATCCACCAGCATCTATCAAACATAATCTAGTTACAAGGGATTAATAGTCAATATGGATAAACAACTCAAGAAAATAGTCGTCATTGGTCCCGAATCTACTGGAAAAAGTACGCTTACACAGCTATTGGCGCAACATTATAAAACAGAATGGTGCGCAGAATATGCCCGCGAGTATTTAACTATTCATGGCACAGCCTATACTTTTGAAGACCTATTGACAATAGCAAAAGGACAGGTGGCGTTGGAGGAGAGGCACACATTGTCAACCGTTAACCGTTTACCGTCAACCGAAAGCAAAGACCTCTCTGTTGTAAACGACCCTCGGTCAACGGTTAACGGTCAACGGTTAACGGTCAACGGTCAACGGTCAACTGCGTCCTCCCCCCTTCTCTTCATCGACACCGACATGTATGTGATGAAAGTATGGTGTGAATATGTTTTTGGAAAGTGTCATCCCTATATATATGAACAGATTGCGCAGCGGAAGTACGACCTATATCTTTTATGTAACATCGACTTGCCTTGGGTGCGTGATGAGTTGCGGGAATATCCCGACGAAGGCCCTCGTAAGGAATTGTATGGTATTTATAAGGAAATATTGCAAAATCAGCCCGTTCCATGGGTAGATATCAGTGGAAATTATGACGAACGTTTGCAAAAAGCGATAGCGGCGGTGGATGCGATGTTATAGTGTAGGAATTGCGACTGAGGCACTCATTTTTCTGTTTTAAACACATAGAAACATAGGTACATAGCACACATAGTTATACACTTTCTTCTATGTTTTCTATGTCCCTATGTTTCTATGTGTTAATTCTCTTTTTTTCCTATCACTTCCCCGTCGTCGTAACTTCAATATGTTTCTCCTTCAATCCATTTTCTAGTTCTTCTGCTATCTCAACATCCGTTACACTGCTTCTTTGGAGCAATAACTCTTCTTTGGGAACAAGTTTCTGATTAATATACAGCGGAAGCTTCCTATAACGCTTGGGTAGTTTATATGCGCTCAATAGTTTCTCTACCGACAAGAAAACAGAGTCTTCATTCAGCGTAATTTCTAATACACCATTGGCGGCACGACTGCCGTATTTTGCGGTGTTACTTGCATCTTTCAGTACATTAATTGCTTCTATCCATTTAGGATTTAATGTATTTATAACTGAACCCTCAATTGCCCTGTTTTTGTTTCTAATTATATACAGTGGTGCAATAGTTTGCCTCGATGGAGCACATACTCTTATCTCTTGATGATTACCTGTGTCTCGCTTTTGCATTTCAGGCTTTCCGACAGTCAGATGAGGGATATCTTTTATAGAATCAACCTTTATAAGATACATTTTATACTTTCCATCGGGCGATAATCTAAACGGGTATTTATTTTTATAACAAGGATAACACTGTACAACAATAGAAATACTATCCTCGTGATATAAGCTTTTCTTTTTGAGAGAACAATTAGTCATTATACCATCCCTAGTCGTTTTTCCACTACTATCCTGCCCAAATACACAATTGCTGCATAAAAACAAGCCGAAAATCAGTTTAAAAAGAATATTTTTCATATTGCATGGTGCTTTTACGATTTCAAATGTATGACAACCTGTCAAAATCCCCCCTTTTTCTTTCTCATTTACCCCCAAAAAACTGCATGCTGCCCAATATCTATAACAAGTTGTCCGATATCTATTGCAAGTTGTCCAATATCTAGTACAAGTTGCCCATTTCTACTGTATTCTAGCCAATATCTATGACAAGTTGGGCATTTTCTGCTGCATTTTGCCCAAAAGCGAGGCGATATCGGACAACTTGTTATAGATATTGGGCAACATGCAGTTTTTTTGGGCAGCATACAGTTTTTCTGGGCAACTTACAGAAGATATGGGCAACAAGCAATAGTTATTGGATAATGAAACATTGAAATTGCGCAATAAGGGGAAGGAAGGAGAAGAAAGTCGTAAGTGGTAAGTCATAAGTCGTAAGTGTTGAAGAAATAGTCGTAAGTGTTGAAGAAATAGTCGTAAGTTGTAAGTTATAAGTCATAAGTATCAGGACATAAGAAGTAGGGACAAAAAAAATAAGCATTACTATCAATGAGTAATGCTTATTTCTTTAACTACACCTTATTTCTTTTGACTTATGTCCTTTCTCTTATGCCTTACCACTTATGACTTACGACTTACAACTCGTTTCTTTTTCCTAAAACTAATAGCCCCTCTCCCAAAATACTTATGCTATATTTACACAAATAGAAATTATGGGATTAGTGTATGCAGAAATAACGTTGATTAATGCAGTGGACATGGGAATGGCAAAACGAAACCTGATTGGTGAAGAAGAAATTAGGGAAGTTAAGATTGAAATGATGGTGGACAGTGGTGCTTATGAAATGGCCATCAACGAATCGCTACAAGAGCAATTGGGACTAACATTTATTGAAAAGCGAAAGGCAATTTTGGCTGATGGAAGGATAAATGAGTATGATGTTGTGGGTCCAATATTGGTGAAGTTTGCAAACAGAACCGCCATTTGTAGCGCAATGGTGCTACCTGGCAACCTTGAGCCACTCTTAGGCGCAATTCCAATGGAAGAAATGGATGTGATGATACACCCTCGACGACAAGAACTGATTATTAACCCAGAACACCCAGAAGGTGCGCAATTGAGTATGAAATAAGCTAAGAAAGTTGTAAGTTGTAAGGAATGAGTCTTAAGTGGTAAGTCATAAGGCATAAGTATTAGGACATAAGAAGTAAGGAGAAAAAAAATAAGCATTACTATCAATGAGTAATGCTTATTTTTTTAATTACGTTTTATTTCTTTTGACTTATGTCCTATCTCTTATGCCTTACGACTTATGACTTACGGCTTCCAACTCTTTGCTTTTGCCTTAAGACTTATGACTTACCACTTACGACTTATTTCTTATGCCTAATTAATCACTCCTCCTCCAAAATAACTATGTAATACTTGTGGAAGTACCACTCCTTCTACGGTTTGGTTATTTTCTAACAGACATGCTACAATGCGGGGCAATGCCAACGAGCTTCCATTGAGGCTATGTGCCAGCTGCGTTTTGCTATTGCCATCTTTAAAGCGACACTTCATACGGTTTGTCTGAAAATTTTCGAAGTTACTCACGCTACTCACCTCCAACCAACGTTTTTGTGCAGCGCTATACACTTCAAAGTCGTAGGTAATGGCACTCGCAAAACCCATATCGCCACCACATAAACGCAAAATGCGATACGGCAATTGCAAACTATTCAGTAGACGCTCCACATGGGTAACCATTTCATCCAGTACTTCATAACTCTTATCGGGATGCACAATTTGAATGATCTCTACCTTCTCAAATTGATGAACCCTGTTCAATCCGCGAACATCTTTGCCATAACTACCCGCTTCCCTGCGGAAACATGGACTATAAGCGGTCATTTTTACGGGCAATTCGTCTTCCTTCAAAATAGTATCCCTATACACGTTGGTCACAGGCACTTCCGCTGTAGGGATGAGGTATAATTTGTCCTCGGTCACATGATACATCTGCCCTTCTTTATCGGGAAGCTGACCGGTAGCAAAAGCACTTTGTTCGTTGACCATAAAAGGAGGCAGGTATTCGAGGTAACCTGCATCGGTATTGAAGTCCAGAAAGTATTGCACCAAACTACGCTGTAGCTTTGCGCCCTTTCCAGTATAAACCGGGAATCCGCTACCCGTAATCTTGTTTCCTAACTCAAAATTCACCAATTTATACTTGTCAAGCAGATGCCAATGCTCCACCGCGCCATCATACAAAGCGGGAATAGTACCCCCTTCTCTCACCACCACATTCTCTTCGGGCGTTTTGCCCAACGGAACTTCTTTTGCAGGCAAATTGGGTAGCTGAACCAGTGCTTCATATAACTCCTTCTCTACTAGCGCTAGTTTTTCGGAGCAGGCAGCCGCTTGTTCTTTAAATTCAGCTACTTGCTTTTTAAACGCATTTGCTTGATCAATCAATCCAGAAGACATCGATTTGCCTATTTCTTTAGACAAAGAATTGATGCCCGCCTGCGCATTATCGTAACCGACCTGGATAGATTTACGCTCGTCGTCCAATGCCACGATAGCGTCTACGAGGTCTATTTGTTTAAAATTCTTAACACTCAATCGTTCTTTCACCCAATCAGGGTTACTTTTCAGCACACTTACCTGTAACATATTTGTCTACAATTTCCGGCAAATATAACTGCCAAGCAGTAAATAAAAAGAACAATGCTAACAGGGTAAAATAGATTTCTCGTGCCTCGAAATGACGTCCGAACAATCAATCGACCCGTCATTTCGACGATAGGAGAAATCTAATTGAAGAATTTTGAGCGGACTTTGAGTTTGAAGCAGTTAGTTTGACATAAATCATCCTATTTATTACACACGAAGCGTTTCTTTGCACACACTATGGAAGTAGACTATATAATAGTTGGTCAGGGTTTATCTGGAAGCTTTTTAAGTTGGAACTTATTAAAGGCAGGCAAGAAGGTATTGGTTATAAACGATGTACAACCCTATACTGCCTCCAAAGTTGCAAGCGGCGTCATCAATCCTGTAACCGGAAGGCGAATTGTGAGCACCTGGATGATTGATATTTTACTTCCCTTTGCTTTGGAGGCATACACCAATTTGGGCAATGACATTGGGATAGAACTGATTAGTCAGAAGAACGTCATAGATTTCCATCC
>Ga0208741_10000146_pt1 | contig 38667 bp, 35 predicted proteins | sample CryBogCBE03Jun09_FD_184576 | JGI IMG/M metagenome (GOLD analysis project Ga0208741, IMG submission 184576) | Freshwater microbial communities from Crystal Bog, Wisconsin, USA - CBE03Jun09 (SPAdes) | ecosystem: Environmental > Aquatic > Freshwater > Lake | place: Crystal Bog, Wisconsin, USA...
GAATCAACAAGGAAGTTTTGTGATAATGGGTCAGTATATGTTCCTGCATTGACACCAGCCTGAATGGCAGCAAAACCACCAGTCGCAAAATCTTTTGCAGCTTGATCCAAATTGTTCTTATTATTTGATAAGAACATATCTACTGTATTAGTAGCAGTTGTTACATCTTGTCCGTTAGCAACGTCTTGAGCAATTGCGGCCGCAGCTGCAGCTGCAACTGGACCAGGAATATTACCGTATGCACCACCATTTAAAGTGGTTTGTAATGTTGTATCAATACTGTTAACTGCTTGTTGCAAGGCTGCATTTTGGCCAGTAACTTGGATACCATAATTACCTGCAATTGTTGCAGCGATAGTGTAAGCAGCCTGACTGCTGACTGCTACAGAAGAATCACCAATGTAAACTGGAGGTGAAGAATTACCACCAGTCGTAACAGGTGTTGCAACAGGTGCAGCTGGTGTTACCGTTGCCGTAACAACTTGTGGTTTTGGTGTAGTAATTGGTGGTCTTGTAGAGATTACAGTTGTTTGTGTTGTCTGTAATGTTCCTTGTGCAGTAAATGTTGCCTTTGCATAGACAGTACTTACAGCTGGTGAAAGGAAGTTATCACCAAACTCAATTATAATTGTTCCTGTTGGTATCTTTGCAAAGTTATCATTAGGTATTTGTATTGTACCTGTTGCAGTACCATTAACGTCTGACACTAATCTGCCACCCAAATAACCAGCACCATTTGCAGTCAATACGGCAGTAGAAGTGTTAGAACCAGTAACTTGAATTGTTGGAATTGAACGATATCCTGAGCCTAATTGAACATAATTGATTGCAACAATTTGGCCACCAGATACGTTGGCAGTAAATACTGCTGGTGTTGTATTTGCACCAACAACTTGGATGATTGACTGGTTATTTCCGTTGGTATATCCTGCACCTGCATTTACAATGTTAATGTAATTAACAGAATCAGTATAACCCACATCAGGAGTAACATATGTATCAATACAAATGCCGTCCATGAATGTGTGTAGTTGTGTGTATGGTGCAACACCATTCACTTTGAATTGTATAGGAATAGACCTTGCGAAAGGAATAATTGCACTAGAAAGAACTTTAGTCGTAGAACTTACTTGGATTGGACCACCTTTTACAGCAGAACTTAATCCTTGAGTCGTGATTGCATTTGTGATTGCAGTCGTATCTCTTGTAATCGATGTTTGGTCAGCAGAAGTGACAACAGTATCAGTTGATTGGCCTGTCCAGTTTAGTTGCCAATCATTCCATTGTGAACCATTACCTGTACCACCAACTGCCGCAAGCCATGCAGCTTGGTCATCAGTCACAATATTGATATTTGGTTGTGAGTTTGTGGAGTACCAAACGTCACTTGATGGTGTTAGTGCTACTGTACCAGTAAAGTTAATCACGTTGAAAGGATTAACGTTGATGACTTCTGTAGCAGTATTTTGGAACACCAAAGATGCTTCGTTATAAGAGAAGGTAATAACATTGTCTTTGATTGACAATTGGTTATTTGTCTTGTTGCCTGGTGATGTTACAAATGTACCTTGTGTTGTATCAACATAGTATGAAGCAACATTTGACAAGAAGAAGTTTGTACAATATTGGTTAATTGTATCGATAGAAGCAATATAATCAGCATTCTGAACGTCAGCAACACTTTGGCCTGTGAAACCATCTACCAGATAACCATTCTTAAACAATAGATTTGAACCAGTAGAATCTGTAACATCAGAACCAGTCACACGATTTTCCAAAACGGACAATGATGTGTATGCCTCGATAGTAGAAATACGCTTGTCTAGCACACCAATATCTCTCATCGTATATCTACGGAGATTTGTTGGTGTCACCTGAATAGACTGTTTTGTGTATGTGTATGCAGGATAGTAAATTGTAAATATAGTCAAAGCACCTGGCACATCAGATGGTGCAACAGGATTTGTGTATGCTGGAACACCAGTGATTGTTTGGAACTGTCCATTTGGATACAAAACAATCTTGTCGATACGACTTAGATAGTAACCATAGTTCAAGAACACATTGTTAAATGGTGCAGGCAATTGGAATGAATTCAATCCTGTTCCACCGTCTGCTCTACGTGGTCTGAAGTCAATTACATCTGTCAATGGATATGTTGTACCATATTGTGGTGATGTAAATGATGGAATGTTTGCGTAGGCCACAGGATAAGAATTTACATCAAAGAATCCTGTACCACCAGAATGTGTGAAGTAATCAAATACTACAACAACATTACCTCTTGGTGCACCAGATATGTTTGTAATTTTACCGTGGTCATAGTAAGTATCTCTTTGGCCATTATCTGTTGTATAGTATGCAACATTGTTGGTTAATGGAGACCAAATAGAGACAAATGTATTTGGATAATGTCCAGTCGTGCTTGTGAGAGCTACATAGACATTACCATTTGGATCTAGAACAGCACTATTAGCAGAATAGTTTGTTGTGTTTGAATATGCACCAACGTAAGTGTATGTGTTTGACATCTCATAGATGCCATCAAATTGGTATATGTCAGATATACCTAAGTCGATTGGTTGACCATATGTGTTTGCAGAAACTTGAACAACATATTTTTGATTCAAAGTTTTTGTTTTTGGAGTATCATTGACAACGGAAATGGTTGCATAGATTTGACCAGAGCCATTAAATCCACCACCGATATTCACCACAGCTTGCGGTGTACCTGGAGAATTTGTGATGGTAATTGACACGTTGGACTGGTCCATAGGAATGAACTGACCATTTGCATAGCTTCCAGATGCGGATGTTGTTACGATAAAGTAATTGATTTGCCTTGCTGCGGATGATATTGCACCAGAACCACCAACGAATGTTTCAAATGTTCCGTTTGTTGTAATTGTTGCAACACCAGCAGAAAATGTTGGTACTGTAAACAACCTTGTAGTAACATAATTGACAGATGAAACATTTGAGATGTTCTTCTGTGGCATTGGGAACACCAATGAATTATATGTGTTATCAATCAAAGTTACAGGTGAAACTGTATTGGCTGAGAATGAAACAGATGTATAACTGTTTGCTGCACCAGGAATAATCATTGAATTCACACTAGCAAATGTGTTGTTTGCTAATTTGATATCAAACAAGAATGTCTTGTATTCTGTTGTGCTTAGATTGCCTGAGTCGTAAGAGAAGTTACGAACACGAGCAGTACCAATTTTTGTATTTGTATTGGCTGCACCAAATGCAACATTATGCAATTCGACTACTGTGCCTGTTTGGAAATTAGCAATAGAACCATTCAAGTTCTGTACTTTTGTGTAGTCACCATAATATGTTTCAATGTCTTGGCTCAATAATACATTTGTATTTCTAGCCTTCTGCAATGTGTATGGTGTCTGTGCAATATGTTCAACAGGATAACCACTAATGTATGCTTTACCTGCGGAGATAGAAGAAATGACTGTATTGGATGTAGTGTTAGATGTACTTCCAATCAATAGACTGTATGGATTGACAATAAAGTCTCCAGATATGTCTGAAACCGCAGTAGCAATTGCAGTAGAAACATCGGAGAAAATAGGAACGTTACTAAGATTCTCTACATTACCAGCATTGATTCTGGCCAATTCAATAAATTTGGCCGTAGTCAAATTAGCAACAACTTGGTCGCTAATATATGGTTTGAACACCAAATTCAATTGTATCGAATATCTGTCTGCACCAGGTGCTTGATAGTTTGATGCACCAACTGCTGGATCCAACAATGATGGGTCAGAGTAAGAATCTACAATAATCTCATCAACTTCAAAACCAACAACACATGATGGATAAGCGTTAAGTGGATCAGGTACGATTGAAGATGCATAATTTTCAACAAACACACCATTAGTAAACCAGACACCATTGTCTACGTTAACTTCTAATGCATTTACAGAGATGTTGTTTGTTACTGTTGTTGAAATATTGCTGACATCTTGTGGTAAGTACACACTCAATGTCACATTTGATGCATCAACAATTGCAGCTACAGTAGCAGTAAATTGGATAGAAGAAATACTGATGGTATCACCGACACTAATACCTGCACTGGAGATGGCAAGGTTATTGCTCAAATATGTTCCAGATGATGTTCTTGTTAGTGTGTTAGTTGTTAAAGCTGTCGTTGAGAACTGTGGAGATACTGCTAGTACGATAGAATTTAAGGCATCAATTTTTGATGTGTATAAATTTATGGTTTCTCCAGATGCAAAGGCCTTTCCGTTAGAGGTATTTAATGCTTTAGTTTTAATATAATTGTTTAATGTGTCAACACCAGTAACTTGTGAAACGAAACCAGAAGTTTGACCTACCGCATACATTCCAATAAAACTGGAAAGAACAGAATTTGATCCAGATGTTAATTTACATGTAACAATGTTGGTGTCAACAGTAATATTACCACCAGAAACTTTAGAACCATCTTGAAAAACACCCAATCCAAACTTGGAGATTTGGTCTTGTAGTATTGTTTGAGATTGTGTTAATTCTCTCGCTTGAACGGCATATCCTGGCTTGTAAAGAATACGATAGTAATTCTTCGTAGGATCAAAATCATCATAATATGGTGATACATCAAAATTGAGTGCCATTTTTTTCCTTTAGTAACCTAATACAATCTTAAATTGTTCTATTCCGTCTGTGCTTCGTTGAATTGCGCTTCTATTTTCGATAAAAGACATATAACCTGAGAACAAGGTGAAGTTTGGTGGACTGTAATTTAACAGAGTTCTTGTTGTTCCAGATGATGCCGCAAACAATGGGCCGTTTAATGTGGGAGTACCGTTTGTATTTATGACGCTTACAACGTTGTTTCCAACATCAAAACTCAATACTGTTGCGGTGAATGTGGCTGCTTCTAAACTAGTACCTTGAAATACTGTCTCATCACTCAAATAAGAACCAAAACCTGGAGCGACAACCAATTTTGTGGATGTTGAATAAATTGTTCCGTTGGCAGGATATGGTGAGAGTTGTGTGGTCGTTGGATCAACAAGAATACCTAGTTGATGGTAAATGACATCTGTTGGAATATAACCACCTTCAGAACCATTGAACTCAACTGACACCATCAAGTTCGTACAACCTAATTCTGAAATTGGATCATATGAGTGACCACCAACTGGAGAAGCAGAAGCAATTGCCGTTGCATTGGATCCTAATGACGAGGTTATCATCACGTTTGCGTAGGAATAGTTGGAACCTGAACTTGTCACCACGATATCGGTGATTACACCATCTGTTACCTCGGCTGTTCCAGATGCACCTGAACCATCACCTGTTACAGTAACAGTAATGATGGCATTTGCAGGATCATATCCAGAGCCGCCATTTGTTACGTTAATAACCTCAATGTCTCCAGATCCAGCATTAGTCAAAAGTGGATTTGGTGTATTTGCACCTACTGGTACTGGAATCCATGAAGAATCCATAAACTGGATCTTTAGGCCAGAACTCACAGTATACATGTACACCCATTTGTAATTGTCTGCACCTTGGAAGATGTTTGTTGTTGCTGGGTTGTTTCCGTAAGTACCAGGTTGGAAGAATGGCATCACAGTTGATGGTGCACCATTGTTATTCCATAGACATTTGAATACTTGGTCGTAAGTGTTTTTTACATAGAATTCGTAAATGGGATAACCATCTACGTCTTTTGCAAACATATTCACATTGTCTTGATAGTAGTCGTAAACAGTATTGGCTGTCCAATCGATTCTTCGTATTACAGGACTCAAATCGTTTGATGTGACCTTTTTGGCCACAAACATATTTTTAAATACAGATTTGATGTATTGTTGGTCTTGTGTTGGAAGAGGCGGCGTAGCATCAACTGGCCATGGGTCTACTTTAGAAAGAAAGACATACGATGTTCCTAAAGGAATATTATATGCTGGTGGAATAACAGCAACCGGAGCATAGTACGTTTGTTCTATGTTGGTGATTGCTGCACCATAAGTAAGAATGTTTTGATTTGCCATGATTTATTTATTATGCTACTCGGATGATTGCAAAGTTGATTACTAGTGTATCTGAGGCATTTGAACCTGAAGGAGTACTATCAGAGTTATGCAAATTAACCACAAAACTTCCTGGTGTTACTGAGTTTACAGATATGTCATAACCAACAGAAGCTCCAGATGCAATATTTACAATAACAACATCTTTTGCGGAAACTATGTAACTATTATTAACAGTAAATTGAACTGCAACGCCTTTATTTAATGCTGCATTTGATGTTGTGATTTGGCCTGTTCTACCATTTGCTGTGACAGCAGTAGATTTACTAGTTGATTGAGTTACTGTTGAATTATTAACATTTGCATTGTATTGGAAAACATTAGCAACAACAGTATTTGCAGTTAAGTTACCAGTAGTCACTACATTACCGGTGGTGGTCATCGTACCATAAGTGACAATATTACCATTAAAGAATGTATTTGCACCATTGAACGTTACATTACCTGGCAGTAAAATGTTTGCAGTATTCTGTACTGCTGTATTTGCAATAGAGTTTGCAAGATTTGCCTGATTATAAGCCAAACTTGTTTGAATGATGTTATTTGATATAGTTGTATTTTGTGTTGTGTCGATACCAAATATTATTGCAATTTGTGTATTTGCATAACTAAATGCTGAGTTAGCATATGAACCTGCCGAATTTGCATTACTAGAAGCACTGTTGGCTGCTGTAAATGCAGAGTTAGCATAAGAACTTCCTGCGGCCGCATTGTTTGTAGCTGTGTTGGCTTGTGCATATGCCGAGTTAGCGTATGCACTTGCAGCTGCAGCGTTACTTGTTGCATTGTTAGCCACTATAAAAGAAGAGTTAGCATATGCTGAAGCTGCGGCCGCATTACTTGTGGCATTATTTGCTACTGTAAATGCTGAATTTGCATATGCACTACCTGCCGCAGCATTAGTGGTTGCAGTATTCGCTTGTGTGTATGCTGAATTTGCATATGCAGAGGCTGCAGCTGAATTAGCAATAGCATTATTTGCTACTGTGAAGGCTGAATTTGCATATGCACCGGCAGAATTAGCCGCAATAAATGCAGAGTTAGCATAAGAACCAACAGTTGCAGAATTACTTGTTGTACTATTGGCCTGTAAGAAAGCGCTGTTAGCATAAGAACTTGCTGCAGCTGCATTTGCATTAGCTGTATTGGCCTGATTGTATGCTGAGTTTGCTTGTATAAATGCAGCCGTGATACTTGTGTTCTGTGTTGCATCGACACCTTGAGTGACAACTGTATTGGATGAAGCAGAATTTGCAACAAGCCAACCAGAACTAGCGTTATATGCTGCTACGTTGGCTACTCCAGATACGATTGTTACTGTACCACTAAGTGTGTTACCTGCCGCAAAAGCCGCATTGGCCTCTGCAAAAGCCGCATTAGCTTGATTGAATACAACATTGACTGTGTTTGATAATGTTCCAGTCTGTACAGAAACAACTGAATTGGCATAATTTTTTGCCGCAACCAATGTTGAATAGTCATTTGCATTAACAAATGTATTAGATACCGCAGTAGTTTGTGATGTTCCGTCAGCGAATACAATATATGATTGAGTATTCAACACCAATCCATTTGCAGTTATTGTTGCTGATATATTGTTTGCGTATTGACCACCAACTGCAAATACAAGATTCGCACCAGCAACAGCAGTACCAATTACTAAATTACCTTGATTGACTGGTCCAGGTCCTTGAACTACCAAATAACCATCATATGCGAATTGTGATGTTTGACCGTATGCTGCAGCATTCCATTGTGAATTGTTTAATCCTAAGTCGATATATGCATTTGCATTTGTGCCTGTGTCAGCAGTGATAATCATATCACCTGCACCAGTATTACTGAAGTTTTGTAAATTTACCTGTGTAAAAGAAGGATCAACACCAGAAAATTGAGCAATCGTATTGGTGAACACAATTGGATTTACACCAACTACAAGTGCATTGTTTGAATACAATCCTGCAGCTAATGTGGTTGCAGTAAATTTACCTGTCGTATCAGAAGGAACATCAACAGCAACAAATAATGTATTTGCTGTGTTCGCATTTAACTGCGTTATTAAAGGTAATTGTGAAATCTTTATCGTTGACATCTTTTATCCTAGTTTAATATGAGTATTGTTCCTGTCTCTGTGGACAATATCTGGTCATTTTCTGTTGTCAATTCTGGAGTATAGGCCAAACCTATTGGTCCATAAATCACTACTTGGCCATCGGTTGCCGTCAATGTTCTATTGACTGACAAGAAACCACTTGCATTTGATGTGAAGTTGTTCGCAACTGTTATTATTCCATTTGAATAATTCACACTGGATACAGTATAAACTGTGTTGTTGACTTGTACCAAATCACCAGAAAATACAATGTCAGCTAAGAAACAATTTGCATTACTATAAACACCATCATTAACAATGTCATACGAACCAGTTAGTGTCACTATATTTATTGTGTTTGAACCTGAATTTGCTGTAACTGTTGCAACATTTGGGAATGTCAACCAGTAACTTTCTTTCAAATTCAATGATGTAGTTTCTGTCAACAAATCTTCACCACCAGATTCCGTTTTCAAATCCTCTGAACCAGATTCAGACAACAAATCATCTTTAGCTAAATTAATACTCCATACTTCTGACCTGACATTTGGACCATGTGGTGTTTCAATCTGTATGATACTGTTTGCGTATCCAACTTGGTTACTAAAGATGAATGTGGAGATATCTGCACCAGCCAAATTTGTAAATGTAACAGTATTTGAACTCAATGACGTAAAATTAGCACTCATTGTTGCACCAGAAGCATTTGTTCCGGTGTAGTGTGGCAATGGATAAGCGTGATACAAGGCTTCAGTTGCTGTTGTATTGAAGTTTGCATTAGATTTAATAGCAAAACGTCCAAGTACTTGCATACCGGCAGGATGCAATAAGTTCAACAATACGTCACGATATTTTGCAATCTCTTTTTCGACTGTGATTTCATATGTGAAATTGTTGTATTTTGAACTTTGTAACACATCATAAGAACTGGCCTGACCACTTGTATTCAAGTATTGGCCTGCACCAACAACCAAACCATTCAAGAATTTAGTTGTAGCTTGTGCAAGTCCGTCACCATATGTTCTTACGCCATGAGAGTTGTAATATGAATTGTATGCTACGTTCTGTGAAGCCAAATGAATGTTCTTGCCAAGAATATTGATTGTTTTACCTGGACCTGGACTGCTAGTGTAATTGAATACCCTTAGATTGTATAATGATTGTGTTGGGTCTGCATTAGGAACTAATAGTGTAATGTTGTTGACTGTAGCCTTATACAATGCAGTAGAAACATTAGAACCTTGGAATGCTATGTCACCAGTCTTAGGTAAGTTAGCAATCGATACATTTGACACCACGATGTCTTGTACAGACAAAGAAACATTAGGTGCAGAAACATAATCTTCACCAGGATTAATGATGTTGATTGTAGATATAGAACCGACTCTACTTGTAACAGTAGTGAATGTGGCGCCTGATCCTAGAATGCCAGGAATGTAAAGAACAGCATTTGACGCCTGATTGTTTGCTGAAACTACTGTTACATTTGGTGTTACAGATGCACTATAACCTAATCCACCCAATGGATAATGATGAGGACTATCTGGATTTGGATAAACATAACCAACAGTCTGAATTGCACCTGTTGCATTGACACTCAACACATTTGCATGGGCACCATAACCACCGCCACCTTTAATTAAAATGGTGTCATTGTTTTGATAACCAACACCACCTGATATAATTTGAATTGGTGCAAGTATACCTGCGGACGTTAAAAGGGCAGGACCATTATTAGAAGTGTCTAAGCTGTCTGATGGTTGTCCAGCAATTGCTGTTACTAAAGGTGGAGTAGAAATTCCACCGCCACCATTCAATAGAGTTACTGAAGAAATTGGATAGGTCGTGAATGACAAGAATGTCAATGCATTTGCTAATGAAGTGTTTGCATTGGCAGAAGTAAGATTTGCAAAATTGTATGCAGTAGCGCCAATTGTGATACTATGTTTGTTTGCAATAGAATCAATTGCAAAGTATGTGACGTTAGATACTCCGTTTGCAGCAGGATTCAAGTTACCAATAATTGCATTGGCGCCTGGTGCATTTGCAATATTAATTTTTGTGTTGGGTGAAAAAGTATAACCGTAACCACCATTCAACACATTAATGTTTTGAATTGAACCAGTTGTTGTAGTTCCCACAACAGCAGTAGCACCAATTGGATTTGGTGTATTTGAATTTAATCCATTGTATACAATTACTGGATCGCCAGGTTGATACAATGTGCCACGATATATTGGATTGATATTGATTTGACTAATCTGGCCAACAATCTTTGCACTTAGTGTCTCAGCATTCAATGTTCCTGCAGGTACTTGTTGACCATTTAGGAAATATATTGGTTGATTTGCGGAATCTACAACAGTAACAGTCTCACCAGATTGGAAAAGGCGTTCAATGTTAGAAATGAAAACTTCTGTTTTTGTACCAGACCTAATTGAATTTTCTACCGTTGCAATTGATTTGGATGTTTGGCCAAACAAACGTAGATTGTTGATGTACAAGAAGTTTGGATCGATTGTTTCCAACCTAACACTTTTAGGTACATACCAAGTACCGGCAGAAGCCTTCAGTACTGTATCACCAGTAACGAAATAGTCAAAATCGGAATCAAACAGAACACGGAACAAAAACTTATATGATGCAGGTGTACCTTTTGATTGATACAACTGTTTTGCAATTTTCAATACTTTGGTTTGATCCGCAAGAATATCTGGCGGAAAATATGACATGAAGTCATTGATAAAGTAATTTAGAAACTCTTGCGTGGTTGTGTCCACGTCCATGTATGTCAATAGACTTTTCGTATAGTCTAGGACATTATTCTCTTGCTCCATCCACTCATAATAAGCCTGCAAGAAGAGTACAAAAACAGAATAATTTGGATCTTCAGCTATAAATTTTGGTAGCTGATATGGTACCAGTAGCGAGGTTTTTTGATTACTCTGTATCATTTACTTAACTTTTTGCATTGACAGTAACGCTGATTGCTGCTGGATCGTATGGATCAATTGTGATAATTCTGTTGTATGACGAAGAAATGATTGTTGTCGTAGGTGTCGTTGATATTGTCAATTGACCTAGGCTATTATTTATATCTAATGGACTAAAATTGGTCAGTGTTATAATACCATTGTTGTAATCAATCGTACCTGCATTAGCATTCAATACTGTCTTAACATTCAATGTATCATTATAATATGTTCTCAATGTTCCAAACTTGTTTTGCAAGTTAACAATCAATGCACCATTCGTACCTGTTGTGTCGCCATATGCAGGAGTAACAGTAGCAATAGCACTTGTATAACCTGAACCTGTGTTTGCCACGGTCACGGCCGATATACTTCCATTAACGATTGTAGCAACTGCTGTAGCACCAGTGCCATCACCTTGAATTGTTATTATTGGTGTGATTGAGTAATTGAAACCTGGATTTAAGATGGATATTGAATCAACACCGCCAGTTGATGTTGGTATTTCTTCAATGAAAACACCTTGAATCGTATTGATGTTATTAGCAGGATCGACAAAACTCATGGCAGGAGAACTTGTCACGCCACTTTGGAACATACCACGATTCAACGATGTGTTGTAATATAATGTGTATGTTTGTGAAGCACCTAGTGTTGGATAGAACTTCTTCTGTAAGTTGATACCAAAATCACTTGTAATGATTGACTTGTCTGCACTATTGATTGCACTCAATACGTCATATGAACTGAACGTAGAGTTGAATGTGTTTAGGTTATTGGCTGCATAACCATATACAGCCTGTTGAACCAAACTTTGTATTCCAGATGGCGTCAATGTTGTCTGTGATTGATTGAACAATACATTAGAAGATAGACGGATATATGTGTAATCAGGATTTACAATCGTTGGCTTCACAGTCAAAACACTATAAGGTGCAATGACTTGATTAACAATCAATTGTTTTTGCACATCCGTTAAGTCATATGCACCAGTTGGTTTCAAAGAAATGAAGACTTGGCCATATGCAGGAGGATCATTCTCTTCTCCACCCCAAATAGAAACTGCATCAAACGAAATACCTAGATTGTTCTGTTGTAACAATGTGATATAATCGTTCTTAGTGACTGCACGACCTTGAGCTGCAAATGCCTTGGGTGCTTGGTACTTGATAGAATCAATAGTTTCTTTATCTTCACCAGTAGTTGCGGCCAAATAAGGAGTTACTGTGACAGTATTGTGAGCAGCAACAGAATCCATCAATGTGAATGAGTTGGCTAGACCACCTTTTGTGCCTTTGGTTGAAACATAATTGATTTGAACAAGGTTGCCATCTGACAATTTTTGTCCCAAGATGCCATCGCCAAAATAGATTTGATAGTTGCCATCAACCGCCTCTTGTAAAAAATATACAGGATCAGTTGGTGTAAGACTTAAATAATCTATTGTCGGATTAAAAACCGTGTAAGAAGAATTAGATGACGATTGTTTTACACTTACAGTCAAAGTAGATGTGTCGATATTAGGATCAGGCACCTCAAAGATGTATTTTGGATTTGATGTACTATCGACTGTAAATGTATAATTTTTGACTGTACCTTGTTTAAGTTCAATACCAGTAAACACAGCAGTATTTGCTGTAACCTGTACTGTAGCATCAGCTAGTGTCACATAGTTATAGTTTACATTGTCGATGGCTTCAGACAAAAAGTTGGTATGTTTTGGTATGGTAAACGTTGGAGTTGTCACACCAGTAAATGCAATATTGACTTCAGCAACTGCACCGACAGCGGAACGTGGTACATAATTCAATAATTTAGCATGAGAAACCACAGAAGAACGCTGTAATGCGGAGTCCAAGAACATCTCATTGGCCACCATATTTAAGTAAAAAGCATTATATTGTGTGTTGTATGCTAAAACATCCAGTAAAGTAGACAATGCAGAACCAGAAAAATTGTAATCTTTAAATGTCTGTTGGTTCTGTAGGTAATTGATGAAGTTTTGCTTAATGCCACTAAAGTCTAAGCTAGCAACTTGTATATTTGTATTAGATGCCATTATCTGGACCTTTGAAGAAGAAGATTAACATTCGTTGGCGTAGTATTGTTTCCAATAAAAAAACTTATAAAAACATTAAAACTGTTGTTATCAGGTGCAAGCGTCACATTGATACTGTTTATTTGTGCTCTTGGTTCAAAATTTGAAATGACATTTCGTATTTCATCGGCCAAAATACTTGAAGTGATGTTTGTTGCAGGCTCAAATAACAATCCAGATAGGTTGGAACCTAAATTTGGTTGAAAAGGCCTCTCATAAAAGTTAGTCAGCAAGAGATTCCTTACAGAAGCAATCACCGCCTGGTCGTCATAACGCAAAGAAACATCACCAGTTACTGGTAGTTTCTTGAAGGTTAAGTCCAAGTCGGAGTAAAGTTTCTGTACATTTGCCATTGTTTATTTATGAGTTCAAATTGGTAAGAAGAGTTGGCGTACCAATGTAATTCTGCAAAAGGTAATTTTGTGAAGCGCCAAGGTTATTAAATTGGCTAACTGTTCCATAGTCGTGCAATACATTGGCTGAGTTTTGAAAGAACGCTGAATCCTGTGCTGGATAGAAGGACATAACAAAATTAACAGTCGAAACAACATTTTGTAATGCGGAAGCATTGGCCGCAGATACATTTGTTGTGTTGTGAGGATCACCAGTTATTGGATCAGTAGAATATGTTATCGTATTGGCCAAAATATTGGTCAAAGTGTGCATTGTACTATACAAATTAGCTAATGTATTGCCTAAAGTCACACTTGTGAAACTACCTAACATAACCGAGCTGTTTGATATGTTATCCGATTGGCTAGTTATGTAAGATAACATTTTACCTTGTGCAATAGCAGTATTGTAATGAGGTGTACTTGTATCGGAATTAGGTGGAGTGACATTCGATTGTCGATTTGTTATATACAAATACGTTTGTGCTGAGTTTGCAGATAATACAGTTGAAGTGGCATATACGTTAGCCATTGCAGTATTTACAGTATTGTTTGCAGGTGAAGCAGTCAAACCAGATGTCAAAGTAATCAATGTGTTGGATGTATCCCAAATTGATTGAGTGACGTTAGCCACTGGATTCATAAAGAATCCAGATACTGCACTATTACCAATTGCATTGGCTTGCCATGGTTTAATCAAGGGAGGTAACAGGTCCATTTGAACCATTACGTTACTTGAATACGGCATAGACAATGCGTTAGTTGCGGGGTCACTAGAATTGAAACCCAATCTTGCATAAATGCTCATAATATTAAATTCCTACTTCAGTTGGTACAGGAGGTCCAGTTGGACCTTTTGGTGAAACGTGTATATGTGCATTATGTAGGCTAACGTTTACTGTGTCATATGCCCATATAGCACTCATTACGCCAAACGTGCCTAATGGTGCATCTACTTCAGCCGCAGCACTAATTGTTCCAGGTACTGCAACAGGTAAACCAGCAGAAACACCGCCTAGAGTAACAATACCTTGAAGACCTGCACTTATACCACCGACAGCATCAACTCGACCTAAAGATGTTATTTTACCAGCAGTAATTTCACCATCTACTGTTAGGTCTCCACCAAGATGCATATAATCTGGTGTATTGAGTTTCAAACCACCTGTTAGTCCGCCAGCTGCATTGATAATCATGTCGCCTTGAGAGGTCATACTACTGACACCTTCCACAACTTGTGAAAAGTTGCCTTTGATGTGTTGTTCTACATTACCGTCAATCTGTTCTATTAAGTCACCTTGGACATGTATCTCACAATCTCCTTGGACCTCAATCTTTAGACGGCCTTTAACCAACATATTTTTGTTGTTGATAGTAATCTCATACCCATCACCATACACCTTATGCACCTCATCACCATTAGGATGCATCTCAATAAATGTACCTGAACGGTGTTGCAGTCTTACACGTTCCCTTGTAGGAGTGTCATCCAACTCAAATGAATGTCCACTTGGTGTTTGTGTTGCATTGTTGTAAGGAAATACAGGCTGATATGTGGCATTAGCTGCCGACTCAGGCTCTGTCCATGCTGTAAAGAAACTTGGTTGTGTTGCCATTCAATATCCTTAGGGACTAGACGCTGTTTTTTGTGTTGCACCAGATGATGGTGGCGCAGATGCAACTGTCGAATTGATGAGACTTGTAATAGCCGCTGTACCGGCTGTACCATTAATAATAGCCATCATAGAAGCACTCGTGTTTGCTGATTCAGCTGCAGCTGCATTACTTGCTTGTTGTCCTATATTATTAACAATGTTCTTAATGTTTGTGGCATTCTTTATTGTGTTGTTTGTATTGGTCAGAGATGTTTGGAAGTTTGTCAAACATTGTTGTAATAGTTTTTGGATTTGGCCAGGTAAACTTTTAATCCATGTAACAATTTGTTCTAAATTGGTAGCAATACTCTGAATCAAAGCAACATCATAAGCAATCTGAGCAATCTGATCAGTTATTGCATTTAATTGTCTCACAAGAGATTTACTAACAGAAATCGTCAAGGAGATTTGGCCTGTTGGATCAAGATTTAGGGCTGCTAATAATGCTTTTAAACCTTCACGAAATGCTTGTTGTAATTGGCCAACAGCTGCTCGAACTGCATTTGCACCTGCCATTTTACCATTCTTGATAGCATTTGCTATTTGTGTGAATGGGTTTGTGAGTCCTGATATACTAATACCAAGAGAAAAGTCAAACTTGAAATCACAAACGTGTGAAAGGTCATTGTTGTTATTCAATAGAGATGAATTTTTTAATGCACCTCTTGACAATCCTGGAAGTGTTTGTGAACCTGCTGTATAGAAATAACCACCATTTGGTAGAATTGGTGACTTGATTTCAAGCACTGCGCCACCATCTAATATTTTAGTGGGTGTCAAATTAAGAAAAGAAGTAGAAGTTATCGCAGCTGCATTATTTTGTGCATTATTGATAGCACCTGTTACAGCGTTTGATATAGTAGTTGCGGCAGATGTTATGCCACCTGCAAATGCGTCTGATGCGGTTGCCATATTAACCTCCTGTTGATGTTGCTGATGTTGTTACTGAAGATGATGTTGCACTATTAGCAGCTGCAAAACCAGGTAAAACACCCATCATTATAGGAAACTGCCCGCTCTCACCATCCATAAAGAAACCTACAACCCAATCGTTTATTTCCAATGGTTGAAATTGTTTGGCCGTATTTATTGAGTACATTGGGTGTGCCCAAGGCAATTCTATGGTAGGAATTTTACTTTTATCGTCTGTGTGCCAACCAAATATACGAACACGGCAACGACCTAGACCAAGTGGATCATCTCTTGCTTCGACTGCACCAACCCACCAACAAAAACCATTAAGACCTGCAAAATTATTTACTACTTTCATTATCCACCCACAACATTTTGCCAAGTTGGTGAACCAGAATCTATATCTGGATATTGAGTACGAACACTTTCTTTGGCTATTTCCAAAACAGTTTTAAAATCATTTTGTGTAATCATGTGTCTCACAGCAGTAATCAAATAAAAACCAGAATAGAACATATCCAAATCTGAACTAGCTGGATTCTTAGTTAACAAGTCGAACTTGATAATAGTACCGACTGTAAGCATTGGATCACCAGGCACAGATATCTTTAGTCTTGTATAGTTTGCCAACGCTAATTGTGCTGTTCTGTATGGTATGTAGGTCTCTGCAAAAATGTTTTGTGCAACAGAACCTGGCTTTGATTGTACAACTTCATTGTTGGCTTGGTCAAAGTTTGAGAACACCAACTTCAAAGTTGCTTGACTTGTTTCATTTAGCTTATCACCAAAACGATTCTGTAAATTGTTTGTGACTGGAAACTTATTAAGACCACCAGAATCTGGATTGTTCCAATATTGGAAGTAATCAAAGTTGGTTGTTATCTTCTTTCTTGTAACGATGTCAACCGATATCAACTGATTTGCAAACATACCAGAATTGACTGCATTCAATGTGTCATATGAGTTTAAAATCTCATAAGTCGTTACGTTGAACACTTCTTCAGTTAGGTTCTTCTCGTTTGCATTTTTTGGATCATATCTGTAAGTATTATAGATGGTGACACCTTGGCCATCTGTCAGAGTTTGCAAAGATTTAAAGTTAAAACCATCTTTGTTCTCATAAAAAATCATGTCTGCACCAAGAAATGGTGGCATAGGTCTAGCATAATTCGATAACCAATTAATTGCATCGAGTGGTTTCAAGTTTGGTGTAATGAAGCTGTATATACCATAAGAGTCATCTATGTTCAACCTATTGCCACTTATACCCAAATCATTGATACAGATGTCGGTTATGACTGTACTTACTGATTGGTTTGGATATGATTTGCTAATCTTGTATTGCTCAGAAATCACCAATTCTTCAGAACAAAACTGTAACGTATATACTTCAGTATACATATTCGCAGCCAGTTTTCTTTTGTCCATCTTGTAGACACGAAACTTTTTAGTGATTGTGTCTGTAGGATCATCGTACTTACTGAATATCAGTTGTAGATATTCATTACCATTCAATGCCAAAAGTTCTGCATAGGCATTCGCTTCTGTCACCATCACATAACCAGATATTACACCACCAAAGAGGTCTTCATGGTATGATATTTCATTCATGATTAGACGTAGCTCAATTGTGCCAACGGGTGTTAGCAATAACAGACTCTTTAGGTCATAGTCCCTTGTATTAAGAATTCCTTGTGACATTTTTTACTTTAACAATGCAGCCAATTGTGTTTCTAATGCACCAGAATAACTAGAATTTACAAGGTTAATGCTTCTTTTGGCTTCATTAGTTTCAATCTCGTAGTCATAAATGTATTGTGGATATGTTGTGATTGTTTGTGTTACACTTGCACCAGAAGGTAACAAAGAGTTTGTGGTGCCAACAACTGTATTATTATACGCAGCCTCATCAATATAGTAAATCGTAGTGTTCGATTCGGAAGATGTAGAATCTATTGTGGTTATAGACTCCACATACTGATATATGGTGTTTTGTGTATACGTTAACACCTGTGAAGAGGTAACATTTGCAACAGCAATGTTGAGTGAATTAGCCGTAGCACCTGCATATTTGTCAATTAAAAAATCATTGAATAGGTTTGGTGGCATTGGCCAGTCACCAATTGGATCTAATATTTGACCACCATATAGTGTTATCCAGTATCTATAACTATCGTTGTAATACTTTTGTGAAATGATGTCTGGAGTGTCACTATCTTTGATATTGTAATTGTAAAAAAGTAGTGCATTATCTAAAAGACTTGGAATAAGTTCAACTCTTTCCATTATATTTGTTACATTGACATAATTGCCATTGTAATCTGTCATTTTGATGATTGGAAACTGTTGGAAGTATTTCATTAACGTAATCCTGCGACAGTATCTGTTGATGTGCTGGTTGCGAATGCACTATCCGCACCATAACCAGCAGCAATTTTTGCCTTAGTAACAATCTCAATTTCTTGGAAGCTCAATGTCAATTGTGTTTGAACAGGTGCACCATCATTGTGAGCTGCAAATCCGTTAGGTGCATAATCTACATTGATGTCCGTCAACACACAATCTCCATATCTTGGTAAAAATTGATTCTCACCATAGTTGAACATAAACTCAACGTTAAAATAAGATGGCGGAACAAAGAACATGCCACTGACTGCACCTGTCGTTGTCAATAACTGTGGTGCAAAATGATATTTAAATGTTCCAATAATTTGATTTATGGTTTTCGCTTCATCTTGTGTATTTGGTGTGAACAAGAAATTCAATTGAAACTTTCTAAAACCGACACCACGATAGATTAGTTGTAGTTGTGGATTGATTGCATAACCTTGTGTTTGTAATGCAACATCAACTAAACCTTGACCGCCTAAATTGAATTTGTCCAATAAGGTACCAACACCTAAAGCCGCTGCAGCGATTGCGGCTGGATCAGAACCAGTTTGGCCTGCTGTGTTTTTTCCGCTTTTTGGACTATTCAAATATGTAGATATACCTTGGATTGCTGTAATACCTTTGCCTAAATCATTAGTGACACTCAGTTCATCATATGAAGCATCATAAGAAGCATTCAAAGTATCAGGCATATATAAACAAATAACACCAACAGAGTCTGTTACGTTTGGTTGATAGTTCCATGTTGTGATTTTATCGTAAGCATTTTTCAATGCAGCTGTTGTTGAACCACTAACAGGTGCTGAAGGAACAATCTGTTTTATTGAGAATTTGACATAGTGATTCTTGGTTGAAGAACCTAAGTCTGCCGGATAGACTAATGGTGATAACTTTGTCGTATCGGCTTCTAAAATACCCAATGGACCAGTGACTTCTGTAAGCTTTGATCCACCAGTAGAAACAGCAACTAAATCTATAATTGGCATTATTTTTTCTTTGAAAATTGATTATACATACTATTTATGGCATATACCGGCAAGTTTACCCCAAAAAATCCACAAAAGTACGTGGGTGATTACACCAAAATCACTTATCGCTCGTCATGGGAGGCAAGGGTAATGACATGGTTAGATAAAGAACCTAATGTCATATCATGGGCATCAGAAGAGCTAGCAATCCCTTATATATCACCTGTGGATGGCAAACGCCATAGGTATTTTCCAGATTTTATCGTCAAAGTAAAGAATAAAGATGGTAAGGTAAGCACTATGATGATTGAGGTCAAACCTCAAAAACAGTCTGTGGAACCAGCCAAACGAAGCCGTGTGACGAAACAATACATAACTGAGGTCATGACATACGGTATCAATCAAGCCAAGTGGAAAGCTGCTCAGGAATATTGTTTAGATAAAGGTTGGCAGTTTAAAGTACTGACGGAAAAAGAGTTGGGCCTCTAACTAAATAAGGCATGACTTCAAAACTTACCACACTTGCAGAGGAAAAGAAATCGGCAGGACATAAAACCATGTCCAAGGATGCCGTCACTTGGTTACAAGGTAAGATAAATGAGATAAAAAGACCTTCTTCTATTCCAAATACTATTAGAAGTGAAGTAGGCAGACAGAAACAACCAGGCCAGTTACGAATTGGCATGATGTATTGTTATTATTATGATCCAAAGACTAAAGATGATTTGCCTTATTGGGATAGATTCCCAATGGTATTGGTACTAGAGAAGTACAATGATGGGTTTCTAGGATTGAATATACATTACTTGCCAGTCAAGTATCGTGTAGCCTTCTTACAGAAGCTGATGAAGTATGCTCAACTAACACCTGATGCGGATATCAAAAGAATGAGAATTTCTTATGATATATTAACTGCATCCAAAAGATATGCAGAGTTTAGGCCATGTCTAAAACGTTATTTGTATAGTCACATGAGGTCTAGAATATTGATGATAGAACCAAGTGAATGGGATGTGGCCACTATGTTGCCTATCCAACAATTCAGAGGTGCAAAGCCACAAAAAGTGTGGCAAGATTCTGTGAAAGAATGGAAAGACCACATGGCTCACTTTAATCAGGACGAATAAAAATGGCAGACGCAGATTTAGGAAAAATTACAGTAATTGAAAAACCAACTCATGCTCCGATTGATAATTTTTTGCAATCAATGGTTGATGTTGCTAGACCAAATAGGTTTGATGTTAGAATTATTTTACCAGCAAAAATTTTGGACAATTTAAATGCATCCGAAAATAATAATCTAACAACCAGAATATTACAATTACGTTGTGAAGCCACAGAGTTACCAGGAAGAACTTTTGGTACTGTTGACCAAAAGTTTGGTTCAAATCCTACAACAAAATTTCCAATGCATTCGTCTTACAATGATTTGACAATGACATTTATTGTTTCCGATACAATGATAGAGCGTACAATTTTTGACGTTTGGATGGAGTATATCAATCCAACATCTTCATTTGATTTCGATTATAAGAAAAATACTGTATCTGATATTGCTGTCATACAGTATGATTTACAAGATAATCCTGTATACGTAGTTAACTTCTTTAATGCATATCCAATCGTGGTCAATCAAATGGACTTGGATTGGTCTAATGATGGTTACCATAGAGTGACAGTAGTATTTGCTTATGATTACTGGCAAAATCAAGGTGTTGAATCATTAGGAGTAGTGTTAAAACCGCAAGGCCAAGAATTCCAAATACTTTCAACCAGCAAACTCGTAGAACAATATTTTACACCAACAGCAACCTGATAACATAATTATTTTATTTGAGGAGATATAATGGCTTTACCAAAAATTGATGTGCCAATTTATGAATTGGATTTACCCCTATCAAAGAAACACATTCGTTTCAGACCATTTCTGGTCAAAGAACAACGTAATCTAATGATGGCCATGGAGGCCAATGATAGTGAAACGATTGAAAAGAACATCAAGCAAGTTCTACACAATTGCACACTAACAGAAGACATCAACGTTGATACTTTGCCAATCATCGATGTAGAGTATTACTTTTTAAACCTACGTGCAAGGTCTGTAGGTGAAGTTATAGAAAGTAAATACCGTTGTGAGAATGAGGTTGATGGTAAGAAGTGTGGCACTTTGATGGAGTCTAAAGTTAATCTATTGGACATAAACGTTGATATGACCAATGTACCAGATAGTCACATTCCATTGACCAATAAGATTAGTATTGGTATGAAATATCCAGAATTCTCTATCATCGAACGTGCAGCCAAATTTGAAAACCCAACTGATATGGCTTTTGACATGATTGCTGAAAGTGTAGACTACATATTTGATGGTGAACAATATTACTATGCAAAAGAAACCAATCCAGGTGAGCTCATCGAATTCATTGAATCGTTGAACCAAGACCAGTTCTCAAAGATTGAAGAGTTCTTCAACAACATGCCAAAGCTAGACAAGACAATAGAGATGACATGTAAGAAGTGTAAGTTTCACCATAAAATAAATGTGGAGGGCCTCGAAAGTTTTTTCGGCTAGTGATGCGGCACGATAACTTGAGAAATTATTACACAACCAATTTCTCTCTCGTGCAGCATCACAAGTACAGTTTGACAGAACTTGAAAATATGATACCTTGGGAAAGGGACATATACGTTGCAATGCTTATACAATACATCGAACAAGAAAACGAAAAGATTAAGCAGAAGCAAAACAGTAGATGAAAAGAATAAACGAACTACAAGATATAGATTCTGAAGACAATCAGAGGTATAGTCGTGCTACTGCATATGAAAATGCAGAACACCTAAGAAAACGTGGCTTACTTGGTAATATCACCGACAATATAATTGCCGGTAATAGTGTTCGTGGTTCATTCAAACGAGGCATATCTGATACATTTAAGGCCAAAGCCACAGGACTTAAAGAACGATTAGACCCTATCAATATAGCAAAGTCACTGACAGGCAATCTAGGTGCTTCTATTGTTGGTTCTTTACTTAATAGAAGTCCTGAAGACATTGCATACTTTGCAGGTAAAGATTTACCAAAACGTGAGCGTGGTAAACTAGGTAAAATCAATACTGCATTCTATGCTACAGTAGTTCGTGCTCAAAGAATTAGAAAAGGTGATAGTTTTACCGATGTAGCTACAAAGTTGTTTGCATTTATGAAGAAGACTAATGAAGAAAAGACCCTTCAATTTGAATTGGCTAAAGACTTTGAAAAAGAAGAACATGATAAAGACAAAGAAAGGCATGAAGAATTAATCAAAGCCATCAAGACCACTAAACAGTTACCAGAGAAACTAGAAGAAAAACTTGAAAAAGAAAAAGAAGTGGCTAAGGTTGCATCTGCAACTAAAATGTTATCAAAAGCTACACAAAGAGTTGGCCAATCTCTTTCTTCTTCTGTTTCTGGTGTAATTTTTGGCGCTGGTGCAGCATCTGCAGCTTCTGTCATTGCACAAGAAGAAGGTTTACCAAGTGGTGGAAAAGCAATGATTGACCAAGGCCATACTGCTATAGGTTATGGTCATAATATAACAGAACAAGAACAAAGACAAGGTTTTGTGGTTGCAGGTGATGAAAAAATACCATTGGTGGGCAATAGAGGTCTTGGTACAGTCATAACTAAAGAACAAGCAACCAAGTTATTGCAAACAGATTTACCAAAATATGAGAAGGCTGCTAGAGAACCTTTGGGTGAATCTTGGAATAAATTATCAGAAGAACAAAAGGCAGCATTAACATCATATGCATATAATACTGGTTCTACACAAACATTGGTTAACGCTGGCTTAAAAGAAGCAATAGATTCTGGCGACATGAAAGCTGCAGCTAGAATTATAAGTGAAAAGGGTGTGAAGACTGGCCAAAAAGAAGGCTATTTGCCATCTCTAGATAGAAGACGACATGAAGAGGCTGCATTGTTTGAATCTGGTTCAAAGGTAAAAGAAGTAGATACACCACCTAAAGTGGGAGATAAAATCAATAAGTCTTCTGTGGAAAACCAAAAGTTAAAAGAAAAGACAACAAACAACACAGTCATCGTAAACAATTCGGTGACTTCTATTAGCGGTGGTACGACAAACAAACAAATCATGACTACACCTGCTAAAGACATACCACCAACTTATATGGCACAACCATGAAAACAATAACAAAGAAACTAGGCGAAGAAATTTTCATTTGGGATCCAAAGGCCTTTAACAATAAAGGTTATTGGTTTGTGTTGGGCACAAAAGGTGGTTATGGTAAAGCAGCCAGTAAAAAAGAGGCAGAATCTTTAGGTCAAGCAGTAACAGAACAATCTGCACCACAAGCAGTCGAATCTGCCTCACCAGTAAAAACCATATCAAATATTCCAAAAGAAATACCTTTGTTAGAGACACCACCTGAACAAAAAGGTATGTCTTATTCTGATGCGGAAAAGATTAGAGAAACAAAAATAACCGAAATTATCACACAAAAAATTATTGAAAGTGGTTCTGTAGGTTCTTCTATCAAACAAGGCATATCAGAAATAACAAAAGCAAAAGTGATGGGCATCAAAGAAGCATTTGACCCATTAAACATTGCTAAAATATTAACAGGACCTCTTGGTGCAGCCATTTTGGGTCGTGTAATTGGTCGTAACCAAAAAGACATACAACATTTTACTGGCATCAAACCAAGAAACAATAGACTTGCATCAGTCGGTCAGACACGAGGTGGTGATAAGAAGAATGATATTAATAATGCTTTGTACACCAAGATATCAGAAGGCCAAAGACAGAATATTAAAAAAGGTGATAGTGTTTCTAATGTGTTAGCTAAATTATACAACCTAACCAAACAATATCGTGAGCAAGATGTCAAGAGAATGGAATTGGAAAAAGATTTCAAAAAAGAAAAAGCTGCAGCCGAAGAAAGATGGCATGAAGAACTCATTCATGCTATCACAGGTATGAAAGGTAAAGGTAATAAGACAGCAATAGAAGAGGGTCTAAGTGTATTTGATGCAATAGAAAAGTTTATTACTCAATTGTTGGAAGAAGTTGGTGTTTTGAAGTTACTTGGTCGTAGTACAGCTGCCGCAGGTGCAGGTGAAGCTGCTGCGGCTTCGGCTGCAGCTGGTGCTGGTGCTGGTGCAGGAGTAGGCGCTGAAAGTGCTTTACTTTTAGGTGGTGCCGTTGGAACTTCTGCTTTAGTAGGTGCAACAGCAGTATATGGTGCGCTTTTGTCTCCTTGGGTTTATAATGCAAAAGAAAGAAGAAAGATAGAACAAAATCCAAATGCACCAGAGTATAAGGACAATCCTTATGCGATGAAGGTTCGTGGTGAAGTAAAGACTGAAGAAGAAGGTGCAGCCAAGAATAGGCAAAAGGGATTAAAACAATTTGGTCGTGGAGAAATTGCTCAAGCAGTAGATTCTAAAATAGATGATAATGTTCTTAAAGAAGAATATGGTGATGACCGTTCAGGTCTAAAGAAGTGGTTACAAGAACATCCAGACAATCGTTCCATGTATCAGTCATCAGTAAAAACGGAACCTGATACTATTCATAGACTTGGTGTAGAACCATCAACAGCAGGACAAGGCCGAGGCAATGCAAGTGCAATAGATTATGAAAGACGTACTACACCTGATAAGGCATCTTTTGGTGTATTTCCACAAATGAAGAAGGCAGTACCAATGGAATCACAACCTAGTCCATTAGGCCAACGTGTACAAAATGCTATTAAGACAAATAATGAAAACAAGATGGAACAAACTATGACACCTAAAACCACAGTCATTGATAATTCCAAGAACATCAGTAAGACAGGTCGTTCAACTACGGAAAATATAGTTGTGGAAGGTGTACCTGTTCGTAATGATGAATCTACATGGCAAAAATTACAGAAGTCCAATCTAAGACCCATATAAAAAACCCCGCACTAGGCGGGGAAAAACACTTCGGGAAAAGTGAAAATGTTTTATTCTTCAGCTAACTTTGCAAAGTAAGCCAAATCATCGTCTTCTTCAGTAACAAGTTCTGGTTCAGGTTCTGATTTACGTGGCATAGCCTTCAATGTCTCTACTGTGGTTTTAGGTACAAGTACATCACCATTAAGTCCTAGAACTTTCTCTAGGCGTGATTTCAAATCATCATATGACTTGAACTCTTTCTCGGCAGTTAGTTCTTTCAAACCAAACTCTGACTTCCAGATTTCTTCCAACTTAGCATCATCGTTAAGCAATGGTGCAGGTGTTGCAAATTCGGACTTATCATAGTTCTGATAACCAGCAACTTTAGTAATCTTCAACTTGAAGTTAGCACCAGTCCACAAATCAAATGGATTGAATGCAGCCTCATCTTCAAATGTAGGATTCATTACGCCTGTAATCTTTTCAAAAATCTTGGCACCGAACTTGAACAATTTAACTTGCCCTTCATTCTCTGGATGCTTAGGATCAGATACGATATAAACATTGGCGATATAACTCAACTTACGTTTTTGTTTACGCACAACATCTTTGTTGGCTTCGATACCAGAGTTCCACAATTTGTTATTGTGTTCACATACTGGACATTGCTGACTCTTAGTAGTCAAACACTTATCGATTAACCAACCACCAGGACCTTGAAAGCCGTGTTCAAAGATTTTAACCCATGGCAATGAGTCATCACCATCGGCTGCTGATGTAGGCAGAAAACGGATAGTAGCCATGCCGTTACCAGCTTTGTCTACTTCTGGTCGCCAAAAATTGTTGGATTTATCTGAGCCTTCTGACGAGTTGAGTTGCTCAACTTTGGCTTTTAGTTTGTCGAGATTCTTGTTTGAGTCTCTCTTTAGATTTGCGAAATCTACCATGATTTTATTTCCTTTATAAACGGAGTATTACGGATTATTGACGGATTGTCCACATTGTACATAATATAAACATATTTATACACTCAGGAGTGTACTTAAAATGCTGATGGTTGTCAAGGCATCTTTGTGAAGAATACCAGTACCACCAGCCTTATTCCACGCATCGATAACGCCTTCAGTATCATCAATGAGTATAGAATTTTCGTCTGCATATTGTGCCTTCAATGAAGCGCCAGGCACAAAGATTGCAGGATATGTAATGCCATTCTTATCAAGCCATATTTGTTTCTGGCGTGATATGGTGACATTGCTTGAAGGCCTTGCTGTAGATGATAGTATCTCAATAGGCACTTCAATCGTTTTTAAATAGTTTAATAGTTCATCTGCATCAGGCATTTTGTCCAATTCTGCAAATGCGCCTGCATTATAGAATTTATGAAACAGGTCACCAAATCTATGGCGACTTTCGGCTGATGCCGGTGATACATTGAACATCTCTTTGAACTTCTTTTCGAAATCACAAATGACTCCATCCATGTCCAAATAGACTTTTGTAAACTTATGCATGTTCTATTACTATCTCTTTTAAAATGTTTTTAAATTTAACCTTGTCATAGGTAACGAATGGTGCATACTTTTCACATTTTAGCCGCCAATTCGGCCAAATAATATCATCACTTATCTTTCTATTCCACATGGGAAAGAAATGCATTATATCATTCAGTATGACCATCGTTTCAATAGCGATTGAACCAGACATTACTTCACGGAGAAGTTTTGGATGTTGGCCATCATTGACAACCAACATCTGTTCCGGTGCATCATTACCTACAAGACGTATTATATCATTTTCAAACACATATGTCAAGGACTGATTGGTCTTTTGCCACTTTGAATATGCCTTATCGCCTTCTGGTCCTAACATCTCACCAACCCATGTACTGTCTCCGTATATGAAATTAGCCAGAAAAAAGTTCCTGAGTTGTTCCAATGAATACTTACGAGATAGTTTGTAGAACTGGTACTTGGCCTTGTTCTTCATAAAAGAATCTTTGCTCACATTGGTTTTGCCATTGTACTTAAAGAAGTCGTATGAGGATGAGGTAAAGTGTGTCTTCAGAGCATTATATAAGGCAAAGGCATCAAAGCCTGTGTTCTCAGTCATATTGGCAATTTAGAACTTTTCTTTATTAGGTTTGCTGATTGGGCTTCTTCTCTTATTCTAGCCTTGAGGTGTGATGATATAAGTGTTGCAGCCACTTCAACTTCAATACCTGTCTCGTCACAATGTTGAATGATTGCTTCCATACACGGTACACGGTATACGTCAGCAATCTCTTCAATCTTCAGGCTAAATTCACGGATTTCATCTTTAGAAGGCATTATTTTCTACCTAATGCATAGGCCATACAAACTGGTTTTGCATCTGTTTCATAGGCACATTTAACAGCAATAGGGTCTACACCTTTTTGTATTGCAGCCTCAATATTTTTAGACATATTGTTTCTGTCATTGATACTGTACATGAATCCACCAATGATGGATGAACCAGCTAGAATAGTTCCACATACTGCGACTGTTAATAGATTTTTTTCCATTTTAAATGAACTCCTTGTTTCTGTCAATTGAATCTTTTTTCGACCGGTAAAAAATGTGGTTACCAATTTGTTTAACTTTCTCCAACTTTGTCCAACCTGGTTGGACATAAGTGGCGTGATAGTAGGTTGCTCCATCTGTTACGTCTTTCATTATGTCATAATTAACAACCAGATTGGTTGCAAGTTCCAAAATCTCATTATACAGTCTTCTATCATGTATTGTCAAGTCTTTTTCGGTAGTTCTTTCACAATACCAAGAAAATTGACATGTCCCATTGGTCTTTTGTTTAACCACGGAACATATGGTGTCACCATAACCAGACTGGACTCTGTTTACAGTCACAAATGCCACGGCTTTCCAACCATCTACAGGTTCATGTGCCGCTTCAAAGTAGATATTTTCTGCCAAACAAGTGATTTGAACCTTTGTTGGTTCGGCCAATTCACTATATGATGTTTTGAATGGTAAAAGTTTTTGTGTGTCGATGTTGACACAGGATAACATCACAATAATTGCAGAAAAGAATACGCTAATGAGTACAGGTTTACTTCTCATGTGTTTCTTTAGAGTTAAGGGATGGTGGGTTTTAAGAACCCACCGAAACTATCTCAAAAGGAGATTTTGATGCCAGCAGTAACGCTATTGCCTGTGTAGGTGTCAATGCGTTTTTGTGTTTGTTGGTAGCGATAGTCTGCTGTCAATGCTACGTTTTTGGCTACAGGTAATGTTAGACCAAGGCCTGCTGAACCGGCATAACCAGATTTAACACCTTCAACTCTGACATATGCACCACCGACTTTAGCAGTCAATGTGTTACCTTTGAAAGAATAAAGGTCATAACCACCAATAAGGTCATAACGGTTCTCTTTGAAACCTGCGTGTTTAACACTCTCGATTTCACCAGTTACACTATACTTGCCCATTTGTTGGCCAAGAGAAATACCATAGTCATTGCTATGTGGGTTTGCATAGTCACGACCAGCAGTAAGACCTAAGTCCATAGCTTGTGCAACACCAAATGTAGCTAACATTGCTGCTACTAATAGAGTCTTTTTCATTTATATTTCCTTTTCTTAAATGAATTATGCTGGTATATAATCAATACCAGAAGTTGAGAGAACACCAGTTGTTGCTGGCGCTACACCAATCAAACCGATAGTTTGTTGGAAAGTAGTAAGATGTGCGGCCGCATTTAACAACGCTGCTTGTGTTGTTGCTCCTGTGGCCAATGCACTAATATATGGTGATGCTTGTGTTGGTGTTGGTGCAACACCCATCACGTTAGTATATAAGTTGTTAACAAATGTAGCAATATCAGGATTAGCAAGAATGAATGGTGCAGATGTCACGATTGCCTGAGCAATAGTAGCACTTGTTGTACCTGCATCTTCTAATTTGATACCGATGCCTTCATATGTTGTATTAACTGTACCAAAACCGGCCTTCAATAATGCGTATACATCACCAGCAGTACCAGTAAGGTCAAAAGCAGTGGATTTGTCAGTATATGCAACACGATTCACTCCTTCTAATTTATAAGAAACAGCAGTCATCAATGCAGATGTAACTAGAATGTTTTTGTTTGTTGTATCATTTACTACGGTGAAGTTAGCACTCTTATCGCCTAGGTTATAAGATGTAACACCTGTAACGTCAATGATAGTATAATTCAAACCATTACCAATCTGGCCTGTACCTGCAGCACTAAATGTAGAAATCTTACCGCCTGTACCGATACCAGTCACTACGACCACATCAGGATTAGCAATTGTTCCACCTAAATTTGTACCTGCAATAGTAACAGTATCACCAATTGCATAACCAGTACCAAGATTTGCGGCCTCAATGACTGTGGTATATACACCATTAGTTTTCGTTACGTCAAATTTGGCACCTGTACCAGCACCACCGGTTGTGCCTGTGACACCGACATATGTTGTATTAATTGGCGTTTGGCCAATTGTTACTGTTGTTCCCATTCAAACTCCTTGTTATTAAAAAAATATGGTGGGTATTCTGTTACGAGGAACCCACCGAACCCTAGTCAGCGTTTAGGCTGCCAATACAAATTTTTCATCATTTGCGTTTAGTTTAATTTACTTTTAACGACTCTCTGTGTCGAGTTGTCCATGCCTCTACTTGTTACCCTGTCGAAACTATGCAGCCCCATCAAAAGCATACCATCTCTACTTAAAGTTTATCAGCAAGCCGACTCACAGTATGCTTTTGGTGGAGCTGGGGGGATTTGCACCCCCGTCCAGAATACTTTTTGATTTACTTCATACAACCATAATCATCTAACAGACTCTGTATGCTTATGCTTCAGAGACTTCTTTAGAATCTTAAACCACAACTTCTTTGCTTTCTCCAAGTTGTGTTCGAACTCTGCACGGTTCAATTTCAGTATTAGTTTTTTGATTTTCATTGATTTGGTACCAATACAATTTTTTGTGTGTTAGTCTGTGGATCAATCATTTGTTGCCAATGATAACCAACAGGAGGTTGTTGTATGATTGGTTGTTGAACAATGACTGGTGCAGGTTCAACATAAACCGTATTTGGTTTAGATAGTTCATAACCAATTACACCGCCAACTAAAGCAGGTGCAATCCAACCACCACCGTAACCGCCACGATAGCAACAATAACCACCATGATGGTGCCATTGAGCCATTGTACTAGCAGATGTTACTGCCAAAATTAATGCTAATAAAAGTTTTGTTTTCATGGTAGTATTATATCCTTTCCTAACAGAAATGTCAAGCACTTAATACCTTATTTACCACATGACCCGTAAATGTAGTCATTTGCTCTTCAATCCTGAACAATTTACAATGATAACCTAGCTGGCTTGTAACATCCAGAGTAGGATTATACGGGTCGCCTATTCTATTTAGGAATTCCACCTTATTTTCTTGGTCTTTGGCCTTGGCCTCATCTAGTGTATTGTATGTAAACTGTGTCTTAGCGAAGTCATCCGTCACAACAAAAGTAGACGTATAGTATTCAGGATGAAGTGTTTTCTTTATTCTTTCTAATACTTCTGGTGACAAATGTGTTTCGTCCCAATCATCTGCACCTGATGCAATTAGAAACTCTTTGACCTCTTTGTTGGTCTTACCAAACATATTGGCAGCTCTAAGTTTTTGAACTGCATCAGGACACATACCAAAATATACATACTGTCTTTCTGTCAATATGATTGTGTCTTCAGGATTTTCCATTTTGTTGATAGTAGTAAATTGCTTCTGCCAATCCATCAATGTGGTCTGATGTTTTCTCTTTAAATATTAGAGGCTCAGAATCTCTTACAGCCATGATGATGACTAAATTATTTATTGGCTCACCAATCAACTCTTCATACATTAAGGAATAGGCAGTAGTTTGCCAAAAGTAATCTTGTATATCTTTCTTATCTTTTGGTTTAGATGAGGTCTTGAAGTCAATGACTGATAACTCACCTTCATACTCTGCAATACAATCTACACGACCTGCCATACCGATGCCTTTAGACCATAAGGCAGCTTCTTGGTAATGTATGTTGTTGATATTGTTGAGTAATGGTTTAATCGACAGGAACATCTCCATTGCATCAGGCATTGCCTTACTCATGTAGTCTGTCTTGTTGTTGAGGTAGTTCTCACAGATGGTGTGAACATTAGTTCCACGTGATGTGGCCTGTTTACTGATACGATTGGCTTCTTCATCACCAACACGAGCACGCCATTCCATGATAGACTTTTTCTTCTGTAAACCAATGACTGTGGTTACAGAAGGCAAGCGAGTACCATCTTCTAGTGTGTAGTAACGCTTACCATCAGGAAAGGTTTGAGACTTCAAATCAGCCAAAACTTTTGGCGGACAATAATTAAACATAAAAAATCCTATAAATTAAGTACCAGTATCCGTTGAAGGAAATCCACGAGAACAACCTGGCCATATAACACGAACAGCACCATTACCACCAAATGAACGAGTTGAGCAGTTACATGGCCATTGATACAGTTGATTGCTACAAGTTCTAGGTGATGCATTAGAACCTGCACCACCGCCATATGCACCACCAAATGCTCTATTGCCGGGTGAAGAACCATATGAATTTCCACCACAACCTGAGTTACCGCCTGAACCACCGGAACCACCACCACCTGGTCCTTGACCACCATTGCCATTACCACCTTGGCCGTATATTCCTACTCCACCGCCTGCGCCTGAACTTGTGTGATATCCACTACAAGCATATGTGTAACAATAGAAATTACCTGAAGCGCCGCCTCCGCCAGCACCTCCAGTGCCAGATCCACCTGCTCTATAACCAACATAATATTGTCCTGAACCATAACCATAAAAAGCATAACCACCTTGGCCGCCTCCACCAGCATAACCTCCTGCGCCACCGCCACCAGATCCAGAACTATAACCTGTACCACCTCCAACACCACCGCCTTGGCCAACATAAAATCCGCTGTGTGCATATGGACATGACTGACAATTTGAATTGTAATCTCCATGTCCACCAGCAACAAGATATCTATTAGCAAAATAACTTGCACCAACGACATTCTGGCCAGAAACTTTTACTGTTACACGAGCACCAGGTTTTACAATAATATTGTTGTACCAGCCAAGACCTCCACCTCCTCCAGAAGCACAACTATTTCCACCTGCACCAACAGCTACAACTGATACTGAATATACATGGCATGGCACAACCCATGTATAAGTTCCTGGTGTTGTGAATGTTGCACAACCTCTTGGTTTGGCTTTCTTTGAATAGAATGAACTAAAAGAAATTGGACCACTTGGTGCACCTGCTAGAGTCCTAACGCAGGTACAATTCATACTAATTGGTGAAGTAGCAGTAGCTTTAATTTCTTCTTCTACCGAAATATAGGTTGTAAAAGTTTTACCGCAAACTGCTGTAGCTGGAAATTGTCTAGAAGTACCTGGCCATACGATACGAACTGCACCAGAAGCACCTGAGCCGCCTTGAACTGAATACACACCATATGCACCACAACCACCTAGGCCACCGCCACCGCCATATGCACCACCAATACCACCGAGACCACTATATGAAGCAATATTACGATTTGGACCACCGTTGCAACCGCAAGATCCGCCTGAACCACCATTTACTTGGAATTGATATGGTAATGGTGTAGCTTTGCCACCACCGAAACCTTGGCCATAAATGCCGACGCCACCACCGCCACCGCCATCTCCTGAAAAATATCCTGACCCACCTTGGCCACCTCCACCACCTACACTAAAACATAAACAATAACCTCCGCCGTTGCCAATATAGCCGCCTGCACCACCGCCACCAGCTGTATATGTAGATGGATAACAATTAGGATTTTGGCCTGCAGGCCATGTTTTACCGCCAGTGCCGCCACATTGGCCAACATATGATGAAGTTGTTGTATATGGTGCGCTGTTATAGTAACCACGAGCGCTTGAACCACCATCAGCTCTTACTGTGCAATTATTAATAAAATAACTTCTACCACTAGAAATGTTACAACCTGCGGTTGCATTAGTGTAGATGTAATATGGTGGACCTGCTCTAGAACCTGGACAACCACCAGAGCCTACTACTACTGTGTAACCAGATCCTGGAGATACACTAATATTATTTCTCCAAGCGAGAGCACCGCCTTGGCCGCCGCCGTTGCCACCTTGTTGCATACCACCACCAGCGCCACCTCCTACTGCTACAACTGATACTGAAGTAACTCCTGATGGCGCATACCATGTGAAGGTACCAGGCGTTGTATATGCATAGTCGCATCCAATTGTCGATGAAGATGATCCGCCTAAAGAAACTGGTCCTGATGATGTTATGGTCATTTACAATCCTATTGATGCTAACTCAATATTTATTAAGCTTCACCATCAATGATTGCTGTAGATGTTTCTTTGTCGAGTGTAATATAGCCTTCACAAGTAATGTTCCAGTCATCTGCACCTAGACCATTACCTGTCGTTTCTGAATATGATGGTGATACATTGATTTTAAAATTCTTAACCAAGTATTCTTTTTTGCCATTCTCAAATACACGCCAGACATGGTCCATAGAACCACGACCTGGCTGTCCACGTGACTTATTAAATCTAATGTGGTATTTGTTCATTATACAATTTCTGCCGTTGATTGAACTTCTGTATTAGCATCAGGCATAGGTGGTGTAGGAATCCATCTTGTACCTAAGTTGAAGTGAATAAATTTTAATGGTTTCTCATTACCATGTCTTGTAAAACCATGTGGTACCCATGTATTCATAAAATATAAACTGCCTTCTTGTGGAATATAATTGACAGCAGTAGATGCATATGTCACTTGTTCCATATTTGCTTCAGGTAGATTGATTTGTCTCTTTGCAGGACGTGGATCAAATACAGAAATACGTGAGCAATTTTCTGGTGCTTCTAGAATATAGAAACCAGTAATCTGTGCACCAAATCCATGCACGTGTTCTTCATTTGCAGACCTCATATGATGTTCTTGAGCCCAAAAGTCCATGATAAAGACTTCTTGGTTCATCATGTTATGACCTTGTTCATTCAAAATATTCCATGATGTCTGTGCAATATACATCACCAAATCACGGACACGTTCATCATCAGCAAATGTGTTAGACATGACTACTGGAAACAATTTATCCATTAGTTTGTCTTTTGGCTTTTCTTTCTTGGCTTTGTTCAGGTATTCTTTAGACACAAACTTAGCTGTCTCTAAGAATTCTGGTTTTGCAATCGAATAGACAGCCGTAGGGAAATGAAATTCCACATTCAACCTATTTGCCAATTGTTCTGGTGTAAGTTCTGGTTGTGTTGGTACTTCACCAATAATTTCTGTTGTTTCACTCATAATATCTCCAAGGTTTAGGTAACAAATTATATCACACAATTATATAGGTGTCAAGTGGTTAAAAAGTTTTTGTTGGAATTGAGGTATATCAAAAGTTATTTAATACGATATTTCTGTTAAAGTGGGATCTGGTTCTGTAATAGCAAGGACTTGTTCAACTGTTGTTGATGTACCACTTGCAATAGCATCCAATTGATTGTGTGTTGTTGCAACATCAATTAAGGCCTGTTGATTTAACATTGTGTTTAAAGCACTTGAAACCGCATTAGTGTCGTATTTGCTAGGGTTTCTCAATTGTTGCATAACAAAAAAATGAAATTGTGAGTCAAGAATTCCCCTTACGCCATCTTTACGGTCTGTGACTGAAATATTTTTTGTTCCATATTTTATTTCTACAGGATCTTTAGTTAAATCAAATATATGTGGAGTGTAGTCTTGTCTTTGATGTATAATTTCAGGCTTAATTTCTATTGCGTTCATCCATCCATCATTACCTACACCATTTGGTGGCGGTGAGTCCCATACATCTTTTACTTGTCCTTCAACAATTCTTACATATAAACTCATGCTGCTCTCCTTAATTCTAATGATTCTAAATTGATTAATCTTTGTTTGATATTTTTAAACGGAGCTTCCCATTCACCAAATTTTTCTTGGCGAAATAAAGTCATGTAATCGTAATACGGAGTTTTTTCTCCATCTATTGCATACAAATAATAGGGCATTACAGGAATAATTACCCAAGTTTCTATGCCCATAGCTGCACTCAAATGACTAACTGATGTACAAGAACTAATTACTAAATCACAAGACGCAATTGCTTTTCTCGTATCTTCCCAAGTATCTACTGAAACCTTTTCTACCCACCAAGGACAATCTTCTACATCTTCATCTCTTTGTAAAGAAATAAATTCATAATCAAAATCTCTAATAGTGTCAAACATAAGTTCTGAAGGAAATTTTCTATTAAATGATTCCTCAAAATTACTTTGTCCACTCCACCTCAATCCAATTCTTTTACGTTCTTTTTTTTCTGTGTGGATTGGTTTAGTTATATATGGTTCACCGTTTAAATCTTTTAATTCATATTCTAAATAATTTGGTGCCATCATCGCAAACACCCAATAATCATGGTAAACACCACCTTCAGCTCCATGCTGTATAACAGATGAAACACCTTCAACATCAACAAACAATGAAGCTAATTTTTGGTCACAACAAACAATTACTTTATTACCAAGTTTGGCCAAATCTTTTGCATATCTAACTTGATGTATCTGGTCACCTAATCCATGGTCACAATATAAAAGAATTGTTCCTTTACTTTTTCCGTCCCATTCTGGCATTCTAGTTTGTAAATTATTTGTTCCAATAGCATTTACCAATTTTCCACGATTCATTTCTTGGTAACCTTCTTTAATTTTACCTTGTCTCAATAGATACCAAGAACGATTATAAGATGCTCTGTGATCCTCAGGTCTTTCGATACGAAGCTTTTCGGAAATTCTCCAGCCTTCTTCAAAATTACCTATTTTTCCGTTGTCTTTTTGTAAATCCAAATCATCTAGTGTTTTAAATTTTCTCTCATCATCGTTCCAAAATTCTGGTTGACAGAAAACATTATAATAATATTTTAGAATATCTTCTGAGTTTATGGTGTTTTTTTTCACTTCTTCAATATAAGATAAGTTATAATCAAAATCTGGAAGATTTAAATATTCATGTATTTTTCTTATTTCTTTTTTTGGTTCACTCAATAGGTTTTCATATTCTAAAATCATAAAATTTTCTGGCCAGTTTGTATAACAAAATTTTAATTTTAAATAAGCTTGCTTAAGATTATCTAACGATTCATTATTAAAGATGAAACTACACATGTCATCTGGTTTTTCATCTTTAATCAAAGAAGAAGCACAATCAGGTATATGTCGGACGGTCATTAAAATTTTTATATCTTTCTGTAATAAAAATTTCATAACATCCATAATCATTGGATTACACCAATCTAAAGATTCATCTATAATAATTGACTCATTAATATCAGAATATGATAAATCAATGGAATGTTTTATCATTGAGAATAAATTTTTTGTGTCTTTATTTTCATAAAGTTTGGATAAACCTTCCAAAATTTGTGGAATTCCAGAATTTGTTGATAGGTGAATCAATGGATTTTGATCCAATAAGTTGACCAATATATCTGAGCCAGAGTGTGGTAATCCACATAAAAAGTGCATTTTTTTATTTGTATTCATAATATAAAAATTATTTTAAAGCCATACCAACAGTTGAACAAACCGAATAAGAAAGTGAGTTACTTCTAAAAGTACAAGAATTTACTTGCGTTGGAACCGAATATGGACTAGCTGAACAAACAGGTCCACCACAAGCCAAGAAACCATAATTACAATTACCCCAACCCCATAATGTTCCATCAGTTTTTAATGCCATTCCAAGATAATTACCAGTCGCAACACTATCCCAATTACTGGAAGATCCTATTTGTATTGGACTGTTACCAGCAGATGAAGTTGAATATGTGTGTCCTATTCCAAGTTGATTGACATCATTTCTACCCCAACCCCACATTGTTCCATCAGTCTTGATGAAAATTGCAAATTGTTGTCCTTGACGTTGTACATTGTCCATTCTCCAAGTTGTTAGAGCTCCAATTTGTTTCAGAGATCCCCAAGTACCATGTGCAGAATAACCTAATTGGCCATTACTATTATTTCCCCAAGCCCATAATGTTCCATCGCAACGTTGTGCATAATAAGAATAGTATCCGCTGCCTATTATGTTTGTCCATTTGCCACCGCAGCATCCAGTACCAGTAGTTATTTGCCTTGCATTTGCAGATGTCCTAAAACAACCACTTCCTCCAGTTAGATTTGAAGTGCTGGCGCCCCAAGCCCATAATGTTCCATCAGTTTTTATGCCTGCTATCGTGTAAGCGCTTGAAGCAATTGCTTGCCAAGTAGATGAACCAATTTGTACAGGAGATTGATAAGAAATAGGAGAGCTACAACCACCACTGTCAAAGAAACCCTTAGTTGCTCCACACACGCCATTTATTCCCCAACCCCATAAAGTTCCATCATTTTTTATTGCTAATCCCATATATGGGAAACAACCATCTTTTGCAAATTTTGATGACCAATTTGTTAAAGATCCTACTTGTATTGGTGAAGATACTGATTGCTTGGCCGTAAATCCAACTCCAAGTGTACCATCATTATTTGCAATTGTACCACTAAAACTATTATTTTTACCCCATGTCCACAAAGATCCGTTTGCTTTTTGTGCTAATGCGTTTGATCCCGCAATAACTTTAGTCCATCCTCCACCGTTTACTTGCCTCGGTGAAGTGTATATTTTATAACATTTTGCTAGACCACTTAAACAAGATCCATTTAAATTACCTCCTAATTGTCCACAACCAGCACTACCCCATGCGTACATAGAAAATCCATTTGATTTACCATATCCATCAAACATGGCCACAGCACCAGAAGCATCTCCAAAAAGAGTTCTGACGCTTGTACAAAGCATACCAATTTGTGCATTATTCGTAAAACCGAGCTCGGTATTAACATCAAATAAACCTATTGCACCTGATGCTGGTAGTGTCATCTTTTTATTTTCCTATTAATAATAGTAAGTATATTATATTTAGGTGTCCATACCCCTATAATAGTTTGTCGTATCTCTTAGTTCTTTCATTAACTTAGCGTACTCTGCTAATTCCCTTTGTATTCTTTGTTTTTTGGATTG
>Ga0208741_10000147_pt1 | contig 38602 bp, 38 predicted proteins | sample CryBogCBE03Jun09_FD_184576 | JGI IMG/M metagenome (GOLD analysis project Ga0208741, IMG submission 184576) | Freshwater microbial communities from Crystal Bog, Wisconsin, USA - CBE03Jun09 (SPAdes) | ecosystem: Environmental > Aquatic > Freshwater > Lake | place: Crystal Bog, Wisconsin, USA...
GATTTCGAGCAACCGGTGGCTTTAGCCACCTCCCGAATAGACCGACCCTCAACCAGGACGGCGTTAACGCAATAGGCAGCGATATCCATAGCGACACCTCACTAGACGATGTCCCAGAAATCCTGTCACATGGTGTCCCAGAAATCCTGTCCCCTAAGACCTCCGCCCGCACGAAAAGGTTTCCTCTCACAATTGAGACCCTCGACGTAATCATGGCTGCGACTCGGGTTGGGCCAGCGCGATTGACGACGCGGGCTACCTCCGAATTAGCCGGCGCCCTCATGCCTTCAACTTCTTTCTTAGTCGTGGTTCGTGCTGAGCACGAGGTTGTCCACGCGTTTGATAGTTGCATCTTGCTATCATGACACTATGACGAAAAAAGTAACCACGGTGCGCATGAGTGACGATCTGGCCGCGACCGTTGAGATGGCGGCTCGCACCGAAGGGGTATCCGTGAATACATTCATTATTGAAAGTGTTACTGAGCGCATCGACAAGGTGCGGCACGATGCGGAATTCATGGCCCGAGTCAAGATGCTTGTCGAGAGAGACAAGGACATTCTCGACCGCCTGGCTCAGTGAACTATCTCTCGTTCGAGGAAGCCCTCGTCCTCGCCGAAGCGGCCACGGGGATTCGCGCCGAGGTACTCGCGGGAACACCTCGCATCTATCTGCTGGATTCCGCTCTGCACGTGCTGCGGGCGTCATTTGACGGCATTGAACTTCACGTGGGAGTCGTTCAAAAGGCCGCGGCATTGGTCACGCGAATTGCGAAAAATCATCCCCTTCCTGACGGAAACAAACGCTTAGCTTGGCTTTCTCTGGTCGAATTTTGTTTACGCAATGACGTGAAATTGAACTACACACCTGACGACGCTGTTGCATTCATGCTTCAGGTTGCCAGCGGCGAATGCACTCATGAAAAGGCCGTCGATTGGATCCATGAGCACATCGAAGGATCTCTCTAGAGTCACCCCTTGAAGGCTTCGAGGCTGGGTTGGTGAAGTCACCACGAAAAGTATTTTCGCTATTTGCGCAAAACCCTGCTAGCTTATGTATTGCTGTTTGTGCCGCACACTGCGGTGGAGCCTGTTCGACTGTGACATATCGTCGAGTTGGGCTCAGACCAACTTGATTAGGAGTCATATGTCCATGTCCTTTGCCGACCTCGGCGTGCCCGCCAACCTGGTGGAACGCCTCGCTTCTCGAGGAATCCTCGAAGCATTCCCAATTCAGGAAGTCGCCATTCCTGACGCCCTGGAGTACCGCGACGTCGTTGGTAAGGCGGCCACTGGTTCGGGTAAGACCCTGGCTTTCGGTCTCCCCCTTATGGCCCACATCACAAAGGCTCGCCCTCGCAAGCCCGTTGGTCTCGTCTTGGTTCCCACCCGTGAGCTCGCCGCTCAGGTGCAGAAGGAACTCGCCAACCTGACCGATGACCGCGGTCGTCGCATTATCTGTGTCTACGGTGGCACCTCGTACAACGTCGCTCGCAAGGCCCTCAACATGGGCGTTGACGTCGTCGTCGCCTGCCCCGGCCGTCTCGAAGACATGCTGGAGCAGGGTGCCTTCGACTTGAGCGAAGTGCGTACCATCATTGTTGACGAAGCCGACCGTATGGCCGACATGGGCTTCTTGCCCGCCGTCCGTCGCATCATGGCGCAGGCCCCGAGCGACCGTCACGTCATGTTGTTCTCCGCCACGATGGGCCCCGACGTCAAGTCGCTCGTCAAGGAGTTCACCCGCGAAGCCGTGATCCACGACGTCGTCGGCGAAGAGGCACCGTCTGACGTTGACCACTTCTTCTGGCGCGTTCCCCGCGACCAGCGCCCCTCATTTGCCGCCGACATCATCGACGAGTACGAGCGCGCCATCATCTTCACCCGCACCAAGCACGGTGCGGACCGTTTGGCTCGCCAGCTCGAAGAGCGCGGCATCTCGGCTGTCCCTCTGCACGGTGACCGCACCCAGGCCCAGCGCGAGCGCGCACTCAAGGCCGTCAAGGCCGGTCAGATCCAGGTGCTCGTCGCCACTGACGTCGCCGCGCGAGGCATTCACATTGACCTCCTGCCCGTCGTCGTGCACTACGACCCACCAGCGCAGGCCACTGACTACTTGCACCGCTCCGGCCGTACCGGTCGTGCCGGCGCCACTGGTGTCGTCATCTCCCTCGTGGGCGAAGACGCCATGGGCCAGGTCAAGCGACTCCAGCGCGCCCTCGGTGTGCCCACCTCCATTGAAGTTCGTGAAGATGCACCGGCCATTCGCCTGGGTGCCGTTGACGACGTCGCCGCGACCGAGCAACTCGACGACCGTGGTGGTAAGGGTCGAGGCGAGCGTTCACGCCCCAGCCGTGACTTCGGCGAGCGCGGCCCTCGTGGTTTCGAACGCCGTGACAACGACCGTCCGCGTCGTGAATTCGCCGAGCGCGGACCTCGTCCCGAGCGTTCTTTTGGGGACCGCCCCCAGCGCGACTTCAGCGAGCGGGCTCCCCGTCCCGAGCGTTCGTTCAGCGAGCGCCCGCCGCGTGACTTCGATCGCCCCCGTGGTGACTTTGAGCGCGCCCCGCGCAGTGACTTCGACCGTGCGGCCCGTCCCGACCGGGGCAATGCCCGCGACGTGATCGACCGTCCTGGTCGTGACTTCAACGAGCGTGGACCCCGTCCCGAGCGTTCCGAGCGTGGGCCCCGTCCCGCCTTTGACCGCGGTGGCGGACGTCCCGGTGCCGGTGAGGCCATCGTGAGCTTCTTCAACGACGCCAAGGGCTTCGGTTTCGCGACTGACGCGAAGGGCGACGACCTGTTCATCCACTTCTCCAGCATTCAGGGTGATGGTTTCAAGACCCTCGCCCAGGGACAGAAGATCACGTTCGAAGAGGCGGAGGGCCCGAAGGGTCGCGAAGCTCGTAACGTGCGCCCCGTTGGTGGTGGCGGTGGTGGACGTGGCGGTGCCCCTCGTGGTGGCGGCCGTGAGCGTCGCTACTAGGATTTCGTACCATGTCAGAGAAGCCACTTGTCGAACCACACTTGGGTGATGCACCCACCGACCTCCTTATCGAGGATCTGATCGAAGGCACCGGTGATGCCGCGAAGGCGGGCCAACTCGCCGTCGTGCATTACGTCGGTGTGTCGCAGTCAACGGGCGAGCAGTTTGATGCTTCGTGGGACCGCAACGAACCCTTCTCATTCCCTCTCGGTGCGGGCTACGTCATCAAGGGCTGGGACCAGGGTGTGCAGGGCATGAAGATTGGCGGACGCCGTCGTCTCGTGATTCCCGCCCACCTCGGGTACGGCAACCAGGGTGCCGGCGGCGTTATCGCCCCGGGTGAAACGCTTATCTTCGTCGTCGACCTTCTCGAACTGCGCTAGTCGCGGTTCGAGAAGTCGTCGGCGCCCAGCAAGCGCTGGTAGTCGCCGTAGCGTTCACAACAAATTTCGACGAGTAACCGTAACCGATCATTCGGATTACTCAGACTCAGCACCTTGAACTGGTCCAGTGTGGCCATCGGGGTCATGGAGCACAACTGCCAGCTCCGCTCCCACGGGTCCTCGGCCATGATCACGTTTGGATCAATGACTGAGTCCGGCTCTACTTCGCTCTGCAGCGTACGCAGTGCTCGCACCGAGGTGCGGGCCAGTTCGAGCAAGTCGGGGTCAATCATCACGTCATCGCAACAACGCTCGGTAATCTGTGCCCGTGGATAGGGCGCATCCTCGAGCCACTGCGCAACACTAAAGCATCGTTGCCCCTCAATGACGACCAGGATCTGTCCGTGACCGAGGGGTTGCGTGCCGATAATGCGCACTTCCGTGCCGACCGATGTGCGCTCATCGCCGCCGCCCACTTCTGAGCCACGCGTAATGAGGCACGAACCGAAGGTTCTCGACGTGGTCACGTCGGCGAGCAACTGCTTGTACCGGTCCTCAAAGACGCACAGTGCCGTGACCTGATGGGGGAAGATCACCATCCCCAGCGGGAACATCGGTAGCGGCGCGGTACTCACTGCCCCAGCCTAAAGGCGCACCTGCGTTAGGCGGACAAGGCCTCGGGCACCGCTTGGAGCGCGCGCGCACGGTGCGAGATGGTGTTCTTCTCCTCCGCCGACAGTTCAGCCAGCGTGCGTCCGGGCGTTTCATCGGGCGCGAAGACGGGGTCGTACCCGAAGCCACCACTCCCCCGCGGAGCGAGGGTGATCACGCCTTCGAGCACGCCGTCGACGAGCACTTCACGCCCGTCTGGGTAGACCACGGCGATGACCGTCCGGAAGCGCGCACTGCGAGCGTCGGTGCCCTCGAGGGCACCCAGTAGCTTGATCACGTTGGCCTCGTCGTTCGCGTCGTCCCCGGCGTAGCGGGCACTGCGCACTCCGGGCTGGCCATCGAGGGCGTCAACGAAGAGTCCCGTGTCGTCCGCCACCGCCACCATGCCCGTAGCGGTGACCAGAGCGTGGGCCTTAAGCAACGCGTTACCCTCAAGGGTCAACGCCGTCTCGTCAACGTCGGGAACGTCGCTGGGGCGAGGGTGCACCGTGAAGCCCAACTGCTCCAAGATGGCGCGCATCTCGGTTGTCTTGTGGGGGTTGGCCGTGGCGAGAACGAGGTCAGTCATCGCGGCGTGGGGGCAACGGCCAGCACGGCGCGCTGGGCGTCGTGAATCCGAGCAATGCCCGTCGTGGCGAGGGCCAATAGTGCGTCGAGTTCCTCGCGCGAGAATGGCGCCTGCTCGGCCGTGCCCTGGATTTCGATGAAGCCACCCGAGCCGGTCATGACGACGTTCATGTCAGTATCGGCGCGGGAGTCCTCCTCGTAGGGAAGATCGAGCATGGGCACCCCGCCGACCACCCCGACCGAGACTGCGGCCACGAGGTCGCTGAGGGGATGAGAGGGTAGCGTGCCGCGTTGCACGAGGCGAGTCAGGGCATCGTGCAAGGCCACGTAGCCGCCACAGATCGACGCCGTACGCGTCCCGCCATCGGCCTGAAGAACATCGCAGTCCACCGTGATGGAAATCTCGGGCATCGCCTCGAGGTTCGTCACCGTCCGCAAGCTCCGTCCAATGAGTCGCTGAATCTCCTGGGTGCGACCCGACTGCTTCCCCTTGGCGGCCTCGCGGGTCGCGCGCTCGGGCGTGGAACCGGGCAGCATGGAGTACTCTGCCGTTACCCATCCCTTGCCAGAGTTCTTGAGCCACCGTGGCACGTCAGCTTCCACCGAGGCGGTGCACAGCACGCGGGTACGACCGAAACTCACGAGAACGGAGCCCAGCGCCATCTCCGTGTAGTCACGAACAAAACTCAGCGGTCGGGCTTCGTCGGGGGTGCGGCCATCGGCACGAGTGGTCATGATTCTCCTTGGGGAACAGAAACGACTCTTCACCGTAGTGGAGAATGAGGCGACCTAGAAGTAAATGATCTTCGTGGCTCGCTCGACGACCTCATCGATGTCGTCGCTCCAGGCGCCCGTCGAGAGGTACTTCCAGCCGTCGTCACACACAATTGTCACGATGGTCGCCTGCTGGTCGTCGGGAATTTGCAGCGCGCACTTGACGGCACCAGACATGATGGCGCCCGCACTGATACCGGTGAAGAGGCCGACTTCCGTCAGGCGACGGGCCCATTCGATGGACTCCTTGGGGCGAACGACAACCTTTCGGTCGAGCAGTTCCATGCCGTGATTCGAGGTGAAGATTGGTGGAACGTACCCATCGTCGAGGTTACGTAGTCCGTCGACCATTTCGCCGCTGGGCGGTTCAATGGCCCAGACCTGAACGTCGGGCTTGTGCTCTTTCAAGTACCGACCAACGCCCATGAGCGTGCCGGAAGTGCCGAGTCCAGCCACGAAGTGCGTGATCTCGGGAACGTCGGTGAGAATCTCCGGACCGGTCGTGCGGTAGTGCGCTAACGGATTGCTCTCGTTGGCGTACTGGTAGAGGAAGACCCACTCAGGGTGCTCTTCAGCGAGCTGACGGGCCAGACGAACGCCCCCATTGGAGCCTTCAGAACCGGGTGAGTCGATAATCTCGGCGCCCCACGCCACCAGCAGTTGGCGCCGCTCTGGCGAAACATTGGTCGGCAACACGACCTTGAGGTGGTACCCACGTAGGCGGCACACCATGGCCAGCGCAATGCCGGTGTTGCCGGATGAGGGTTCGAGCAGAACTTGATCGGGAGCACCGGGAATAAGTCGACCGTCGGCCTCCGCGGCCAAAATCATCGAGTACGCAATGCGGTCCTTGACCGAGCCGGCGGGGTTACGGCCTTCGAGCTTGGCCAGAATTGAAACGTTGGGCTTCGGTGACAGAGCCGAGATGTCAACGACGGGCGTCGAGCCAATCAGCTCGAGTACCGAGGCGTAGCGGGTCACGCCACTCCCCCAGCGACGGCGGGCAGCAGCGTGATGTCGTCACCGTCGGCCACCGGGGCGTTGAGGCCACCGATGTAACGGACGTCATCGTCGTTGACGTAGATATTCAAGAATCGGTGGAGACCACCCTCGGCGTCGAGCACTTGACCCTCGAGCGTGGGGTACGTGGCCACCAAATTGTTGAGCACTTCACCCACGGTCGTTCCGACGATTTCCACAGTGGTCTGACCATGCACAGCGGGGCGAAGAACAGTGGGGATACGAAGGACGGCCGTCATGGGATCTCTTTTCTCGGGGCAATTCCTGACTTACGTAGTCAAGATTAGCGTTCGTTCCCTACGCCGTGACGATTACTTCTTCGGCCGAGACCGTACCGTCGACGATGCGGTAACTCGCGACCACGGTGTCAAGCTCCGCGAGCGAAATCAGCACGTAGTGCCACGCCGGATCGGGTGCTTGTCGAATATCGGTCGGGCTGGGATAGGCCGCCGAGTGCGTGTGCGAATGGAAAACTCCAATAACCTCGAGCCCCTCGTCATCGGCCCGGCGATAGGTGCGCAGCAGCACCTTGGGGTCGATCTCGTAGACCTTGGCCGAGTCGGCCACATTCGGGCTGGGCACCACGTCAACAACGACCCCTTCACTGGTACCAAGGAGCAGTCCGCAGCCTTCGTTGGGTAGCGCGCGAATGCAGGTCGCCACCATGGCGTTTCGGTGGTCAATCGATAGGGTAAGCACGCCGTGAAGCGTACCGCCTAAGGGCCGTGTCAGGTCCGGTCTGTACGCTGGAGACGTGGCACGCGCAAAAGCAATGCAGGAACGACGGGCGAAAGCCAAGGCCGACGTCGGGGGCGACCGCGTCGTCGCCACGAACCGCAAGGCCCGCCACGACTACGAGATTCTCGAAACCTTCGAATGCGGCATGGTTCTCACGGGTTCGGAGGTCAAGTCACTGCGTGAGGGCAAGGCCCAAATCGCCGAGGCCTACGCCCGCATTGACGACAGTGAACTGTGGCTCTTTCAGTCCCACATCCCACCGTGGATGTTCGCCCACGGTTTCGGCAGCCACGACCCCGATCGACGACGGAAATTGCTACTCCATCGCAAGGAAATCGACCGCATTATCGAAAAGACCAAGCTCCAGCCCCTTACCGTCGTGCCCTTGAAGATGTACTTCAAGGACGGTCGAGCCAAGGTCGAAATTGGCCTGGCCAAGGGTCGCAAACAGCAGGACCGTCGCGAGGCACTGAAGGAACGTGACGCCAATCGCGAGATTGCTCGCACCATTCGCAATGCCGAGAAGTTCGCCTGACCCACTGTCACGCCCGAGCGGTATGCTTAGCCCCCTAGTGCCACGGTGGCGCTGGACGAGGGGATGATTGGTTTCGACATCTGACAGCAAGGTAGAAGAAGCGAGCCGTGGTCTCCGGAGCCACGTTAAAGAGCCGGAAACAAAAAATAAACGCCAAGCCTCAGCTTGTGCTTGCTGCCTAGGCAGCAACGTGTCCCTGTTCCCAGGCCTGCGGAGCAGTAAAGGCACGTCATAAAAGTGGGCCTTACTTTCAACACTTGTTAGTGGTGTCGAGAGGAAATTCAAGCTAACTACGGACTACTGCTGGCGTACACAGTGGAGGTAGCCCCGACAATTTCCTGTGGACTGCGCTCGGAGAAGGACTATTAAGTAGCAGATGGACCTGGGTTCGATTCCCAGCATCTCCACCAACTCTTGTTTCTCGCGTGGGCGATCACGTCGCCGCTGTCCACTCGCGAGCGAGAATGGCGTACACAACCTCGTCGGTCCACTCACCCTTCACAAATTCATTCTCCACGTAGTGAGCCTCTCGACGGAAGCCAAGTCGCTCCGCTAGCGCCGCCGACCGTGTGTTACGGGCATCCAGGCGAGCGATCACTCGGTGCGCTCCGAGGACGTCAACGCAGAGCTGCACCGTGGCCCGTGTGGCTTCTGTCGCGTAGCCAAAGCCGCTGACCTCGGGGTAGAAGACGTAGCCCACTTCACACGTTCGGTGCACGGCGTCACTCACCCCAAACCCGACCTCACCAAGAAACTGATCGCCGGCGACTACCGCCAAATTCGCCCACTCCCCCTCCGCCGGTAGCCCCGTCCACAGGCGCTTCTCGAAGTGCGCACGAAGCTCGTCACCCTCGAGGACGTCCTCGTAGAGATACCGCACGACATCCGGTTGCGCAAACAGTCGAGCGTGTTCTGAAGCGTCGCTCTCAACGAGGGCTCGCAAGCGAAGCGGGCCGCAGTAAATCGGGAGAACGAGGTCGGCGGTCACTCTCCCAGTGTGTCAGAGCCAGCACCGAGATTCTTATCGCAACATTGTCGCAATTCTTAGACCACAAGGAATAATCGCCCGTAGCATCGAGGCGGAACGAACGTCTCGAAGGAGTCTCTCTTATGTACAGCCCACGACGAGTGATAGGCGCCAGCGCCCTGGCCTTGGCCATGGGCGTGCTCTCCACTCTGCCCGCTTCGGCATCGACCGCTTCGAATAAGGCGACTTTCTGTGGCGACGTCTCGTCGCTGTCAGCCGTGCCGGTACTGGCTCTACCAACGTCGATTGACTTCTTCTCCATCATTAGTTCACTGAACACACTGACCAGCGATCAGAACACCCTTCGTCGAGACGTCATCACCCTAAACGCCCTGTCGGCACTCGCTCCTTCGGCGACCCTCAAGGGCTGGTACGCGGCCGCGAGCGCCTCCGCGGCCAACGAAATCACCGGACTACAGACCGTCCTGTCGAACGCGACCACACTCCTCAATGGCAATAAGAGCAACCGAGCCATCTTGTCGGTGGCCAGCGCGGCGTCTGGTGCGGCGGCTGATGCAGCGGTCACCAATACCTACCTCTCCGTCGCGGCACCGGTGGCCGAGGCCGCCTGTGCGCACTGGCCGGGCACCACGCCACCGAAGCCAGTTGTCAAGCCGAAACCCAAGCCCAGGCCAAGTACGAAGCCCAAGAAAAAGTAACTTAAGGTCTGGTCAGCGCCTCGACGAAGCGCTCGGGCTCATCAACCGTGACCACGAAACGACGCCCGTTGACGAGGCGAAGCTCGAGGGCTACGCCCGAACGAGTAACGAGGGCGGCGTAGCGGAACAAACGAAGCGATCCTCGGTAGCCCCAGCCACCCATCTCCATCATCGATCGGGTGACGGCCGCGGCCGACAGAATTGACGATGCTGGAAATCCCTGCACTAGCAGCCCGAAGGCGTACCGCACCTCGAGGCGCGGTCCTTCGGTGCTCGCACTCACAACCACCTCGACATGCGCCAGGGCCACCAGCGCGGCGAGGAGGAGGAGCGGTGCGCCAACCATCACAATCGAGGCGAGCAGTGGAAGGTGACCACCACCCGCAGTACCCACACTAAAGAAGAGTGCGCCGACACCGAGGGTGATCACCCCGAGCACGGCGGTAATGCCCCCAGTTCGGAGGCGACGGCGCAGGAGTGGTTCAGTCATACCGTCATCGTACGTGCCTTACGGCACCGTCGCCGGCGCCACCACCTGCCAGCCCTGTTCACCCTCTTCAGCATGCCAACCACGCCAACTGAACCCCTTGAGCCCTCGCCAGCCCTCTCGCACGATGACCGACGCAACGATGCCCTTGACTGCCTTCGCGTCGTGACCTGCGGCGCCATTACCGCCGGCCTGCACGAAGGCCACCGTCGTCACCTGTGACGCGGGAAGCGACGCAATCCCACTCGCGACCTCGTGTTCTTTTGGCAACAAGTTGACCAGTGGACCATCAAGTAACGCCAATTGATTGGCCACCGCCTCTCGCCAGAACGACGCCAGCGACCCCACGACAGGCAGCGTCACCTTCATGGTCAGTCGGTAGTCCTCGATGAGGTCGTCGGCGGCGTTGAGTCCGTAGAGACCGGAGGGGATCAGAATGCGCGAACGCTGTTCATCGGTCAGTTCTTCGGGTGCCAAATGACCCCACACCACGCCTTCGTACCGCTGCCAGGCGGGCATCACTACGCCCCGCCCGGCCACGGTCTGCTTCGCAGTCGCGATGCCCCGTTGGAGCAGGTCGCCACGAGCGTTCATCACCCGACCAAGGGTCGATTCATCACCATCGGCGAGGAGTACTTTGAGGGCTGAACGGATGTCCGCGCGTCCCTGTCGCAAAGGCCGGTCGAACGCGCCCGACGAACGCTGGCGCACTCCCCCAATGGCTTTTGTTTCGGATGGTGGCAAGACAATACGGAGCGCTGCAGGCATCCTTCCACCGTAGTGTTCGTTACGCGGCGAGCACCTCAGGCGTAAAGCCGGCCTCCATGAGAAAGTGACGGACACGGATGACCTGGTCCTCGGTCAGATCCCGCGGACGGGTGGAGCCGAAGGAGTGGGTCACACCATCAACGTGCAGCGCCCAGTTCCCCCGGTGTGACTCGTAGACCTCGCCGAAACGCGCGAGCAGCGAGACCGCATCCACCCAGTGAATGTTGTGGTTGAGCGGGTGACCGAACAGCTTATGCGCAGTCAGTCGGTGGTGGTGATCCAGTTTGACAGTCATTGACAAACCTCCTCAATGGGACGGAAACTCCGTCTCCACTGCCCACTCTCTCCCTTTCAGTCCACCTTGTCAAGGACAGTGACTGTTTCAACGTGCTCCGTCATGGGGAAGAGGTCGAACAGGGAAAGGTCCCGCACCGCGTAACCCCCGGCGACCAGGATTTTTAGGTCTCGCGCGAGGGTCGCTGCGTCACACGAGACATAGACCAATCGGCGCGGTGATCGACGGATAAGCGCTTCGGGCACGCCCTTGGCGAGACCCGAGCGTGGTGGATCGAGCACCACCACATCGCCGGGGGCGACGGCGTCATTTATGGCCCGAGGGGTGACGCTCCACTCCCGTACCCGAAGGTGGCGCAGAGCGTCGGCATTCTCACGGGCGTCGCGCACCGCGTACGGTGAGGACTCAACAGCGACGACTTTTCCTCCGGGACCAACGCGCTTGGCCAGCGGTACGGAGAAGAGACCCACACCGCTAAACAGGTCCACTACGTGATCGCCCGGTTGCACGTCGGCGTACGCGAGGACCTGGGCGAGCAACGTCTCGGGTGCGTCACGGTGTGACTGCCAGAAGGCCCGCGGGGAGACCTTGAAGTACCGCCCATCCACCTTCACCCGAGAGTGGGTTGAGGGCTCGAGCGGCTCGCCTCGCAGCGAGGTCAATTCAAACATGGTGCCTCGGGGGGTCTCGCGGCGTACTACCGCGAAGGGCTCGCCGTCGCCAATGGCGCGCAGCTCCACCTCTTCAGCGCCGAACCACTCCGTCTTAAAGGCAACCGCGAAACGAGGGTCGCTCAACCAACACTTATCGAGCACCACGAGTTGATCAGAGCGAGAGGCGTGGAGGCCGAGTTTTCCCTCTTCGTCAACACCGAGGCGCAGTCGGGTGCGAGTGCCCTCACCGGTGGCACCCACCGCCTTGACCTCGCCCTCCCACGTGATACCGGCCAGACGACGCAGGTGGTCAGTGACCAACGTGGCTTTCCATGATCGCTGCGCCGCGTCCGAGAGGTGCTGGAAATCACAGCCGCCGCACCCTCCGGGGTGGGCGAATGAACAAGAGGGCGCCACGCGATCGGCACTGGCTTCGAGAATGGTGACCGCATCACCGCGAACGATCTTGGCCGTCTCGTCCGTAATGGCAACGTCGACCAGCTCGCCCGGGATGCCGTGGCGAACGAAGATGACGCGACCGTCATCGAGGTGACCAACGGCACCTCCCGTCGCGGGTCGCTCAAGCCGGACGGGAACTGGGGTGGTACTCACCCTCGTAGCCTACTAACCCTCGTGGGCGAAATTCAGGCGAGGAGACCGTTGTGCTTCAGCACGGCATCTACGAGCGCGTGAGCACGGACGCGCGCTCCCACTTCGTTCGCCGCGGTCTCCGCGAGGAGTGCTGGTACGTCGTGGCCGAAGTCACGGGCGTCATCGGCGGCCGTTTCCAACCAGTCACGTAACTGAGCTTCGTCAATCTCCGGATGGAACTGCACGCCTACGTGGCGCCCGAGGGAGAAGGCCTGGACAGCCCGTGGGGTTGCAGCCCACAGCGTCGCCGTGTCGGGCAACGTGCAGCGGTCGTAATGAAACTCGAACCAGGGGCCAGCCTCAATTGGTGAACCCTCAGTGGGCGTCACCTCGTACCAGCCAATCTCCGCCGTGCCGTCGGGACCCTTTTCGACCACACCGCCTCCGAAGCGGCAGAGAGCCTGGGCGCCAAAGCAGATGCCGAAGATGGGGAGGTCGCGGGCGTCAGCGTCGGCAATGAGAGCGAGCTCACGGCCAAACCAGGCCGCCTCGACGGCGTCATCGTAGACCGCCTCCTTCGAACCCAAAACGAGGAGCAGGTCATAGCCATCGAGCGAGGGTGTTGGTGTCGTGGCGTCGAAGAGAACGAGATCGACGTCGAAGCCACGGGCCTCGAAGGCCTCGCCAATGAGTCCAGGGTTATCTTCGAGGTGGTGATGGAGGGCCAGTACGCGCATACGCCCCCCTTACGCCGAGAGTCCGGCGACGAACGCGTCCCAGTTCTCCAGGGCGGCGGCGGGCGCGGCAGAAGCAACCAGGCGCTCAAGGTGCCCCAAAGCGGCGCGAAGGCCCTTGAGTCCGGCCTCGTCGAGCGTCTCGACGCCCTCGACCTCAACAAATCGGTTCTGTGCGCCTTGCAGTACGAAGTCAAACGTGTTGACCGGCACACCACCCACGGCAGCCCAGATGCGCTTGATGTCATTGAGGGCCCGAATACCGTTCGCTGGCGACATGGTGGCCACGATGCAATTCATGGGCTTGCCCACCATGGAGTGGCGGGGCAGCATTGGTCGCGAGGCCCAGTCAATGGCGTTCTTGACCACACCGGGAATTGAGTAGTTGTACTCAGGTGAAACGATCAACACGCCGTCAGCGGCGTGCAGCGCGGCGCGGAGAGCTCGGACGGGCTCCGGACTGTGCTCGCCGTCGTGGTCGCCGTTGTAGAGCGGCAGGGTACCGAGGTCGAAAAAGGAGGCGGTGACGCCGTCACTGAAGTTCGCGAGGGCAATGTTGGCGACACGATTATTTAACGAGTGCTCACGGAGTGAGCCGACAAGGATGAGGATGTTGGTCATCGCTCCAGCCTAGGCGTGTCCTAACTGGGAAGAGCCCACCCCATGGACTCGGCAACTTCCTTGCAGGTAGGGCAGAGTGGGTACTTCTTGGCGTCCAAATTCGGCACCCAGACCTTGCCACAGAGCGCGCGAACGGGGGTCGCATTAATCATGCCCACGACCACCGAGTTGCCGGTCGGGATGAAGTCGCCCTTCTTAGGCTGAAACCCTTCGAGCACGATGTGGGTAAAGCGGTCGTGGTCGCCCTCATCGGTCAGCTCGACTTCAGTTATGTTGACCGTTGTTTCCAAATTCGTCACGAAGAATACATTATCTCAGCCGATACCGTGGAGGAGTGAAATCCCGTCGCCGCCGAGTCGTTGCCGCTCGCCCACTTGGTCGCGTGGCGTCGCACTTCACGAAAGAAGGTACGCCGAAGAAGGGGTACCGCACGGAGGCGGAGGCCAAGCAATCGGCCCAGGTGTCGTGGGTCATCAACGGAGCCGAGCTACAGACCTACCGGTGCGATTTCTGCCACTTGTGGCATATGGGCAAGCCGTATTCACGCTGAGTCGCACCAGCGGTCCCGAAACTGTAAGACTAGGGACACACGAGTGAAAGGTGTGCCGTGTCAGTCCAGGCGTACATTCTGATTCAGTCCGAAATCGGCTCCAGCGAAAAGGTTGTTTTGGCGACCCGTGGTGTCCCCGGTGTGCTCGAGGCGTTTGAAGTCACCGGACCCTATGACGTCATCGTTCGTTGCGAAGCCGAGAGCGTCGACAAGCTTGGAAAGTTCATCGTGGGCGCCATTCAGCAGGTCCCCGGTATCACCCGTACGCTGACCTGCCCCGTCGTCAACATTTAACGACTAGTCCCACCACAGGTCGTGGTGGATGACACCCTTGGCGATCAAGCCGAGCTGAATTTGACTCGTTCCCTCGACGATGGTCAGCTGGCGCGCGTCCCGATAGAACTGCTCCATGGGGTGATCTTCCATGTATCCAGCAGCGCCGAGTAGTTGGACGCAAAGACCAGAGACCTTCACGGCCATTTCCGCGGCGTAGTACTTGCACATTGACAGCAGCGGGACGTGCTCCTTGGTGAACTCACCACGGTCAGCCATCCATGCGGCCCGGTAGGTCAGCAAGCGAGCGGCCTCAATTTCAGTTGCCGCTTTCGCGATTTCCCATTGAATACCCTGGAAGTCGGCAATGGTCTTGGTAAAGGCCGGCCGGGCCTTCACGTACTCCGTCGCGTACATCAAGGCCCCTTCGGCGAGGCCAATACCGCGAGCGGCCACCACGGGACGCATGGCGTTGAGTGACTGCATGATCAGCGAAAAGCCACCGTGCACTACCTGACGTGGTGCAATCTTCACCTGATCGAAGACAATGTCCGCCGTGTCAATGCCACGCACGCCCATTTTGGCGTCCACGCGAGGACGAGACACACCGGCTTGATCACCGTCCACAATGAAGCAGCCAATCTCGTGGTGTGAGCGACTACTCGGGTCGCCAGTCTTGGCGAAGACGACGAACCAGTCCGCTTGCATGCCACCGGAAATCCAACACTTGGTACCCGTGAGGAGAAATCCACCCTCGACCTCCGGGTCGGGAACAACACGCGACTGCATGCCGGCTACGTCGGATCCATTGCCTGGTTCCGACAGGCAGAACGCGGCGCGTTGCTCACCCGAGGCAATGCCGGGGAGGTACCGTTGTTTCTGCTCGTCACTGCCGGCGATCATGATGGGCCCAGTCGGGAGGCGAGTCAAGAGGAGCATCAAGCCGAGCACGTTGGAATACTTCGTGACTTCCTCAATAGCCACCGTGAGTCCCAGGATGCCCGCGCCGGAGCCACCATACTCCTCGGGAATGCAGAGGCCGAGAAGGTCAGCTTTCTTAAATTCGTCGAAAATGTCCTGCGGGTACTCCCCCGTGGCGTCAATGGCACGCGCTCGAGGTTTGATCTTGTCCTGCGCCAACTTACGCACGACCGCCTGCAGGCCTTGGAGCTCTTCGGAAAGTTCAAAGTTCATGACTGCAACTTATCGCCACCGAGGCGTCGACGTGCTCGCCTTAGCTTTTCCAGGGCGCCAGTGCGAGGGCGTCGGCGAGCGTATGCGGCGAGGTAAGGAGCTCGCGTGAGCGCATGAGCGCTCGGGGTTGGCGAAGAGTAATGATCGCCACCACCACATCGTTGCGCACGGCTAGAGCAACCCAGCTCTGTCCAACCTCGCCACGGACCAGCACCACGTCGTCGCTGGCCGACGGTCGCCCCAGCACCTGGATCTTGGCCCCGTACTGATCGGACCAGAAGTAAGGGATGAGGGGCGCCAACGGTTCGTCGGGCGAACACCATGTCTGGGCTAGTCGGGCCGCTTGATCATTGGCCACTTGCCAGTGCTCGATCCGTTGACTCGAGCGTCCCGACACACTCTCCCACCAGAACCGCGCCACATCGCCGAGAGCAGCGATGGTGGGCGTGGCACAGAGCAGGTCGTCAACCACGACACCGTTGTCAATTTCTAATCCCGAAGACTCGAGCCACTCGGTATTGGGGAGGGCGCCGACCCCGGCGAGCACCAGATCGAAAGTGAGCGCCTCGGCGCCCTCGCGGGTGACGACAATGTCTGCGCCCTCTCGCTCAATCGACACGATGCGTTGGTCGGTCAAGAGTGTCACTCCCGCGTCGTCGGGCAGGTGGCGCAGCCAACCCGCCACCGTTGACCCCAGAACGGTAACCAGCGGGGCACTCGCCGCTTCGAAAACCGTGACTGCCGTGCCACGTCCGTGAAGTGCAGTCGCCGCTTCGGCGCCAATAAAACCTGCCCCCACGATGGCCACGCGAGCGGATGGTGCCAATGCCGCGAGGGCTGTTCGAATCATCACGACGTCGTCAACGTGGCGAAGGTAGTGCACCACGCCCTCGCCCATGGGAAGGTGGCGAGCTCGGGTTCCCGTGGCGATCACCACCCGATCGGCCTCAAGAACGCGTCCACTGGCCAGGGTGACGGTGTGTGTGTCGACGTCCAGTGCGGCGGCGGGGTCACCGAGGAGCACCTCGATGGAGGCCCCCGCTACTCGCTCGGGAGTGGCGAGGACAATATCGTCAAAGTCCCATTTGCCGGCCAGCACCTGCTTCGATAGCGGGGGGCGGTCGTACGGCAGATGAGCCTCAGCCCCCACCAACGTGATGTGACCCGAGAAGCCCCGTCGTCGACACTCCTCGATGAAGCGCCAGCCCGCGAGGCCACCACCAATAACGAGGACGTGCTCATCGGAGCGCAGTACCGTCACGGACCAAATCTCCGGACCCACTCGTCGGCGCCAATATCGGCGAAGGCCTCGTTGGTGGCCCGAACGCTCCCGAGGGTCGCACTTCGCTCGAGAGCGTACTTGTGGCCGGCGTAGACCTCGAGCGAGTCAGGCAGAGTGGCGAGCCGTTCGTGCAGCGACCGGTACAACTCGTGCCCGTCGCACTCGGGGCGCCCAGTGAAGCCACAGCCCTGCAGGAACAGTGTGTCTCCCGTGAGCAATCGGTCCTCGAGTACGAGACACTGCGAACCCGGCGTGTGGCCGGGCGTGTGCAACAAGGTAATGGCAATCTCCCCCACCATGACGACATCGCCCGAATCGTGCACCACGACCGGGGGTATACCCACGCCCACGGCCTGCTCAATCAACGGCGCCTCGAGGGCCTGAACGTGGACCGGGACGACCGCGCCGGCGAGAACTTCGACAATCCCGGCGACGTGACTACCGTAAAAGGCGCCACCGATGTGATCGGCGTGATAGTGCGTCGGGATAATGCCCACGAGACGCATGCCATCGGCGTCGAGCATGTCGAGCAACTCGCCGGGAGCGTGGGCGGGATCAACCAGTACCGCCTCGCCAGTCACTCGGTCACCGATGGCGTACGCGAAGTTCCGCATTTCCTTGGCCACCTCGTCGCCAACGGCGTAGTCGCGACCCGACAGCCACTGACGAAAGTACAGTCGGTCAGTCATCACCAAGTGCCTTCAGCCGCGGGTTTAATTCATCGACCTGGGCCTTAGTCGCCCGCAGCCGTGTTTCGAGAACTTCGATGAGGGCGGTCGCCCGGGACAACTTCTCAAAAAGTTCGTCCACCGACACATCGTCACGGTCAAAGGAGTTCACGATGGCGTCGAGTTCCTTCGACGCATCGTTCCACGAGGTGCTCATACATCACTTCTTTCTTTACTAGTGACCGTGGCGCCCAAGTGGCCGTCACGGACGCGAATTCGTAGTGCGCCACCTTCGGTGACGTCATCAACCGATCGCACGACCTCACCGCCATGCGTGGTCACAACCGCCCAGCCCTGCGCCAGCCGTCGCTGCGGATCGTAGGCGGCAAGTAGTTGTCGCTTCGCGACCATCTCGGAAGCGGCGACGGAGAGCACTCGCTGCCCCTCCGTGACCAGTCGCACGGCAATGCCGCGCACGTGCCGCTCCTCACTGGTGAGTCGGTCTCGAACGGCGAACATCATGGTGCGTCGACGCTCGGCCAGGAACTCAGTGGCCTCTTCCACGTGCGCATCGACGGCGGACGACAGGCGTTGGGCCGGACCCCGAACGGTGCGTTCGTAGTACTGGGCCACCAGTGAGACCAGTGTTTCTCCCAATTTGGTCGGCGTAATCGCAAAAGTGTGCGCGGCGAGGTCGGCAATGGAAACGTCGCCCGTATGGCCAATCCCAGTCCACACGGGCGTCGAGGCGGCCGCGATAGCGCGTGCCACACGCTCATCGTCGAAGCAGGCCAGATCACCCTTCGACCCCCCACCCCGGACGAGGCAGATGACGTCGACGTCCTCTCGGTCGAGAGCCCGAATGCCCGCGACAATCTGTGGCGGCGCGTCCTCGCCCTGGACCAGTGTTTTGACCAGCAAGCCCTGAAAGGAAAAACCCGACGAGAGAAGCTGTCCCGTGAAGTCGGCATACCCTTCGGTTCCCGGACTAGCCACGATTCCCACCCGAAGTGGCACCGGCGTCATGGGCCGAGACTTATTGATGGCCTCGTCGCCAATAAAGCCTTCCGCCATGAGACGGGCGATGAGTTCTTGTCGACGCTTCGCCATGTCGCCGAGTAAATCCTGCACCGAGATACCGACCACCGTGAAACCAACTTTGCCCTGAGGGGCATAGAGGTCGGCGTACCCCGAGAGGGTCACCACGATGCCAGGCCGCAGCACAATGCCTTGATCGTCGAGTTCGCGCTTCAAAGAGGTCCACTTCGAGACCCAGCAGTGAGCGTTTAGAACCGGTCGGCGAGCGTCAGTGGCCGATCCCGCGTCTACGACATCCACATACAGGTGACTCTTCTCGTAGACCTTCGCAATCTCGCCCCGAATCATCACCGGCGCGCTCTTGGGGAATTCGTCTTCCAGCAATCGGGTCACCCGATCATAGAACTGACTCACTTCGAGGATAACGTCGGGCGTTTCTTCGGATCGTGCAGTCACCCCTTGAGATTACCGGTGCGCGGTGGTCCGACATGACCACCGTGCAGCACACGGGGGCGCGTGGCAGAATAGAGGGTGGATAGTGAGTTGGCTGGGTGGTCGCACCCTTGGAAACAAGGAGTGAGGAAAGTCGGGGCTCCGCAGGGCAGGGTGCTCACGAAAGGTGAGTCACGGTGACGTGCAGGACAGTGCCACAGAAAAGAAACCGCCAATGGCCCGCGAGGGATCAGGTAAGGGTGAAACGGTGCGGTAAGAGCGCACCAGCGCGAGGGGCGACTCCCGCGGCTTGGTAAACCCCACCCGGAGCAAGATCAAACATGGGAGCGTTGCCCGCGAGTCTCGAGAGAGACATCCCAAGGTAGATCGCTGAGATGGATGGCCACACAGCCTCTTCGGAGGTGGACAGAACCCCGCTTACAGGCCGACTCACTATCCGCCATTAGATCGAGAAAGTCCCCATGCCCCACCTGCCGTATCGCGAGCTTCCCCACCCTGAACCGGGGTCGCCTCCGCTCAGCTCACCGCCGCGCTTCCTCGCGTGGATCGCCCTGCAGCAGCGGGGCATTTTGTCGCTCAACGCCATCTTTGGCATCGGCTGGATGGTCAGCCAAGCGCTCGTCTGGGCCGCCGTCGGGGCCGCCATTGACCAGGGCATCGCGAAACATAGTGCCCGTGGGCTCGCGTTGTGGGTGGTCATTGTCATGGGCCTGGGACTTCTCCAGGCCACCTTCGGCGCTCTCCGCCATCAATTAGCCGTGACCAACTGGATGCACGCGGCCTTTCGCACGGGGCAACTCCTTGGTCGACACATCACTCGAACCACCACCGCGCTGACGGACGACATTCCCGCGGGCGACGTCGTTAATACGGTCATGTCGGACGCCATGCGCGTCGGCGGCGCCTACGACTCACTCGCGCGATTCCTCGGGTCAATTGTGGCCTGGCTCGTCGTCTCACTCATTTTGCTCACTACGTCCCTGCAGCTGGGGTTGATTGTCATGATCGGCGTTCCCGGCCTGATGGCCCTCACCATTCCGCTCATGAAACCGCTCCACCGCGCCCAGGCCGGGCAGCGTGAAGAAGCCGGACGCTTGGCCGCCCAGGCGTCAGACACCGTCATCGGCCTTCGTATTCTGCGCGGCGTCGGGGGCGAAGACGTTTTTTTCGAGAACTATCGTCGTCAAAACGATGCCGTTCGCCGAGCCGGCTTTCGCATCGCGACCCCGTCGGCCGCGCTGGATTCGGGACAGATATTCCTCCCAGCCATTCTGACCGTCACCGTTACGTTCATCGGTGCCCATGATGTGCTCCACCACACCCTTCGTGCTGGTCAGTTGGTGTCGTTTTTTGGCTACACCACCTTTCTCACCACCCCACTGCGGACCGCAATTGAATACGTCATGTCGGCCACGCGCGCGTACGTTGGTGCGGGCAAAGTGCAACGAATTCTCTCGATTGCGCCGCCAACCGTTGACGTCGTCGGGCCGCTCTCGTGGCCCTCGCAGATCGACGAACTAACCGATGAACGAAGTGGTACGACCATCCGTGCCGGGCGTTTCGTCGGGCTCGTCGCTTCGTCCAGTGCGGAGCTGGTGCCCATCATTGACCGCCTCGGGCGATTCAGCAGTGACTGCGTTGGGGTAACGCTCAACCACCTTCCATTGGCCGATTTCGTTCTCCGTGACGTGCGTGACCATATTGTCGTGAGTGAAATCGAGCCGCGCCTCTTCTCCGGACCGCTTCGCGACGAACTCACCCCCCGAGGTGAACCGGGTGATACAGCCATCCTGGCGGCGCTCGAAGCCGCCAGTGCCGAAGACCTCTTGGAACAACTGGCTGACGGTCTCAGCACCACCGTTGAAGAACAAGGTCGGAGTTTCTCGGGAGGGCAGCGCCAGCGGCTGAGCCTCGCTCGGGCCCTCCTCACCAAGGCTGACGTCCTCTTGCTGGTCGAACCCACGTCGGCTGTCGACACCCATACGGAACGTCGTATCGCACAGCGACTGCGCACCTATCGTGATGGCCACACCACGGCCATCGTGACGGCGAGCCCCCTCATGCTGGAAGAGACCGATGACGTGCTCTACTTCGTTGATGGTGCCGTCGCGGCGCGGGGAACGCACCAGGAACTACTTGCGACGTCGGCGTCCTATCGTCGAACAGTCTTGCGAACGGATGATGAATGACCACCTTGCCCATTGCTGATTTTGCGACGGTGCAGCGTTACGCCCGCCGAATGATCCGACACCATCGCGGAGCGCTGAGTGTCATGCTCAGTCTCTACGCAATTGCCGCCGTCGCGGCGCTCATTCCCGCCTACGTGATCGGTGCTTTCACCAACGACATCGTGGCCGGCACATTGACCTCGTCAGGGGTGCTGCAACGATGCGAGGTCCTCGCCGTGTCGTCATTGCTCTACGGGCTATTCTCCTTCTTTGCACGCCAGCGGAGCTACCTGCTCGGTGAGCAGGTTTTCGCCGAACTGCGAGAAGAGTTTCTCGCCTCCGTCTTGGCCTTGCCGTTGAGTGTGGTGGAGCAGGCCGGCACTGGCGACTTGTTGAGTCGGACCACCAGCGACGTGGAAGCCATGTCGCGGACGGTGCGCTTCGCCGTCCCCGAATGGCTCGTCGCCATTGTGCAGACCGTCTTGACCGCCGGCGCCATGCTCCTGGTGAGTCCCCTGGCCGCGATCGCCAGCCTCCTGTCGTTGCCGCCGATTTTCTTCGCCACCCGCCACTATCTCCGCTACGCCACCCCCGGTTACCGTCGCGAGCGTATGAGTTACGCCTCGCTCGCCGGCACCGTGTCGGAGACCACCGAGGGCGCCCGTACTGTTGACGCTTTGCAGCTCGGTGAGCGACAAAACCAGCGGCTCGAAGCTAATTTTCGCGAAGCCTTCTACGCCGAAATGTACACGCTGTTAATGCGCATGGTCTGGTTCCCCATCACCGAAAGCGCCTTCGCCCTTGCCGTCGCGGCCACCCTCGGGTGGAGCGGTTGGCTCGCGCTTCACCACACGATCACCATTGGGGCCGCGACGACGGTCACACTCTACGTGGTGCAGATCAACGACCCCCTCGACCGGATCGTGCAGTGGCTCGATGAACTCCAGCTCGGTCAGTCCTCACTGGCCCGACTCGTGGGTGTCGCTACCGTCGTCGACGCTCGCCCCCTGGTCGGACCTTCACCACAGGGCGAAGCCATCACCGTCGAGAACGTATCGTACGCGTATCGCGATGGCTTCCCCGTGCTCCGCAACGTCTCGCTCGATATTCGGCCAGGCGAGCGCCTCGCCATCGTGGGGCCTTCTGGTGCGGGAAAGTCGACGCTCGGTCGACTGCTCGCTGGCATCGATGGTCCCAGTGAGGGATCAGTTCGCATTGGCGGCGTATCGCTGAGTGAGCTTCCGCTCGACGTACTTCGCCAACACGTAGCCCTGGTGACCCAAGAGCACCACATATTTCTCGGCAGTGTCCGAGACAACCTGGCCCTCGCGAAGCCCACTGCCTCGGACGAGGAGATTGCCGACGCACTCGACGCCGTTGACGCATTGGAATGGGTGCTCGCTCTTCCCGACGGCCTAGCGACCGAAGTCGGCAGCATCGGTCATGCGGTGTCGCCCGCGCAGGCCCAGCAGATTGCGCTCGCTCGCCTCGTGCTGGCCAACCCCCACACCCTCATCCTCGACGAAGCCACCGCGCTCCTCGACCCCCGGGCCGCCCGCCATCTTGAGCGCTCATTGAACGCCGTGGTGACCGGGCGTACCGTTATCGCTATCGCCCACCGGCTGCACACCGCGCACGATGCCGACCGGGTCTGTGTGATGCGCGATGGGCGTATCGCCGAACTCGGCACTCACGACGAACTGGTGGCCCAGGGTGGCGAGTACGCCGCGCTCTGGCAGAGCTGGCGAAACGAGAAGTCTTAGGCTTCCGACGTCGCCCGATCAAGGTAACGATTAAGGGCATTCAAGGTGGCTTTCGCGGAACTCAAGAGTTCCGTGTCCGCCTGGGCGATGCCCAGGCGGTCCACATCATTGAACGTGGGCCGGAGGGTCACAATGACCGGCCACCCTCGCGACGTAGCAATGTTTATTGACGAGACCAGGTAGAACGGCACGTCGATGTCGAGGTGCCGCAAGGCATCAAGAGTGGCCTCCGCCCCACCAATAAGCGGACCGTTCTTCGAGTGACCCACGCCAATGCGGCCACCCAAACTGATGTGCACTTCACAGCTCCCCACGTGCGAATTGAAGTCAGCTCGCACCAGAGTGACCCGATTTGGGGATATCAGTGTGGTTGACGAACTGTGGGCCAGTGTTTTCATTTCCTCAATCGAAATGGTCGCGGTGGGAAAGTAGAGGCTCACGATCTGTTTCGCCACCACGCGTATGGATGCGGCGTCGGGCCCCTGAACGACGAGTGACACCGCGTCGACGTCACCCTTCTCGCTGTAGTGAAATCCCACGTTAACTACGCCGGGCAAGGCGCGGAGCTCGAGTTCGAAGTCTTCTTCGGTTGGCGACATCATCGGTGGATAATCCCTCTCTTGGCGTAGAGGCGGGCGTCAGCAATGCGTGACAGTTCCGCCGGGTCAGTGGAGTCGCGAGGCGATGACGCGGTGCCCATGGTGAAATCGATGGTTTCGCCCTCGCTCACAATGTGCTGGCGCAGGCGCTCAATAAAGGCGTTGGCCTCGTTGCCCTCCGCATTATTCAAAATAACGGCAAATTCGTCGCCACCGATACGTGCGACCAGGTCGCCTTGCCGCACGCACACACGAAGGGCGAAGCCGAATGAACGAAGCAGTCGATCACCGTATTCGTGACCGGAACGGTCATTTATGGCCTTGAGACCACGGAGGTCAATCAACACCAAGGTGAACGGCCAGCCGTATCGGGCGGCCCGCACGGTCGAATTCGCAAGTGCCACGTCAAACGTACGTCGATTGGCGATGGTGGTCAGCGCGTCGTGTGAGGCAGTGAAGCGCGCCATCCGCATCGACAGTGCCAACTGGCAGGCGGTGCGGACGGCCTCACGTTCGGCCAAGGGCACGACATCCGGCTCGCAGTAGACACCAGGTTCTCGAGCAATGCGGTGCGCAAGATCAGCCCCCACTGCTCGCCCCCCGAGGCGGAACTCTTGCACGGCCAGGGCGTCGTGGCTCAGTACCACTACCGCGTCCGTGAGGTCGTAGCGCTTGGCCAATAAGTCGAGGACGGTGTAAATGAACCCCAACCCCAGTTCCGCCGTCGAGAGCTCCTCGATCATGGCCTGAAAGAGCCACGGTTCGGTCGTGGCGGTACTCGCGATGACGGCGTCGGTGGCAATCTCGAGATCGGTCACGTGGCGTACCCGCTTATTTCCACGGAGCGCAACGCCTCGAGTGGCACCCCGTTGGCCTCCAGCAAGCTCTGGAAACTTTCGAATGGGGCGGGGCGGGCAATGAGGTACCCCTGGCCACGGAAGCAGCCCAATTCGGCCAACTTGTCGGCAATCTCTTTGGTCTCAATGCCTTCCGCCACAATGCCGAGATTGAGCGCTCTCCCCAACAGGATGATGGACTCGACAATGGCGCGGTCGTAGGGGTCGTGGGTGATGCCCTGCACAAAGGTCTGGTCGAGCTTGAGTACGTTGACCGGCAGGTTCTTCAGTTCCGTCATCGACGCGAAGCCCGTACCAAAGTCGTCGAGGGCCACTTCGACACCGAGGGCCTGAAAGGCCAGCAGGGTGCCCGCCGTCTTTTCCGGCTTGTCCAGCACGGTGTACTCGGTAATTTCAATACACAGTCGATTACCCGGCACACCATTCACGACAAGGCATTCCTCGACAAAAGCGACGATGTCGTCCATAAGAAATTCAGCCGGCGACATATTGATACGGAGCAGGAAATCGAGGTCCGGGTACTCCCGCACCCAGGTCGCCATTCGCCGGCAGGCTTCGGCAAACACCCATCGACCAATATTGACGATGAGGCCGGTCTCTTCGGCCACCGTAATAAATTCAACGGCCGGAATCATCCCACGTGTCGGATGCTCCCAGCGCACGAGAGCCTCGAAGGCCAGGAGCTTCCCCGTTCGGAGATCGACTTCCGGTTGGAAGTGCAGGCGCAGCGCGTCATCCTCGATAGCGTCACGCAGGGACAATTCGAGCTGGCTTCGCTGGCTGGCCTGCACCCGGAGTTCGGCATCAAACACCACTGCTTGGTTTCGCCCTCCGCTCTTGGCGCTGTAGAGGGCGACGTCCGCCCACCCCAGCATGTCGAGCGCCTCCGCGGGCTCCTCCGACGGCATGGCGATACCGATGCTCGCCGTGTGGCTAAAGAACTGACCATGTATGTCGACGGCCTCGGCAATAACCTCCAGGAGGCGGTAGGCCGTGGCCATTATTTCCATTTCCGAGGTGATGTTGTCAACTAGAAAGACAAATTCGTCCCCGCCCAATCGGGCGGCAAAATCATTGGCTCGAATACTGGTCCGAAGTCGGTCGGCAATCGTCACGAGCAATCGGTCGCCGCTCGCGTGCCCGAGGAAGTCATTCATGATCTTGAAGCGGTCAAGGTCGATAATCATGACCGCGGTATCGCGCTTCTCCTGAATACGCTGAACGAGCTCGCTGATGAGCGCTCGGCGATTGGGTAGTCCCGTGAGATCGTCGTGCGTCGCGTTGTAGACCGTCTGGTTCTCCGCATCGATGCGCGCCTGCAACTGAACGAGCATGGAGGCAACCGCCTGCAGGGCGTTAATCTCCGCGAGCGACCAGCGGTGCTGACGGAAGTGTAAGAAGCCGAGGATGCCCCAGGTCTGGTCGTGCATCAGGAGTGGTACGGCCGCGCCACCCACCATTTCAACACCGGAGGCTGCCTCCACCCGAGCCAAGTAGTCCTCGGGCTCTTCGATGCCCGGAAGAAAGGGGCCGCGAAGATCTTTGGTCGCCATAAAAATCGGGTCAGAATCGAACGCCACCTCGCCCAAAGGATCCGGGTCGGGCTTGTCGAGACGTTCGGGCCACTCGGCCTCGAGAATGCTGAGGCCACGTTCGTGGTCGTTACGACGAATAAACGCGACATCGGCCCCTAAGAATTGGGCCAACTCTTGCGTCACCCAGTCAAAGGAAGCCTGTCGATTAGACGACGAAGCAGACATTAGACGCTCCGCCACCCGAGACACGAGCTCATCCAGCCGTTGTTGGAAGACGAGGCGGAATTCACGTTGCGCCTGCGCCGCCACATGACCGAGGAGGCCACCAAACCCCTTCACGAGTGCTCGTTCTCGCGCCGACCACTCGGTGCGGGCTCGCGCGACAATGAGCGCCCCGACGATGACGCCCGGGCTTGATTCGATCTGCGTGACCAGGACCGTCCACGCCTCTTCACCCAAAGTAAAGGAGAGTTCTGACGAGACCTCACCAGTTGCTAGTTCCGCTCGCACGAGCGCTGCCGCGCTCTCGAATGCTTCGTCACCGCCATCGGCCAACATCGGAGACATTTCGAGGCCGGCAACCGGCTCATCGTTCGCGGTGACGATAGCGACCACTTGCGTACCGGAGATGACGTCAAGGAGCGTTTCAACGACGAGGCGGGTCTCTTCTCCTGACTTCATAGACTCAACACCGCCTTGCCAACGAGGATTAAAGAGGGGTTTTCCAACCTCGTGTGTAGCCTCAAAACTAGCAGCGCCCATTCAAAAAGTGTAAGAAACAGGGCCTCTTAGTGTCATTAAGGAATTCTTTTTACGAAGAAATCCCTTAGCCTCCGTGAGGCTGCAACCCTCGCTCCACCGTGCTCGTATCAAATGATCGCGTGAGTACATCGCCCAGCGATCGACGAATTGAGTGAACACTCGGCGCTGGAGCGTGGAAGAGTCGAAAGACCATGGCCATGGTCTCGCCGTCGTCGAGCTGCCACGATGCGCGGAAGCGATCACGGTGCGCACTCAGCTCATTGAGTCGGCGTTCGCCTCCGAGCGTAATGAGGTCTTCGTCGTCGAGGGCGAAGAGATAGAGCGGCGACACGGGTTGCATCGCGATACCGAGGCGCTCGCCCAGTAGCCACAGCCGCTCGACAGCGGCCCCAGCCCGGACGAACCACTCTGGTTCACTGCGTCGCACCGTGACGACGCAGAGGCCAGAACTGCTCAAAATCGACCCCTGGGTCCGAAGGCCGAGCACCTTGCCAGCCTTCACGGCATCGAGTTCATCGAGCACATCGCGGCGCTGCAGAATTTGCATGAAGCCCAGCGTGGCGGGATCCATCTCGAGCGTTCGCACATCGAGGCCGTCACTCAAATCGTGAACGCCGGGCCAGCGCAGTTCGCCCATCATGTCGCGATGTACCGAGGGAATAAGAAAACGCAATCGATCGGCATCGCCAATTTGGGCCGCCAAGTCCACGAGGCGTTCGCGTGAGGCCGCCACGTGGAGTGTGGCACCTTCTTGCTCGACCGCGCGGGTGAACGCGTCGATCACCTGCGGCTCCAGTGGTGACGGCGTCCCCATTCGCCGATTAGTCGAGCGGGTCGGGAGCGCTGGGAACAACTCCTCGATGGACGGGTCCATGCCGCCCCCCAGATGAAGCGTGGCGACGTGGTGAGGAGTACCCGACGTCGGAAAGATGGAGACTGGTCCGATTTTGTGAAGCGCGGCGGCCATGACGCGGGCGTTGAACAGCGCGGCCCCGATGGCCAGATAACTGGCCCGGTGCTGGATATCCATGATGGAGGTTCGCGTCGGATCGAGAAAGAAGTGAATCGACTCTTCATCCGCCTCGAAGTACCAGGGCTGCGCGTTTCCCCCTGATGGTGCCAGGCGAGCGGCGTCCGCAATCATGTCGATTGGATCGAGACTGCTGGTTCGCACCTCACTGGGTGGTGGGGTCATGAGGGCGGCCTCGCGCTCGCTACTAACCGCTACGGGGGCGAGGTCCGCCAAAATCTCGTCAACGTCAAACCGAACGCGACCGGAAGGGAGATGTCCGCCCAAGCCGAGTCGACGGAGTGCGGCGGCCACCGTGACGCCACCCAGCGTCACTTCGCTGGCCAGCTGCGGCCAGCCGCTGACCGTGTGACCGAGTTCCAGAGCCGACGCAGCCGCGCGGGCCGACACGTCCGCTGCGCCGAGAATCTTCAAGACAAAGGGGCCCTTTTGTTCCGTTGACAACCCGGCGAGGGCCGCCGACGTCAGGTTGCCTAGCAGGCCGTGGAACAGTGGGCGCTCGGGCTCCAGGTCGAAACGCTCCACGTCGAGGACGCCGCGGTCACTCGTCTCCATAATCACCGGGATCCGGCGCTCACGGGCCACCTCACGCACCAGCATTTTTACGTCCAGTGAGTCACACTCCTCCACCACGACGTCAATACCGTCAAAGAATTGGTGGATGTTCTCCGTCGTGATGCCGTCGGTGAAGGAGGTAACCGCGAGGTACGGGTCAATCTCACCTATACGACGCGACGCGACGATGGCCTTATTGACGCCGAGCTCCAGGACGCCGGCCGGAATGCGATTAAGATTCGTCAATTCTATTGTGTCGAAGTCGGCCAATTTCAGCTCGCCGACAATCCCCTCAATGGCCAAGGCGTACGCAATGCTGTGACCGGCACTGGCGCCGATAACACCGACCCGCAAGGAGCGCAGACGCGACTGCTCCTTCTTCGTCACCTTGTTGCGGTTGCGATTGAGTCGCACGTGGTCGAACGCTCGTGGTCCCAAGAGTCGCACCATGGCTCGACGCCAGGGGTAGTAGACCCAGCGTTGCCCCTCGTCAGCGAAGGCGGCGGGGTCGGTGTCCACGAGCGACTGCAGTTGCAGTCGCTGCTCGTCATACTGATCGAGAATTTGTAGGGTGTCGTCTTCGCGCAGGATCCGCACCACTTCACGGTCGGAGCGCTTCGAGACGTCGAGCACCAATGGTCGTCGCGCGTGGTACTGAGCCGAGGTGAGGACTTCGACGCCACCGGCCGACGCGGGACCTCGGCTCAGCTGTTCGCCTTCGAGGCGGAGTGCCTGTTGATTTTCGGGTGACGAGAGTTCGTAGCTAAGCGTCCGACGATACGTAACGGCGACGGTGCGGTAGCGCTCGTCAGGAAAGGCCACACTCGTTTCACCAATGCGAATGGCCCCCGTCACCGCGCCCACGGGCAGCAAGCGGTCGGCCACGGCCATGACCGCGAACTCCGCGCCTAACCAGTGCAGGGCGTGCACAACGCACCGGGAGAACACTTCAAGTAATCGAAAGCCAGTTTCCGCCTCGCCTTTGGACCATGCACCCTTGATCTCAATGGCCCCGTGGCGACTTTCTTGATCGATCATCGCGCCAATGTCATCGATATCGGGCGACGCCGCCATCTCACCGATAATTGCGGCTTGGAAGCGGTTCTCGAGCGGACCATGAACGCGAAGGCCACCAACACAGTTGTCGTGGGCGTCAAAGGCCAGGAAGAAGAGCGACACGCCACTGCCCAGCTCTAACTCTTGCCGGTGCAGGGTTTCGGCAAAGCCGTAACTCGTGTACTTGCCTTCGGCCCCGTCGAGGTAGCGCTGCCACAAATCAGGACGTTGCACGGGGTGGTGTCCTTCAAAACGGATACCCGAACGCTGGTCAACGAAACTTGCACCATATCGGTATCGGCGGTGAACGGACTGTGCCACTGGGCGACCCTCTCGACTGCGGTAGAAACGAACTACTGCGGTGTAATTCAAGTCTACCGACGGGTCTCACGAGAGAACGCCATTACCCAACCAGTGTGAGCGAGAACGCAAAGTTAGGCTGGGACCATGGCGACCCTCTCTCCCCACGCCGCTCTCCTCCTCACGGTGTCGTACTGCGCACTGCTCGGACTCGCTATCGGCTCGTTTCTGAACGTCGTTATCTACCGAGTGCCGCGCTCCCTGTCGGTCATTCGCCCTCGCTCATCATGCCCAGGCTGCGGCAACTTCATCGCCAGTCGCGACAATATTCCGCTCGTTAGTTGGCTGCTGCTTCGGGGCCGGTGTCGCCACTGCGCGAGTCGCATTGCGGTCCGCTACCCCCTCGTCGAGTTTGCGACGAGCGTGCTCTTTGCCGCGACCGCGTGGCGACTGGGCCCGCACTGGCCACTTCTTGCTTTTCTCGTCGCCAACGCCGCCCTCTTGGCGCTCGCTGCGATTGACCTCGACCACCTCCTGCTACCGAAGAGCATCATTTACCCCACCCTCGCTTCGGTCGTGCTGTGGCTCATCGTCACCGCCGGGAGTACCCACCAGTGGCACCGGCTCGTCATTGCGGCCTGCTGCTCATTGATCTGGGGCGTCGTATTTTTCGTACTGAACTTCGTCACACCCCAGGTACTTGGCTTCGGCGACGTGCGACTCGCGTACCTCCTGGGCCTCCTGCTCGGATGGTGTTCGATCGGGAGCGTCCTGCTTGGCTTTTTTCTCGCCAATTTCATTGGTGCGGTGGTCGGCGTCATCTTGATCGCCTCGGGTAAGTTGAATCGCAAGCAGCCGGTCCCCTACGGTGTATTTCTCAACGCCGGGTACCTCGTCGTCTTTCTCTTCGGACGAGGACTACTGTCGCTCTTTCCGCATCTCACCTTCAACTAGACGACGAACTCCATGCGAAGCCCCTCGCTATCCCATTCGGGCTCAAATGGGATACGGCGGGCCGCGTGGGTAAAGGCTCGGCGGGCCGTCCACACCAGGACCGCAGCATCAAGCAACGCGTGCGGTGCCACGCCGGGCAGTTCGGCGTCAATCAGGCGATCGACGCCATTGAGCTTCGCGAGCAATAGTTCCCGGCGTTCGACCACGCCTTCGTCGCGACTCTTGGCGTAGCGCATGGGTTGGCCGTTGTTGAGCTGCATAAAACTCAGTTCGGCGCGACCCTCGTAGACCGTGCGCTGACGGAAGGGCGACATTTCCTCGGCCACCTGGCGGAAACGTGGCAGTTGCGCCGAGGTCACCACATCAAGGCCCTCGACCCACCGGTCCGTGGCCGCGATGACGTCTCTCGACACCACCGGCACGATGGCACCGCCCCGAGGGCCGAGCAGAGCTTGGGCCTCGCGGTCACAGGCTCGTAGTCCCCTGAGGGGCACGTTCGGGTGCCCAATGGGCGCGCTGATCACGATGGTGTCGAGTTGTGGCGTCTCACTCAGAATCTCGAGGAACGTATCGTGGAGGCGGGGTGTTTCGGGCGCGAAGGTGCCACCCGCCACTTTGGCGCTGGCGATGAGCCAACGACCACGTGCGGGTACGACACCAGCGACCAAGCGATAGGGCAGCTGAGGCCCACGACGGAGATTCACCGACTCGGCATGCCCTTCGCCCGCGCTTCGGCGGCGTCAATGGCACGTTGCAGTTCTTTCGGGTGCGCGCTCGCGGCCAAGGCGTCTTCGTACGCGACAATACCGTCAACGATGAGATTCGCCAACGAGTTCTCGAGGGTCTGCATGCCCTCTTTCGCGTTAGTGAACATGATGTTGCTCAACTGGTTCGAGCGCCCCTCGCGAATGAGGTTACGCACGGCCGACGTTGCGATGAGTACCTCAAAGGCCGCCACCACTCCTCCTCCAATTTTGGGAATGAGTCGTTGGGCGAAGATGGCCGACAGAGACGCGGCCAACTGGACTCGCGTCTGCTCTTGACGCCAGGCCGGGAAGACGTCGATGATGCGGTCGATGGCCTGGGGTGCGTCGTTCGTGTGCAGCGTACCGAAGACCAAGTGGCCGGTCTCGGCCATGGTGAGGGCGATTTGAATGGAGTCAATATCGCGCATCTCACCGATCAGCATGACGTCGGGGTCTTCACGGAGGGCGGAGCGCAGGGCGCGGTCAAACGAGGGGCTGTCAAGGCCAATTTCACGCTGCGTCACGGCCGACATTTTGTGATTGTGGACGTACTCAACGGGGTCCTCAATAGTCAGAATGTGCGCTGGACGTGTCTCATTCACCCGGTCGATGATGGCGGCCAATGTGGTTGACTTGCCGGAGCCCGTCGGTCCGGTTACGAGCACGAAGCCACGTGGCTGGGCCGCCACCATTTCAGCGGCTAATGGGAGGCCCAGCTGGTCGAAACTGGGAATGCGACTGGGGATGACGCGAAGTGACAGCGCCATCTGGCCTCGCTGGGTGAAGACACTGCCACGGACGCGAGCTCGGTCGTGCCACGAGAAGGCGAAGTCGACGTCCATCTCTTTTTCAAACATCTCACGCTGTCCGGCGGTGAGAAGCGGCCAGGCGACCTCGTGAATTTGCTCACCCGTGAGAATGGCGGCATTGTCGAGCGGCCGAAGGCGCCCGTCTTTTCGAACTCGGGGCGCCGAGTTGCCAGCTAGCAACAGGTCGGTGCCACCCATGCTCCACAGGACCTCAAGCCACTCTTCCATGATGGGGCTAATTTGGCTCATCGCAGTACTTTCTTTCAGCCGACGCTCTGAGCATACGGCAAAATGTTTCGCGAGTACGTAGTTACTACTGCAGCTTTAATGACGGGTCGGAGCACGTCTTGGCACCGGTCCACAGCAGGCCCGTCCGGTTCGCCGGTGTTGACACCGTGAAGGTCCCGTCATTAGCCGGTGACAGGGTGAAGGTGTAGTGGTCGGTGTTCGCGGGCCACGAGCCGATAAACGGCGATCCATTCGTTGGGTTGGTGAGTAACAACTCCGCCTGCGACGTTGGGTACGCCAGATTCTCTGCGTGAAAATTCTGAATGGCCACGTCGACATTGGCCCCGTCGGACTGGCAGTCCGACACCCACGCCAGCTGGTTGATATTCCCGATACCCAGCACCACGATGCCTGCCAAAACCCCGAGCACCACAATAACGATGAGGAGTTCCACCAGGGTGAAACCTGCCTCATCTCTTTGATCAATCACATGCATAGTTCCATCTTAATTTTTGAAGGTATCGAGGTCGAGGTTTAGTGGTGCCAATATCTTCACCACATAGAAAAACGACTGCTGCCCGACGGATCGGGCAGCAGTCGTACTCACATCATGTCAACAGGTCACGGTAGGGCACCGTAGACCCCTGTGGGTCGCTAGGCGACGGTTGACGAGCTGCAGGATGAAGCACCGGCCCACGCGGTCGTTGCCGTCGCGAGGGTCTTGCCGACCAAGAGGCCGCCGTTGCCGTCAGTGGTGAACGCGAAGTGACCACCGGTGGTGGGGGGAACTGACGTCAGGTACGACGGCACCAAGGCGCTCAGCGTCGATGGGTAGCTGCCGGTGGCGGCGTTGTAGGCCTGGATGCCGGTGTTGAGCTCAGCACCGTCTGCCTGGCAGGCGGCGATGGCCGACGAACCGGTAACCGAACCGAGGGAGAAAACGACGACACCGGCGAGGATGCCGAGGACGACGATCACGATCAAGAGTTCAATAAGGGTAAAACCCTCGTTGTTCTCGCGAGCAGCCTTTGCGGCCGCAATCTTCTTCAAAGTTGCAATCATATTGCTTCCTATCTTTTTACCGCTGTGCGGGACTCTGCGGTCGCAACGTCAAGGTGAAACTTACTTACCGCTGGACTCCGACGCAATGGCTCCGCTCGCGAAACCTAAGTACCCTCTAAGGTTTGCTGGGAACCAGCACTCCCGCTGTGGGTCACGCAGTGTAATACCTGATGAATATCGTTATTTTGTGAGTTGTTTCTGCGATTCTCAACTGAGAAGCCTCTTAGATACCCAGAGAACCATAAAAGAATCAACCGCCCAGCCCATGATGAAGTGCCAGCAACGCTCTCCACAGTTGGTGGCGTGAGTGACCAGACACGAGAAGGTTTGAGGGGCGGCATACGTTGGCGAACCAGGCCCATTGACAAACGACGGCTGCGTGAGGCCGCATCACATGGACCTACCAACACACCGTGAGCGATGACGCTCAGTATCGAGTGCTAATTCGCGAGGAATGCGACCGCTACCGCGCTGTAGTTGTCATTCAAGAAACTGAACGACGAGAAATTCAATCCCGCTGCGCTGGTCGCGGGATCCACAACGTAGGCGCCGACGCCATACCCGTTGGCGTCAACGCTTTGTGCAGTGGCGGAAAGCGCCGGGCTGCCAGACACGGCAACTGTCGGCGTCGAACGTGAAGAGTACGGCTTCGACGAAGTTGCGAGACCGATGACCACGTCGAAGGCCGTCGACTGCTTTGGCGCCACGTTGCCGGTCGACAAGGTCGTGCTGAGTCCACCCGTTGCCTGGTTGGTCGCTTGCGCTACGCCGTCGGTCACGGTGGGAGTGGCCCACGAAAGTCCGGTCCATTGCTGCACAATCCCGTAATAGTTGGACGGGGCGTTAGCAAAGGTGACGGTAACGGTCTCCCCCGAACACGAGGAGGCAAAATTTGGGGCGTACCAAATTTCCGTGTCCGATGTAGCTCCGCGAGCATTGTTCGTCGCTGCGGCCGCGCTGGTCAGAGAGACGTTACAACTAGCGCCGGTCCCGGTTGCGGTCACTGTGGGCGTTCCCGCATTCGTCGAGGTGCTACCGAACTCGAGAATGAGATCGTTGCCGCTTGTCACGTTGCCCACGGCGTACGAATATGAGGTGCCTCGGATATTCGCCGTGCCCGACACCGCTGCACCAATAGTGGTTGGGTACCCGGCGTAGTCGTACGCGTAGGCGCTCGAACCAGCATTGGATTTGGCCGCTATTTCAAAACGATAGATAGAAGTTGAAGCAAGACCCGTGATCGTGCAGCTCGTGCTCGAAGCCGTCACTGATGCACAGGTACCGTTGGTGGGCACCGCAAAGGCGCCCGACGGGTAGGCGAGATACTCGACGTCGTATCCCGACAGGGAGGAGCCATTGGTCGCCGTCGACCACGACAGCGTGTACGAGGACGATGTCGACGGGGTCACAACAAAGGAGCTGACGACCGGAGCGCCGTAGGGGGTCACTGAGTTCGAGGCCGTCGATGAGGTGCTTCCCGAGGCATTTGTTGCCTTGACCGTGAAACTGTACGACGTACCACCAGTTAGACCACCCACCGTGCACGGCGAACCCGCACAGGTGGCACTGATCGCCCCAGGTGAGGAGGTCACGGTGTAACTCGAAATCGCCGCCCCACCATTTGAGGAGGGTGCCCCCCAACTGATTGTGGCGGAACCGAGGCCCGCGACGGCCGTCACTGAGGTCGGGGCAGACGGCACTGTGGAGGGAACGATAGTTGCCGACGATGTCGAGGGGTTGCCCACGCCAGCGCTATTCGTTGCTGAGACAGTGAAGGAATACCCAGAGCCATTGGTGAGTCCGCTCACCGTGCAGGACGTTGAGGCGGTGCTGCAGGTGTACCCACCTGGGGACGACGTGACCGTATAGGACGAAATCGCGGCCCCTCCATTGGACGAGGGGACCACCCAACTGACCAACGAGACACCATTTTGAGCCCCGACGGCAGTGACCGCCGGGGGGGCACCGGGCGGACCAATGGGCACGATAGCGGGCGAGGCCGCTGATGCGGGGCCAGTGCCGGTGCCATTGGACGCAGTGACCGTGAAGGTGTAGCTTGTGCCGTTCGTCAGTCCTGTCACCGTGCACGGAGAGTTGGCACAGGATGCGGTGATTGCCCCAGGTGCCGAGGTCACTGTGTACCGCGAAATTGGCGAACCGCCGTTCGACGTGGGCACGCTCCAACTCACCACCGAGTAGGTGTTCTTACCAGCCGTGGCGGTAACGCCAGTTGGCGCCGACGGAGGGCCAACCGGGACGACGGGGGCCGAGGCCACTGATGATGCGGAGGTGCCCGCTGAGTTCGTAGCCGTCACCGTGAAGGTGTAATTCGTTCCGTTGGTCAACGCGTTCACCGTGCAGGAGGTCGTCGCCGACGTGCACGTCAGCGTTCCGGGCGAGGAGGTGACGGTGTAGCGAGAAATGGCCGCACCGCCGTTCGAGGAGGGTGCCGTCCAACTCACCAGCGACGACGCATTCTGCCCTGCGGTGGCGTTGACGGCAGTGGGGGCGCCTGGAGTGGTGGCGATGACCGTGAGAGAGGCGGTCGACGTTTCAACGAACGTGTAATTCGAGTCCACGCCACCCGAACAGGTGATTTGGTCCACCGTTCCAACAGATGTTGTCGGGGTGTAGGCCGACGTACAGACGGGCGCCGACACCGCGAAGGTGGGTGAGACCGAAGGGCCGGTTACCGATCCGGTGTGGTAGGTCTGCGTGTAGGTGGGTGTTGAACCGAACGTGACATTCAGCGAATTCGGCACGACGTAGAGCGCTTGTGCCGTGATCGTGTACGAGCCCGAGACGTAATTGAATGTGTAGTTTGCACTCACTCCCCCGCTGCACACCGACTGGTAAGTGCTCGCAATTGACTGACTGTTAATAGGAGTCGTGGTCGAACAAGCGGGTGGCGTTGAAAGACTGCTCGCGGAGTCACTTCCGACGAAGCCGGCATACCTCGGCGTAATCGTAACTGGGGTACCCCCGAAAGGCGATGATGCGGTATTTGGCGTGACGGTCAATACGGCTGGCGCAAACGCAACGGTGGTGTCGGCGCTCTGGACAGCAGGGTTGACACCGTCACCAAGCTTGAAGGCGTATACCGTGCAGCCACCGGCACCAGACGAAGTCAGCACTGCTCCGCTTAATGTGCAGCTACTATTCGATGGCACATTCGTGAGAGCAAACTGCAGTGGCTTGGTGGTCGCACACGACGTCGTGCACGTAGCGGCCAGCGTCAGTGGCGTGCCGTAGGTGCCAAGAACAGTCGTGATTGACAGCGCACTGGGTGTGGCTGAGGCAACCGAGAACGACTGCGTGACACTAGCGGCCGGTGCATAGGCGATCGTTCCTGGGTCGCTGAAAGTCAGTGAACAGTCACCAACGCTAATGAACTGAACAACGTTGGATGTGACGGTGCACGTCAGTGGGGTCGAACTGGCGACTTGCACGACATTGCCCGAGTTCGAACTAACCACCGGGGCATACAGTCCGCCCACTACCGCATTGGTGGGCGCTGATGACGTCAAGTTAATAACGTTGGCCGACTGCGCACCATTGCTAGGGTGCCAATCCCACGTCAGGATGGTCATACCTTGGCCGCACCACACCGAGCAGATACTTGGAATAGGCGAACTGGTGGACCCTGGCGGGTAATCGTCAAACTGGACAACCACCGCCAGGAACGGTGACGCTTCACACGAGGTGACCCCCACTGTTGAGGGACAGACGTAAATATTAACCACGCGACTCACTGCACTCAGTGGGTTCCACGTCGTCGAGCACCACGCTGAGAACGCATATGTCTGCGTATTAGTGGAGCTACCACTCTTGAACGTGTACGTCTCGGAGGACGGCGCAGAAGTACCCCAGCAATAATTTGCAGGGCTGGCGTTAAGCGTCTGATTCGACGCCAAGAGGGGGGTGTAGCGGATGCTGTTGATTGCAACCTCGGCGGTGTTACGAGCCGACGCCTCCATCTGCGTAGCTGAGGTGAAACGGGCCGTGTTCTTCAAATTATTGGCGGCCCAACTCGCCAACGCAATCACGACGAGACTCACCGCAACGACGTAGATAAGCGCGAGAACCAGGATTGCTCCCCTGTCGCGGTCATGAACTGAGTGACGACGTCGTTCCATAATCAATTCGATGCGAATGCCGCTGCTGAGGCGCTGTAATTACCACCCGAAGCCGCCGTAAAAACGAATCCAGTGGCGCCGATGCCGGAGTCAATTACGTAGGCACCCATCCCATTGGGGTTTGCGCTGGCGTCAACAATTTGAGACACCACCGAATTTGGTGATGTCCCATTCAGCGCGACCGTCCACGACGATTGCGTGGACTGAGCGTCAACAACGCCAATCACCAAATCGTATTGCTTCGCCCGCGAGATGGTACCTGTCGACATATCAGTGCTGTGCTTGGCGGTGGCCGCTCCTGGAACACTTGACGTACCGTCCAACACAGAAGAGGTGGTGGTGAGCCCCGACCACTGTTGCAGCACTGCGAAGTCCAAACTGGGATCGCTTTGCCATGTCACGGTTACCGTCACATTGGTGCACGCACCACTCACCTGCAGATACCAAATTTCGGTATCGATGGCGTTTTGACCAGAGCCCGTAGAGTAAACCGCATTTTTGAATGCCATCGATGAGCAGCCACTGCCGTTTCCAGAGGCGGTCACGCCTTGAGCTCTCGATGACGATGCGGCGCCAAATTCGACAATCAGATCGTTACCACCCGTCACTGAAGAAATTGAACTGAAAGTATCAATTCTGTTTCCGAAGAACTGTGTGTAGGAGGTGACAGCGGAGACAAAGGCAGGGAGGTTTTTCACAGTCACCGAGGATGAAGGAGAAGAGCTACTGCTGGTACCGACTGCATTCGTAGCTGTGACGGTGAAGGTGTAGCTTCCTCCGCTCAATCCAGAGAACACACAAGGAGACGCCGCAGAGACGCAGGTCTGCCCACCTGGCGACGCAGTTACCGCGTAACCCGTAATCACTGATCCGTTCGCCGAGGGTGCAGTCCACGACACTGTCGCAGCGCCATACGAACCCACTGCGGCGACAGCCGTTGGCGCACCAGGGGCGGTGGCGGGAATGGCGGCGGCTGAGGTGCTGGAGTAGGAGCTTGAGCCGTTGGCGTTGGTCGCCAAGACGTGGAACACGTAGCTGGTGCCGTTCGTCAGACCAGTGACGGTGTAGGGGGAAG
>Ga0208741_10000154_pt1 | contig 37594 bp, 27 predicted proteins | sample CryBogCBE03Jun09_FD_184576 | JGI IMG/M metagenome (GOLD analysis project Ga0208741, IMG submission 184576) | Freshwater microbial communities from Crystal Bog, Wisconsin, USA - CBE03Jun09 (SPAdes) | ecosystem: Environmental > Aquatic > Freshwater > Lake | place: Crystal Bog, Wisconsin, USA...
AGCAGTTAAATAAGAAAAATCAGTAGAAGACCACCCAAATCCATTCGGTTGTGCTGTACAGAAATAATCTTTTAAATAGCCAATTACATTTCTATCCATGTAATTGATTGTAGTAGAAAATAATAATAGGGTAACTATTATCCACCGGTACTTTCCTATTTTTTCGTTTGTCATAATGCAAGTTTAATTGTTAATTGGGGTGAGGGTTGATTTAAAAGGTAGTTTAATAAAAATAGTTGTACCGTTGAGACTGATTTAATCTATTGGTACAACTATCCATTTTCAATTATCAATTAAGGATTATCCTTTTACAGCTTTGATGATAGCAAGTGTTTCTATAGTCAATTTTTCAATTGCTGCATAATCTTTTTGTTCCATCAATTTTTTGCTGATTAGCTTACTGCCCATACCAACTGCACAAACGCCTGCTTTATACCAAGCAGAAATGTTTTCGTGTGTAGTATCTACGCCACCAGTTGGCATAAACAACAAATTAGGGAAGATATCTTTGATACCACTTAAGAAATCGGGTCCCAACATATTTCCTGGGAATAATTTAATAAATGTAACGCCAGTATTTTCAGCTTCGATTATTTCTGTTGGGGTCATACAACCTGGTGCATACAACATTCCTATTGTATTACAGAATTCTGCTACTTCCTTTACAAAACCAGGACTAATCATAAAGTCTGCTCCTGCATCTACATAGATTTCAGCAGTTGCTAAATTCTTGATAGTGCCGATACCTAATTTCAAACCAGGCATTTCTGCATCTCTAAGAGCTACCATAGCTTTAAAGTTCTTCAAAGCTGCTTCACCACGGTTAGTGTATTCCACTGCTTTGATACCAGCTTTATAGATTGTTTTCAGAATCTCGATACTTACTGCTTCGTCGGCATTAAAATATAGTGGCAACATTCCTTGCTCAACTATAATGTCTATTATTTCTTGTTTCTTACTCATTTTTTTAATTTATGTAATTGTAAAAACAAAGTCCATTCTCATGAAAGAATGGACTTTGGTGAATTATATTTTTACTTTAATAACCAACTTCTTTATTTCAGCATCGCCGCCAATCATTGGTGCGTGTACGTCTTCTGGAAAGAAGATGGCAAACTGATTGTCTGTCAACTGAAAATAAGTATCGGGGGCTTCGTCATAAAAAAGCACGTCTTTCTCGGGGTTGTAATCGCCTTTTGTGGCAACACATTTCTCCCTAGGCTTCCATGCAATTGTTTCTACACCACTGATACAAAGCTGTATGTCAATGTTATTATTATGGCACTCAAACTTTGCCAAAGAATCAGCAGCAGTCTTTCCTTTATTGTTGGAAATGATTGCTTTCAAACCTTCTGCAATATCAGCTTTACCAACTTCAGCGTTTGCTAAGTCTGTATGCTTAATGTAGTCGAATGCTTTTTCAAACAAAGGATGCACGCTAAAATATTTATGTGCATTCTGAATAGTATCTATTATCATGTTTAAAATTTTGAGTTGTACGTTGTAAGTATTACGTTTTACGTCATCAATCTACGTATTACTTACAACGTAAAACGTATAACTCAATTAGCGTTGAACACGTCCGCTACCATCACCTTTTACAATACCCATTACTTCTTCAACAGTCACTTGGTTCAAGTCACCATGAATGGTATGTTTCAAAGCAGAAGCAGCAACACCAAATTCAGCCGCATCACCCATTGTTTTACCGCTTACCAATCCATAGATAAAACCAGAAGCAAAGCTATCTCCACTACCAACTCTGTCTACAATACGTACTTGGTATTCTTTGGTATGATAAAATTCTGTTCCATCATATACCAATGCGCTCCAGCCGTTATCAGAAGCACTGTAGCTTTCACGTAAAGTAGAAGCGATGTATTTGAAACCGAATTTGGCTTTCATTTGTTGGAACACACTCTTGTATCCATCCAAATTCAATTCACCTTTAGTTACATCCGTTCCTTCTGATTTGAAACCCAAGGAAGTTTCTGCATCTTCTTCATTACCAATACAAACATCAACGTATTCGCAAAGCTGAGTCATTACTTCTCTTGCTTTTTCTTTACTCCATAATTTCTTACGGTAGTTTAAGTCAATACTTGTAGTGATACCTTTTGCTTTTGCAGCTTTCAAAGCAGCCAAAGTCAATGCAGCAGCTTTATCACTCAATGCAGGTGTGATACCTGTAGTGTGAAACCAAGCAGCACCTTCGAAGATGGCATCCCAATCAAATTCAGAAGCATCAACATCAGCAATAGCTGCACCAGCACGGTCGTATATTACTTTACTTGCACGCATAGACGCACCAGTTTCCAGAAAATAGATACCGATACGGTCTCCACCTCTTGCCACAAACTGCGTATCAACACCATATCTGCGCAAATGATTGATTGCAGCCTGACCCAAAGCATCCTTTGGAACCTTACTTACAAATCTTCCTTGCAAACCATAATTACAAATTGCAGCAGCTACGTTTGCTTCGCCACCACCATAGGTTACATCAAAATTGTTCGCTTGCTCGAAGCGTTGAAAACCCGGAGTAGATAATCTCATCATTATCTCACCCAATGTTACTACTGTTTTACTCATTGTTTTTATTATTGAAAGTGTATAAAAATAGTTAGGAGTTATGAGTTATGAATGATAAGTTATAAGCAATTTATTTCACTCATAACTCATAATTCATAACTTATAACTACTTTAATGTTGCTATCGGTGCCGGATCCATGTCCGTAAACTCTTTGTTTTCTCCTGCCATTGCCCAGATAAATCCATAGTTTGAAGTTCCTGTTCCAAAGTGCATTGACCACGGTGCAGAAATTACTGCTTCGTGATTTGCCATAACCAGATGCCTTGTTTCTTGTGGTTCGCCCATTATGTGGAATACACGGTGTGCTTCTGCAACATCAAAATAGAAGTAAACTTCCATTCTGCGGGTATGCGTATGTGGTGGAACTGAATTCCAAACACTTCCTGGCTCCAATACAGTCAATCCCATTACCAACTGGCAACTTTGAATGCCATCGTTATGGATGTATTTGTAAATAGTTCTTTTGTTTGAAGTAGAGATATCGCCCAGATTAACAGGAGCAGCTTGAGCCTTTGTGCAACTGGCATTAGGATAAGCGTGGTGTGCTGGTGTTGAAATCAAAAAGAAGCTTGCAGGATCATTTGCATCTACAGAACTAAAATTTACTTCTTTAGTGCCTTTACCCAAATAAACTGCTTCCAGTTTTTCTATTTCATACTTCACTCCATCCGCTTCTACTGTACCCTTTCCACCAACATTGATGATACCAATTTCTCTTCTTTCCAAAAAGAAATTAGCCTTCAACTCTGGCTCATTTGGCAATTCTATTTTCTTGCTCACAGGCTTTACACCGCCAATAATTACACGGTCGTAATGCGAGTAAACCAGTTTAAGCACATCGGCTTGTGTTAATTCTTGCACAAGGAAGTTCTCACGCAATTCTTTTGTTGACATTGTAGCCGTCTCTTTCGGGCTATTTTGAAATCTTATTTCCATTTATCAATTATTAATTATCAATTAAAAACTATCGTCCCATCCATCCACCATCTACCGTCAATATCGTTCCATCCACATAGTTGGAAGCATCCGAACTTAAGAAAACCACCGGACCTTTAAAGTCTTCTGGTTCGCCCCAACGTCCTGCTGGTATCCTTCCCAAAATAGATTTACTTCTTTCTGCATCTTCTCTCAATGCCTGAGTATTATCTGTAGTGATATAACCTGGTGCAATACCATTTACATTCACTCCTTTGCTTGCCCATTCGTTGGCAAATGCTTTTACCAAACCACCCACGGCCGATTTACTAGCTGCATAACCAGGCACATTGATGCCCCCTTGGAAAGTGAGTAAAGAACAGGTAAATACAATCTTTCCCTTTCCACGGGCAATCATGTCCTTACCAAATTCGCGGGTAAGGATAAATTGCGCATTCAGGTTAATGTTGATCACTTTATCCCACATTTCATCAGGATGTTCAGCTACTGGAGTACGGAGGATGGTACCTGCATTATTAATTAATATGTCTAGTGCCGGCTCATTGGCCTTCACTTTAGCTATAAAAGAATAGATAGAATCCCTGTCACCAAGGTCGCACTGATAAGCTTTGAAAGTTCTTCCAGTAGCTGTCACTGCTTTTTCAACCTCGCTGCCCACTGCTGCCAATCTGCTGGATACGCCAATGATGTTGGCACCTGCTTCTGCCAAACCAACGGCCATTGCCAAGCCAATACCGCTGCTGCACCCTGTTACAAGTGCGGTTTTTCCGGTTAAATCGAAACTGTTTTTGATACTCATTTTATTTATTATGATTGTTTTTCAGAAAATTGAATGGAGAATGTTGGAGTGATGATTGGTGAGATTTTGTATTGTGTATATTGTACACCTTGTTGAGTTGGTGGGGAAATCCGTCCCCATTTAGTCAAAAAAAAGCAAGTTTTAAAAGTGTCGCAATCGTTAATCAGCAATAATGTAGACCTCATAATCATCAGTGTTTGAAGCAACCACGCAAACATATTAAGAAACCCCAACTAAAATGCTGATTAATATTATTATTTTCAATTTAAACCTTAAAAAAAGAGTTATTTTTTGCAATAAAGCAATCGCAATCGTTATCGAATTTTGTTTTTTAGGGCGTGCCCCGAGGCGGGTCGGGCTTTCCGTTACAATCTTTTTGCCAAGCAGCAAAAAGGATTTCCACTTCAATCCCTCACGCGGTGTGCGAGTACCCAAACAATAAATGAAAACCGTTTTTAAACCCTAGTTGGGAATTACAGGAATTCTTTGTTTTATAAAATCAATTGCTTCTGAATTATTACAGTAAAAATTATTAAAAAAATGTATTGATTTTCCATCCTTGAATATAAAAGTAGTTGTATTAAAGTATAATTTACTTCCCCCATACTTTTGCCTCTTGTCATATTCTACACTCTGAATATCATTCCACAAGTACATTTTATCTTTAAAGTAAAATTCATCTTGTTCAATCGTCACTATTGGAATTAGTTTGTAGTACCTATACATATTACCTATTCCACTTACTAAAAAACACAACCCCATGAATGTTAGACATCTTTTTAGTACAGTATCAGGCACTATGTAACTTGCCAAAAGGAAAAACAAACCGAACAAACAAAAAAATATGCTGACAATGATGGTAACTATGAAGTTCTTTTTTTTCCTAATTAGTACAATCATAATAATTTGTTTTCTACTCTTTTAATGTTTTACTCTCTTCACCAATAATTAACAGAACAGTTATTTAATCTTATCCCCCTCACAAATATATATATAGTATCTCTTTCATGCAGAATGTCTACGGTCAACAACCTTTTGAAGGTTGTTGACCGTTTGTTATTGCAACATCTTTTCGACGAAGGAGAAATCTAATTCTTTTTCGGTTAGCTATCTCCTAGGTTCGATATAACGGCTCACAGGTTTTGGAAGTGTTTGATACAAGATTTGATAACTTTTAAAAAGTTGTCAAATCTTATTTCCTTTTACAGAACAAGTCATTGCAAGTATAAAAAGCACCAAGTACTACTCTTCATTCGTTTCAAATATTGTCTTAATCCTCTATCCGATACCCAAATATAGCGTACCAATCCTCAAATACTTCATCACTTAATTGAAATAAGTGATGAAGTATTTGACTTTTTTGATCAAGTTTTCCAAAAACTTAATCAAGTATTCATTTTTTTTGATGAAGTTTCTTAATTACTTGATGAAGAAAAAGGTTTTCTTGATGAAGTTTTTCAATTACTTGATCAAGTTTTACGATTAAGTGATGATATTTTCCAATTACTTGATGAAGTTTTTGGGGTTCTTACAAAAGAAACTTTTAATTGCTAGTTAAAATAGAGGAATGTTTTTTACTTATAACTCATTATTCAGTACTCACAACTATTTTATTATACACTTCCACCAACGTATCTACTGCTTTTTTACCCTCAACGCCAAGGTCAATCGTAAAATTATTTACATAAAGGTCAATATGTTTACGCATCACATCTTCACTCATTTCCTGGGCGTGGCTGCGGATATAATCCGTTAGCTTGGGATAATTAGAGAAGGCAAACTCTACACTTTTGCGTATCAGCCTATCCACTTTTGCAGCTATTTCAGTACCAATCCGATGGTGGGCAACAATGCCACCCAATGGAATTGGCACTTGCAATTGTTGCTCCCAATAGTTACCCAAGTCCATCAGTTTTACCAATCCTTTATCCTGATAAGTAAACCTGTTTTCATGAATAATGACGCCTGCATCTACTTTTCCGCTCAACACTGCATCTTCTATTTCATTAAAAACAAGGAAAGTCTTTTGTTTGGCATTGGGAAAAGCCATCGAAAACAATAGGTGCGCAGTGGTATTTACGCCAGGAACAGCAATAGTATAATTGTTTACAGTATCCTGCAATTTGGTTGGGTCAATTTCTTTTTTACTGATTAATAAAGGGCCAACGCCCTTACCCAAAGCCCCGCCACTATTTAATAATTGATATTCAGAAAGCACCAACGGAAGCACGCCGTAACTAATTTTAGACAAGTCGAGCTTGCCATCCCTAGCCCATTCGTTAAGGGTTTGCACGTCTTCCAACTGTACATCAAACTCCAAACCTTCGGTATCAATCTTCTTGTTTACGAGGGCATCAAAAATAAAAGTGTCATTAGGGCAAGGGGAAAAGCCAAGAGAGAGTTTCATAATAATGATTAAATGATTTGTTAGACCTCACCTAACTCCTCTCCAAAAGAGAGGACTTACCACCCCGACTAATTTTAAATCGTTGTTTTTGCGTGCCCTTCTCTTTTGGAGAAGGGTTGGGATGAGGTCTTGATTATATACCTACAACTTAATACCTAAAACTGTTTCAATAAGAACCCGATTTGCGTTCTCCACCGCTTCCTTAATCTTCCATTTCGACTTATTCCTTTCGCCAATATAATTACTTAGTCCGCGTATTTGCAGGTAAGGAATGTTTAAGTCGTTACCTACATAATGCAAAGCCGCTCCTTCCATACTTTCTATTGTAGGATTGTACAAAGATTTTAGCTGCGCAATACGCTCTTTTCTAGTAGTTATTTCATTAACCGTAAGGGCGGAAACTTCTGGTAATTGGGAATGATTATAAGCTGATAGACGTTTATTGATTAATCTGCAATTTGTAAAAGGGGTATCATTAGGAGCAATGAATTTAGTTTGGAATAAATCTTTCCATTCACCATTTTCTTCTACGCCGGTATCGCCCAAGATTTCTTCTTGTACCAAAACTACTTTTCCTAAATCTATTGAAGTATCAAAACAACCAGCAATCCCCACTTGAATAATGAGATCGGGTTTAAGGGTTAAAGCCAGTTTGGTTAAAGAAATTGCCGTCGCCAACATCCCCACACCTGTAATATGAAAGGAAATATTGGGCGAAGTATTTAGTTGCTCTTTGGCAATGGCAACTTCCATCTCTGTAGCCGAAACGATAAGAATCTTCATAAAGGCAAAGGTGGGGGAAAAACAAATGCCGTTAGAAATTTCCAACGGCATTATAACTCATAACTTATAATTCATAACTCATAACTACTTACAGGAACTTCAATACTTCAGCACCCATTGCCTCAGTACCCAAAATCTTTTCTGCAGGTGTTTTTGCATCTGCAATATCACGGGTACGGAAACCTTCTTTCAATACCTTATCAACGGCAGAAATAACTAGTTCAGACTCTTCTTTCATTCCAAAAGAAATATCCAATAACAATGCAGCCGACAAAATAGAAGCCAACGGATTAGCTACGCCCTTACCAGTAATGTCGTGTGCAGAACCATGGATGGGTTCGTAAACGCCAGTACCATCACCAACAGAAGCAGAAGCCAACATACCCATTGAACCAGCAATTTGAGAAGCTTCGTCCGTTAATATATCACCAAACAAATTGGCAGTAACTACTACATCAAAACGGGCAGGGTTCTTAATCAGCATCATTGCCAACGCATCTACAAACTGGTATTCTACCTCTACATCAGGGTATTCTGGTGCAATCTTCTGGATGACTTCTCTCCACAAACGGCTAGTTTCTAACACATTAGCTTTATCTACAGAACACAATTTCTTTCTACGCGTTCTTGCAGCTTCAAAAGCCTTGCGACCAATACGCTCTACTTCAAAGCGGCTATATTCAGCCACATCATACGCCGTATCGCCATTGTTTTTACGACCTTTTTCACCGAAGTAAATATCGCCCGTTAACTCACGGAAGAAAAGGATATCAGCACCCTTCAATATTTCTGGTTTAATGCTAGAAGCATCCAATAACTCATCAAATAACTTGATAGGGCGAAGGTTGGCATACAAACCAAGCTCCTTACGCATCTTCAACAACCCTTGCTCCGGACGAACCTTTGCGCTTGGATCATTATCATACTTCGGGTGACCAACTGCACCAAACAACACGGCATCTGAAGCTTTCATCTTAGCCAATGTTTCATCTGGCAAAGGATTACCTGTAGCTTCTATTGCCACGTGACCAATCAATGCTTCGTCATACGTAAACTCATGACCAAACTTGGCGGCTATCTTATCCAATACTAATTTACCTACAGCGGTAACTTCTTGTCCTATTCCATCTCCTGGAACAATAAGGATGTTTTTTTTCATTTTTTTCTTAATAAATACTTGTCAATTAATACTATTTTTTATTTGAGATTTATTGGTAAAAGTCTAAAGTAGCCTTTGCTTATATTCACGATACTTTATCTTCTTTGAAATATCTTCTGAAAACGCTTCTATGATTTTATAAAAAATAAGGGAAACCAAAACAACAAAAACAACTGTAACTATAAATAGTAGCCAACTGTAAGATGGGTTTATTCTGGGCTTCAATAGATTAATGAATTTAATTCCAATTGGAAAATGAATCAAGTAGATAGAATAGGAGATTGTTCCTATGAATTTAAGGGAGGAAAGTACCTGTTTCCTGTATAGAAGTATGAAAGATAGCGTAAAGGTTGAACATAAAAAAGCAGGCAACTCATAAAAGAAATACGAAAATCCTACAAGTGATGCAAGAGAAAAAGAATTAATCCACCTGTTTCCAATACCCAGGTAAATCATAAATGCAGTATTGCCGATAAAGAAAAAAACAAAATATTTTAACAAGGAAAAGTTTTCGACTAGACTAGTATGACCTAAGAAAAGAAAAACTGGGACGACCAAAAAGTAAGCTAGTGATGAATAGTTGACTAAGAGTACGTAGAACAATCCAACAAACAAATAATATTGGGCTTCAACTGCTAATGTCCAAAAAACCGGATTATCTGGAGGGAAATGCAAGTAGACCAAACTTCTAGTAATGGAAGCGAAATCTTCTGGAAATGCTACATGCCTGGTTTTATACGAAAAATACATTATAACCAGCGTTATAAACAAAGCGAGCAGATAAGGAGGGTGCAGTCTTAGTAGTCTTTTGTATAAAAAAGTAAAATAGTCGCCTAGCTGATACTTACCCTTGTACAAACTATATGGTATTATAAACCCGGAAATGACAAAAAATATTTCTACTCCAAACTTTCCATACTGTTTAAAAAATAGAAAGAGTTTTGTGAAAAAATGATCTCCAGCAGATAACGGATTACCGTAATGACAGAAACAAACCATTATTACAGCTAACCCCCTCAATAAGACTAAGCTATCAAGGTGATTATTTTGAGCTGTGAAAGGTTTGTTCTCATTCATTTAAATAGATTTTTGCATTAAAATTTAGTCCTTATATGCTGTTCAACATTTTCTCGGTCGCTTTAATTGCAGCCACTGTCTGATCGCTATCGAGCCCTCTTGTTTTAAACTCTTTGCCGATATGCAACCAAGTAATGATGGTTTCGCACAATGCATCGGACTTGCCACCTGGGGGAATGCGAACGGTGTAGTCTGTTAATAGCGGTAACTCTATTTTCTTTTGCTTATAAATCTTCTTCAGGGCGTTTACAAAGGCATCGTACTGACCATCACCTTGTGCATGTTCTTCAAAAGACTCTCCATCGATACTTATTTCTAAGGTAACCGATGGCTTCAAATTTTTAGAATGGGTCAGTACATAATTCTTTATCTGAACCTTTGCCTCAATAGAATTGCTATCCAGTACATCGGAAATGATATAAGGCAAATCTGCTTGGGTAACCATCTCTTTTCTGTCGCCCAATTCAATAATACGTTGGGTGACTTTCTTTAGGTCGGCATCACTAAGTTTAATACCTAACTGTTGAAGGTTGTTTTCGATATTTGCTTTTCCGCTTGTTTTACCAAGAGCATATTTGCGTTGACGACCGAAACGTTCGGGCATCAAATCGTTGTAATAAAGATTGTTTTTCTTATCACCATCAGCATGAATACCCGCAGTTTGGGTAAATACATTCTCACCTACTACAGGCTTGTTAGCTGAGATTCTAAAGCCAGAAAATGTTTCTACCAATTTACTTACGGAGTATAAAGACTTTTCGACAACGCTCGTCTTTACCTCTGGCAAATGGTCGTTCATAACAGCTACAGCACTTGCTAAGGGTGCATTACCTGCACGTTCACCCATTCCATTAATGGTAAGATGCAATCCACTAATGCCAGCTTTTACTGCTTCCAACACATTGGCGGTGCTTAGATCGTAATCGTTATGGGCGTGAAAGTCGAAATGAAGTTGTGGGTAGCTTTCAACCAATTCAGAGATATAGGCATAAGTTTCAGAAGGTATCAATATACCCAACGTGTCTGGCAACAAAATGCGTTTGATAGGTTGCGTTGCCAAGAAATCTATGTATTGCAACACATATTCCTTAGAGTTGCGCATACCATTGCTCCAATCTTCAAGGTATATATTACAAGAAATCCCTTTTGTATTTGCAAGGGCAACTACCTTGGCTACATCGGCAAAATGTTCTTCTGGTTTCTTTTTCAGTTGATGGGTAAGGTGGTTCAAAGACCCTTTGGTAAGTAGGTTCATCACCTTTGCACCCGACTCTACCATCCAGTTTACGGAAGTTTCGCCATCTACAAAAGTCAGTACTTCTACCTTATCAAGAAATCCATTTTCAGCAGCCCAGCCCGTAATTTTCTTTACGGCCTGAAACTCTCCTTCCGAAACACGGGCAGAGGCAATCTCAATCCTATCAACCTTCACTTCATTCAATAATAACTGTGCAATGGTCAATTTCTCCGATGCAGAAAAAGATACTCCACTCATCTGTTCACCATCCCTCAGGGTGGTGTCCATTATTTCTATATGACGTTGTTTGTTCTTCAATTATGATTAGAATGATTGAAATGATTGAATGATTTTTCTAAGAGTTATGAATGATGGGTTTGAAAACTCATAACTCATCATTCATAACTCATAACTGCACTATACCGCTTTCGCTTCTGCAAATGAAAGAATCTCGTCTTTCATGGCTTGTAGATAATCAATATCATCAAAGCCATTCAATAGATTGTGCTTCTTGTAACCATTAATGTCAAAACACTCCGACTCACCACTAGCAACAATGGTAATGGTTTGTGCTGGCAAATCAATTTCAATTTCAGCCTTTGGATCAGCTTCAATTGCGGTAAATATCTTTTCTAAAAATGCAGGGGAAACCTGAACTGGCAAAATACCAATGTTGATAGCATTCCCTTTAAAGATATCTGCAAAGAAACTAGATACTACAGCTCTAAATCCGTAATCATAAATAGCCCAAGCAGCATGCTCACGGCTACTACCACTACCGAAGTTTGTTCCGCCAACCAATATCTTTCCAGAATAGATTGGGTTATTCAAAACGAAATCTTGCTTAGGAGTGTTGTCGTTATTATAACGCCAGTCTCTAAATAGGTTATCTCCAAAACCTTCACGCTTGGTTGCTTTTAAGAAACGTGCTGGTATAATTTGGTCTGTATCTATGTTTTCTATTGGTAAAGGAACCGCTGTACTCTTTACCACTGTAAATTTATCGTAAGCCATTTTTGTTAATTGAAAATTGTAAATTAATAATTAAGAATTAAGAAAGCTCTTTGCCTCCTTGCATATTCCCTCTTTCCCTTAATTAAAGAAGGTCTCTTGGGTCAGTAACAACGCCTGTTACAGCAGCCGCAGCAGCCATTAACGGACTAGCCAATAATGTGCGGCTTCCAGGACCTTGTCTTCCTTCAAAGTTTCTGTTGCTTGTACTTACAGCATACTTTCCTGCAGGAATCTTATCATCATTCATAGCCAAGCAAGCCGAACATCCTGGTTGACGAAGGGTGAAACCAGCTTCCGTCAATATATCCAAAATACCTTCTTCCTTAATTTGTGCTTCTACAATGTGAGAACCTGGAACGATCCATGCAGTTACATTATCTGCTTTCTTACGACCTTTAACAATAGATGCAAAAGCCCTGAAATCTTCGATACGACCATTGGTACAACTACCAATAAATACATAATCAACCTTTTTACCAATCATTGCTTCCTCTTCTTCAAAACCCATATAAGCCAATGATTTTGCATAAGTGGCAACACCACCTTTCAAATCAGTTGCTTTAGGAATATGCTTGGAGATACCCATACCCATACCCGGATTTGTTCCGTAGGTAATCATTGGTTCAATATCAGCCGCATCAAAAGTGTATTCTTTATCGAAGGTTGCATTTGCTTCTGTCTTCAATGTTTTCCAGTAAGCCAAAGACTTATCCCAAGCTTCACCTTTTGGAGCTAGTTCACGTCCTTTAATGTAGTTGAAAGTAGTTTCGTCTGGGGCAATCATACCACCACGGGCACCCATTTCAATGCTCATATTACAAACAGTCATCCTTCCTTCCATACTCATATTCTCAAAAACATCACCAGCATATTCCACAAAATAACCTGTAGCGCCTGCAGTAGTCAGTTGAGCAATGATGTATAAGGTAACATCTTTTGGTGTAACAGCTTTACTCAATTTGCCATTAACATTAATGCGCATGCTCTTAGGCTTAGGCTGCATGATACATTGAGAAGACAAAACCATCTCCACTTCTGATGTACCGATACCGAAGGCGATAGCGCCAAAAGCACCGTGCGTAGAAGTATGGGAGTCACCACAAACGATGGTCATGCCTGGAAGGGTGATGCCATTTTCTGGTCCTACCACGTGAACAATACCGTTTTTAGGGTTACCCAAACCCCAATGCGAAATACCATACTTGGCACTATTGCTTTCTAAAGCTTTCAACTGGTTTGCAGACAATGGATCTTGTACTGGCAAATGTTGGTTAATGGTTGGTGTGTTGTGATCGGCAGTTGCAAAAGTGTTCTTAGGGAACATCACTTTCAATCCCCTGCTTTCTAACCCTAGAAAAGCTACCGGACTGGTTACTTCGTGAATGAAGTGCCTGTCGATGAAAAACACATCCGGACCATCTTCTATCTTACGAATTACGTGGGCATCCCACACCTTATCAAACAATGTATTAGCCATAACGCTGTTGTTTATTTATTAAAAATAGTTTGCAAATATCTAGTGATTTTGCCACAAAGACTCAAAGACAGAAAGCAGCACTAAGAAAAAGAAGTTAAATCTAAGTTTCTTCTTTGTGCTCCTTAGTGGCTTGGTGTCTTTGTGGCGAAAAAACAAATCGTTTTAATCTGCTATCGTGCCACAAAAGTAATTGCTTTGTTTATGACAAAAACATACTTATTTTGTCAATTATCAATACTTAATAGGTATATATGGAATTGAGACACTTAAAATACTTCCTCACATTGGCAGAGGAACTAAGCTTTATCAAGGCATCGGAAAAGCTTTTTATATCGCAGCCACCACTCAGCAGACAGATAAAAGAACTGGAAGACGAGTTGGATGCACGTCTTTTTAACCGCAATAACAAAAGGGTAGAACTGACCGAAGCGGGCAAATACTTCGAGAAAGAAGTGTGCCAGTTATTGCAAAATCTGGACAGAATTACCGTAAAGACACAGAAGATAAGTAAAAACGTCAGTGGTGAGTTTAGGATTGCCTATATCAGTTCTACCTTTTCGGGAGATATTGCCGAGCTGATAAAGTTCCTCTCAGACAAATATCCTTTTGTAAACTTTAGCTTGTATGAAGTGCCCACTGCCCGACAGATTACTGATTTAGAGCAAGGCAAATTAGACCTTGGAATTATCCGCGCACCGCTAAAGTCGCCAATGATTAAAACAAAACTTTGGTTTAGGGACAGTTTTTCGGTGGTGTTTAACAAGAACCTCGTAAATCTGGAAACGGAGGAGGACATTGAGAAACTGAAAGAAGAAACGTTTGTATTCTTCAATAAGGATTATGCCCCTCATTATTTTGATATGTTGTTAGAGATTTGTGCCAATTATGGCTTCATCCCAAAAGTGGTGCATGAATCCAACAATATCTCTTCCATCATCCAATTGGTAAAAAACGGATTGGGTTCATCCATTGTTCCTACCAATATCTTAAAAAGTCATAACTATCCAGAGCTAGGTTTTATTGAACTGAAAAAAGGAAATTTGTACACCGATGTATTGATTGCAACGCCGAAGGACGATGAGTCTGAAATTGCAAATGAGGCAATAGGGTTTTTATTAAAATAGCGTCAGATACTTAACTAAAAGGGGCGCAATTATAAATTCTTGTTAGGTAGAATTAAATCTACCTTAAATCCTTTATAATACTCCTTTCGTAAATCACAATAAAAGATTTTTACGTACGTTTGAGTAGAAATAAAATTGCTTTCCTTGGCTTTTATAAACAAAGTAAATGATCCCTTACAAGATATTCTCCCCCTTTATCCTTTTATTATTGCTTGTTGGCAGCGTTAAAGCACAGTTGACAGCAAACTTTACAGTTGATAAATCAAGTGGGTGTAGTCCTCTTTCAGTTTCATTTGTAAATAAAACAACGGGAGCTTCTTCTAGTGCAATCTATACTTGGGATTTTGGAAACAGCAGTACACCAATTACAACAACTAACATTGCTGATACAGAGCATGCTATATATAATAATCAGCAGACCTACACTATAACACTTTCTGTAAGCGATAATGGCAAGCAATCTCAAAAGCAATTAACTATTACCGTTTTTCCAAACCCAACCCCAAGTTTTGAAGTGAGTGATAGTATTGGTTGTACGCCTTTGCAAATATCGTTTACCAGCACTTCTATTGCTGGCGCTGGGAGCATAAATAAGTACTTTTTTGATTTTGGTGATGGTCGCTCCATTAGTAGTGATACACCTAACGTGTCTCACATTTATAAAGTTTCAGGCAAGTTCAGTCCTTTGCTTACTGTTGCCACAACAAATGGCTGTACTAGTAATAGCTTCGAAAAGCAAAATTTCATCAATGCGCTACTGACCCCTATTGCTGCCTACAATAAAAACAAGGCCTTTTTATGTCAGGTTGGCGATAGTGTTTCATTTGAAAACAATTCAACCAACTTACAACAATCAACTTATAAATGGAGCTTTGGCGACGGGTCATTTTCAATAGATTCAACACCCACCCATACATACAATACAAAAGGTGTTTTTAATGACACGTTGATTGTAAAAAACATTGATGGTTGTGTGGATACTGCTACTTCCACATTGTATAGTTCTTTATTTAGATCGAACGATACTGCAACAGGACTTTGTGCTCAACAGAATATAGTTTTTAAGAATACAAGTGTACCAACTCCCGATTCATCTCTTTGGTCATTCAGCAATAATCCTATCCCTTTTGATAGTATAAATGCCATTAATAAATTTGATGTTGTGGGCACCTACAATGTACAGTTAATAAATAGCTTTGGTACTTGTCGAGATACTATCACTAAATCGATAGTAATAACTCCCGCTATTTCATTATCAGGTTTTTCTGTTACCACTTCCCCATTATGTGGCATAGAAAGTATGGTAAGCGTAATAGACACATCTGCAGGTGGTGCGGCATGGCTTTGGAGCATTGGAGGAATAAAAGATTCGTTGAAAACCGATACAGCACAATTTACATTGCTGGATAATCAAACTTACACAATTTCGCTTTCAACAACCAAAACATCGGGTTGTACCACAGCAACTTCTAAAACAATCAGGCTTACCAAAACGCCTGTAATAATTGTTACCAATACAGGAGATAGCCTCAACAAAACATCTGGTTGTCAGGGTATGACTGTTGCTTTTTCTGCGACGCCTCCAAATGGCATTAAAACTTATTCTTGGGATTTTGGTGATAATAGCACTTCTACTGATTCTGCGCCTAGTCATCAGTACAACACCGCAGGAAACTTTCACGTGCAACTTATTTATACAACAGCAGATGGTTGTAAAGACACAATCGGTGCAGCAATAAGAGTTTTCTTAAAACCAGTTGTTACCTTCTTCACTCCCGATACTGTTAATTGCGGTAGTAAAGCTTATTTCTACAATACTACCAAAACACCATCTACAAAATGGTTCTGGTATTTTAGTGATACATCTTTAATAAATAATTTGGAAAATCCTTGGCACGCCTTCCGAGACACAGGTACATTTTCTGTTAAGTTGATTGTCTACAATGGTTCTTGTTACGATTCAGCTGTTTACAAAAACTACATTCGCATACTAGCTCCTTTGCTACATATCGATACAGTTGCATATACCTGTAATGGAAACCGGGATACTGCCAATTTCCTTGTAACAAATGCATACGTACAAGGAAAATTAACATTAACCTTTGGTGATGGTGACTCTACTATTTTTAATCCAGTAAAGGGAATCGATACGATTGTGCATCGTTATTTGGGGGGTACGGGTACTTACAGGTCGGTGCTAACTGGAACAAACGGAGGTTGTACAGTACGTGATACCGACTGGGTTCATATTCTAATACCCCAGCACCCTAAACTTTCTGCAAACAAATTGTCGGTGTGTGAAAACGATACAGTAAAGTTGTTTATAGATACTACAACCTTGCAACCAAACCCTGGCGTAAGTGATAGTAACTATTATAGTGTTTATCAATGGCAATATGGTGGTGCAGCCAATATCTTTAATTATTCGCTTGCCTCTTTTACTTCCCCTGGCGATTGGTATCATAACTATTTAGGAACACTTACCGGACTAAAGCCGGGTGAAACTCAGTTGAGGGTAATTCTGCAATCGGGATATTTTGGCTGTTATGATACCACTCAGCCTTACTTATCGCTTCGGGTAAAGGGTCCGCAAGTGGGATATTACATCAGTAATCCGGATACTTGCTTCCGTAAACCCCTGTCATTCATAGATACTACCAAATCTACTACACCGGGGGTGTCTCTTGCAACCTGGGAGTGGAACTTTGGCGACAGTACCTACGACACATTAACCATTAGTGGCAATGTAAAACATTACTTCAAGACACCCGGCATTTATGGCACTTATCTAAAAGTAATTGATCAGGAGGGATGTTTTGGAATTAGTAGTATTCCAGATTCGGCTATGCCTAGTGGTCCCAAAGCCAGCTTTATCTGGAATCCACCTTATATTGTTTCGGGTACATCGGCAGATTTTATCAATACCACCAATAAGTTTGAGGATAACGTTGTCAATTATCAATGGTCCTTTAGCAGCAATGGGTTTAAAGCAACAACAACCGATGTAAAACAAATTTTCTATCCTACTACACTAACAGACACCGTAATGCTTATAGCAACTGCACCCGCAACGGGTTGTACTGATACGGCAATAAACTTAGTGCCTGTAAAAAAAGTGTTTGCATTGTTTGGATACACTCTTACTTATCTAAACAATGGTTGTGCCCCGGTGCTTGTTAATTTAACCAGCAATTCGATAAATGCCGACAAATTGAGGTGGGACTTCGGTGATGGCTCGCCGGGTTCTGGCATTGGTAACGACACTACAGTAAGCCACACCTACAACCTGCCTGGTGTTTACATCATAAAGCTCTATGCGTATAAAAATGGAAATATTACAGATATAGCTACCGATACGCTCACTGTAAAAGGGGCTTATGCAACCGTGCTGAGCAACATAACTATGGCGTGTGTACCTGCAACGGTTACTTTTTCTTCGCTGCAAACCAATGCCATAAGTTCTTATTGGGATTATGGGGATGGAAAATCAGACACATTTTCATTGCACAGATATACACAACCCGGCAATTTTGCTCCTAGGGTAATATTAACGGATATCAATGGCTGTCAGAGTTCTTTTACATCTACAAACAAGGTTTTGATTGATTCTTTGCATGCCTCTTTCAAAACCAATCTAACGCCTATCTGCGATTCGGCCACGGTACAGTTTATTCCTAAAATATGGAGTTACTCGCACAATACACTCGGCTATGCCTTGAAGTATCATTGGACATTTGGCACCGGAAATACAAAAGACACTTCCAATCTCGCTTCTCCTACATTCTATTTCAGGTTGGGTACCTACCCGGTTATAGATAGTTTGAAGTCGGTGGCGGGTTGTTCTTTTGCCTTTGATAGTTCTATTTCTGTCGTTCAGTCTGTAAGAGCAACTATTGCCGCTCCTGCCAAAGTGTGCGACAGTACACCAATTTCTTTTAGTGGAAATATCATAGCAAAAGATACGGCTATTGCCACAACAGATACGGTGCAATGGAAATGGTATTTTGATAATGGAGTTACTTCCTCCCTTCAAAACCCCGATTCCATTTATTATACTTCTCCAGCAGATGTGGTTTCCAACAAAAAGGTAATGCTTATTACAACTTTCAATGGTTGTCATGATACTACCAATGCGGCTATTGTTGTAAACCCATCGCCTGTGGTTAATTTACAACCGAGGGATCAAAGAATCTGTGAAGGGTTGCCTATTACACTGACCGCAAATGATGGAAACAGTTATAGTTGGAAACCTGGTTCTTTCAGCAGCAAGCTTTCCTCTATCACCGTGAAGCCAGATACCACCAAAACGTATCAGGTTGCGGTAACCAACAGTTATAAATGTACTAGCATAGATACTACTACTGTGCTCGTTACCCAACATCTAGCTTTGAAGTATCATGATATGAATGTCTGCAAAGGACAATCGGTGCAATTGCCTGTTTCTGGTACAGACAATCTTGTTTGGACGCCCGATGCTACACTTACCAATGCAGTGTCCAATCCGCTGAGTCCCACTGCTACGCCTGTGGTTGATCCTACAGTTTATCACTTTAAGGCTAAGGACGATTATGGCTGTTTCGATTCTGTGCCGGGTGCCATCTCTGTGGCTATTCAGCCGTATCCGTCTATCAGTACAGATTCTGCTTTAAGGGTATTCACCGGCGATTCGGTTCAACTGAAAACATACCCTTCCTCCGATGTGGTTTCTTATGCTTGGTCACCTGGCACTTATCTGGATTGCGATACATGCCCCATGCCCTATTCCACGCCCAGAGAAAATATTGCTTACACCGTTACTGGTACTACCCAGTATGGATGTGCATCTAGCGCGGGGGTAACGGTTACCATTATCTGCTCTAAGGCTATTTATTTTCCCAATGTATTTACGCCCGATGCGCAATCCAACAATATCTTTTATCCAAGAGGAAAAGGCATCAAGACTATCTCCCGTTTTCGGGTGTTTAACAGGAGTGGCGAAGTGCTTTATTCTGTTAGTAATATGCCGGTAGGGTTTGAGTATTTGGGTTATGGATGGAATGGAAACTTAAATGGAATCAAGCAACCATCTGGCACTTATGTATATACGGCGGAAGCTATCTGCGATACAGGCGTACCTTTCCCATTGAGCGGAACCATCGTTTTGATAAGATAAGTGGTAAGTTACAAGTCGTAAGTTGATGTACAAAAAAGGCGGGCATCCCTTTCAGGATACTGCCAAATCATTCTCATAACAAACAAATGATCCTTAAAAAGTGAATTTCTATACACACAGCTATATCTTCCAACGACTTGGCTACGTGGCTGGGTCACCTGGCCATATCTTCCAACGACCTGGCTATTTGGCTGAACCGTCCGGCTACATCTTCCAATGACCTGGCCATTTGTAAAAGCCATCCAGAAAGGCAAAATTATGGTTGAAAGAAGCTGTTTTTTATTAAAAGATAAATCCCTGAAAGTGTTTATGGCAATGGTTTGTATTGATTTTTGTTTGAAGATGGTTTTGAATTTATAAAATGGAAATTGATTTGCAATATATGCTTTGGAGAAGTTCCCCCTTTGGAGTATATTTTGTTTCCACAAAGCCACCTAAATCACTAAATGGCACAAATAATTCGTGAAGATTAATGTTATCAACGGCAACAAAAGAAACAATAGTAGTTTATAATACTGTTTTTAAACATGCTCTACGCGTTACTTTTCGCTTCTTCTTTGTAGAAAATAACCCCCTGTAATCGATAGCTGTAATTGTGGGCTACATAAATGGGAGCTTAATTAGCATACAATATTGTGTGATTCAATTATCTTCGCCCGATGGAAGCGTTGTTGCAACAAATAGAGAAATATAAACAAGAAATAGCCGCCGCCGAGGCAAATACTCCCGAAGCCGTAGAAGTATTTCGTATTCAATACCTTGGCACCAAAGGATTGTTGAAGACGGTAATGGGCGAAATGAAAAACGTACCCAATGAACACAAAAAAGCGTTTGGACAGGTACTGAACGAGTTTAAACAATTTGTAGAAGCCAAATTTGAGGCGTTGCAACAAGCCGTTGGAGGTGATGCTAACAGTGCTTCCGACAAAAGCTTTGACTGGAGTTTGCCTGGTAGTTTTGTTCCTGTAGGCACACGTCACCCATTGACCGCAGTAAGAAATCAGATTGTTTCTATCTTCAAAACTTTAGGATTCGCTATTGCAGAAGGCCCCGAAATTGAGGATGACTGGCACAACTTCGGCGCAATGAATCTGCCCGAAGATCACCCTGCAAGGGATATGCAAGATACTTTTTACATTAGTCAGAACCCTGCATGGCTATTGCGTACACACACAAGTAGCACTCAAGCCAGGGTGATGGAATCGCAAAAACCACCCATTCGTGTTATTTGTCCAGGAAGGGTTTACCGTAATGAAACTATCAGCGCCAGGGCCCATTGCTTCTTTCACCAGATAGAAGGATTGTATATTGATGAGAATGTGAGCTTTGCCGATCTAAAACAAACACTTTATTTCTTCGTTCAGGAGATGTTTGGCAAAGATGTGAAAGTAAGGTTTCGCCCGTCGTACTTTCCATTTACAGAGCCTAGTGCCGAGATGGATATCAGCTGTCTGATTTGTGATAGCAAAGGTTGCAACGTTTGTAAACACACGGGCTGGGTAGAAATTTTGGGAAGTGGGATGGTACATCCGAAAGTGTTGGAAAACTTTGGTATAGACAGTAATAAATATACCGGCTTTGCCTTTGGAATGGGCGTAGAAAGAATCTGTCAATTGAAATATCAAGTAAATGACCTTCGTTTATATAGCCAAAATGATGTGCGGTTCTTAAAACAATTCACGGGAGTAGTGTAGGAGATAGTTATGAGTTATTAGATAGTAGATAGTAATTCGAGGGAAACAGTTATCAACTAATATCTACTATCTAATAACTACTATCTTCTTTAAGTCTGCCACCAACATAAAGTGATCGCTCAGGCCTTCATCTTCCAGCTCAAATTGTTTTACTTTAAAAGATTTGTCGGGTAGGATATAATCAATTCTCAAAGTGGGGGCGAGCGAAACAAAAGTGCGTCCAATACCACAAGATTTCTGTAAAAACGCATCCTGTCTGTTGCCTCTGATTGTAAAATAAGTATAACTGTTGGGTACATCATTAAAGTCACCCGTAAGAATGCTTGGATGAGGGGTATTTTGTAGCCATTCTTTTAGGAGATCTGCCTGTATTGCCCTCTTTTTAAAAGCAGGCCGCATCTTCTCAAACACATTTTTAGATGCTGTGAGTGCCGCACTGTCATTGTTCTCTACCTTATCAATATTTTCGTAGTCATTCTTTTTAAACTTAAAAGACTGTAGATGGGTTGTGTATATCCGTATAGTATCGGTACCTTTTTGAATATCGATAAACAAAGCACTTTCACCCTTCGGAAACCTAAGACGACCAGTGTCTATGATAGGGAATTTGGAAAATATAATACTTCCTGCCGTGTAGCCATTGGCGGTTTTATAATCTTTAGAGAAGTAGTAATAGGGGTGTGTTGGCGTAAATAAATCAATATTATTAGCTTGTTCATGCGGGTGAGTTGTTGTGCCATAAGAGTGATTGAACTCTTGTAAACAAATAATATCTGGATTGAGTTTGAGGATGCTTTCGGCCAACTCGGTACGTACCATTTTTTTGGTATTCCTACTTTGATAAAGCCCATTAAAACCACGCAGATTCCAGTCAACAATACGAATATTGCTACTATCCTTTTTTTCTGAGAAAGTATTTTTGAAGTGAAAAGCAAAAACAACAGACACTTGCCTGTAACCAATCAGCAACATTATCAGCAATGAAATTGCCCACAATGGTTTTACAAAAAGCCAAAAGAGAATAGAAAATAATAGAAGAATAATGATGTAGGGGGCTGCTATACCTGCAAAGCCAACCCACCAAAACTTTTCGGGACTTAAATAAGGTGTTAAGCAGGTTGCCAAAAAGCAAACACTCACACAAATAGTTAATGCCTGAATTATAAATTTGATAATATTATGTGAGATGCTTCTCCTAGCCACGCAATAAAGTTAGCGGTTTTATTTAATGTAGCGCTATATCGGTGACGATTGGGTAATGATCGGAAGCATTTTGTAGTTTGGGAGAATAGTATTGAGTAGCTGTCAGGTCTTTGCTCGTCAAAACAACATCAATACGAAGCGTAGGAGACAATCCATCGTAAGTTCCACCCCATCCCGATCCATTTTGAAGGAATACATCATTTAGATTCTTGCTGATGTGCTGGTACACATAACTTGAAGGAACAGAATTGAGGTCGGCACAGAATATAAATGGCAGGGTACATTCATTTAATTTCTCTTTCGCCATTTTAGCCTGGGCAACATGGATGGAATCGAAGTAAACTAACTTCTGATAGCGATGACCGGTATATATAATTGCAGTATCATCCAAAATAAATTGTTCATTATTGTAAGGAACCCTACCATATCTGTGCAGAAACATAGACTGCAAATGGGTATTATAAAAACGGACTGAATGTCCATTGATATTAATGGTTGCATACATCAGATGTTCGGGAAGATGTTTTCGGGCATAAGCGAATCGACCTGAATCAGTTATCGGGAATCTGGATATGATAACTGTACCATAAATATAAGTCAGCCCCTTGCTGGTATCATCGGAAGAAATGTATCGATAGGGATAATGTAAGGTATCTTGCAAATATTTCAAATTAGAAAAAACGTATTTATTTTTCTCTGCACTAGAAAAATCTTGAAAGCAAAGGATGTCAGCATTTGTCGATTTAATAAAATCTAAAATCATTCTTCTTGGGGCACCAACAGTATCGCATTTTACATCAGAGTTTACAAAATCATCTACATTCCAAGATAATAAACGGAAAGTGTTGGGTTCTTTCTGTTGCACAAAATAGTGAGGATAATGAAAGCTAGTGGTTGAAAAAATATTCTTATAGCCCAATAGTAACAGTAGTAACAGAAAGAAGCTATACTTTCTGAATAGAAAAAGACTTAGAAGCAGGATAACTAACATCCCTATTAATAAGAAAGGGAAAAATAAAGCGATATAAGTAAATCCCCTGAAATGTAAGGAACTGATGTAGGGAGTAAGGCAGCCGAGAAAATAGAGTAGCAAAATGATTGAGAAGATTGCTACTGAAGCGTATTTAATAAATGGGTTGGGTTTAGTCATTAATGGCTACAATTCTTCTTTACTTGCTTTTTTCAAAAAAGATTTCTCCTCATCAGTAAGCATGTGATAACCTTCTTGATTTATTTTATCTAGTATATCATCTAGTTTTTGTTGTGTTAGGTTTGGTACTTTCTTAAAAGGCGCTTCTTTGCTTGAATAATAGAGCTTATCTTTCTGTGGCCTGTTAAAGTTCTTTTTTTCTGGATTAAAGAGATTATCAAACCACTCTAACAGGTCGATCATCCATTGCCCCAGATCATTCCCCTTTCCTAGTTGCTTAATAAATATAAAGCCCATTGCGCCCCCGGCAAGATGTGCCACGCCCAAGCCAGCACTTGAACTTGCAATGGTTGCATAGTCTATGGCAGCAAAAATGAGTGTCAATACCCAAAGCGGAATGCCCCCATTAATCATAGGAAATATACGATAGTCTGGTGCGAGCGTGGTTGTGCCAACAGCTACAGCCATCAATGCGGCACTAGCACCCATCATAGGAGGCATTACATCTACTTGCTGGGATAGAACCGGGAATATATTATTAGTCAGCAAAAAGAATATTGCACCAACAAAACCACCATACAAATAAATAGGAATCAACTTACGGTTACCAGTCAAATCTTGCAGGATGTAACCAAAACTCCATAGCCATAATAAGCTACTTATCAGTTGCCATACACCAAGGTGACTAAACATATAGGTAAATAAAACCCATGGTCTGGTACTTAGTTTTTCTAATGAAGCGGGCAAACAGAACCAATCGAGTATCTGGTGTTGAAAGAAATCGGCAGGAACTTCTGAAAAGAAATATACAATATGAATAAAGTTCAGCAAGATGAATACGGTACCATTAATAATGATAAGCCAGGTAAGTGCATTGTTTTCAGCCCCTAATAATGGTATTCTTTTATTGCTGTAATCTCTCGTACTCACTGTAAAATAATTTGTGTAAAGATAAAAGCTGTACTGTTACTGATTAATTAAAATCGGTTCCATCACTATTTAATAGAACGTCTTTCTATTTGTTTTGTTCCAGGTCATCACTATGAGTAACCCAACAATTGCGCCTCCAACGTGTGCCCATCTTGCAACATTATCCCCAGCAGAGTTTTTTACCGCAAAGAACAATTCGTATCCGAAGTAAGCCAACCCAGCCCACTTTGCTTTGACGGGAATGAAAAAATATAAATATAAATAGGTATTAGGAAACAAATAGACAAAGGCAGCAAGTACCCCAAATACGGCACCGCTTGCACCAATAGTTGGCGTATTCAATGTTTCTTTGTAGCTGTTAGCTAGACCATCCAACAATCTTCCAGCTGCTTCATGATCTGTTGGGTTTGCAACTAAATAACTTACAAAATCCGGATTCAAAGGAATGCCGTGTTGTTTGGCATATATAATCATTGCTTCTGCTGCACCTGCTTTATTACCTACATGCATGGCAACTAAATCTGCATACTGATTTGTTAGCTGACCAATTTCGTAATTAAGAAAGAGAAGATGTAAAAGAGCTGCACCCAAGCCACATATTATATAAAAAGTAAGGAACCGTTTAGCTCCCCAGAGGTTTTCCAACACAGCTCCAAACATCCACAAGCCAAACATATTACCAAATATGTGCTCGATGCTGCCATGCAAAAACATGTGAGTAATAAGCTGCCAAGGTTGAAAGAGCGAACTTTTCCATGTATGCAATGCAAACAAATCGTCCATCCGAAAATTGAACTGCTTGGCAACAGTATTCTGTGCAATAAAAACCAACACATTAATAATGAGTAGATTTTTAATTACTAGTGGTAACACCTCAAATCTTCCTGGTCTAAATTCATTCATAATATCTATTCTAAAAAAGAAATCTCTAATTGTTGTTGGCACTCTTTGCCTCCCTGCCTATTGCCTTTCTCCTTCTTCCCTCAGCTTCAACTGCACCACGTTTTCTATATGATGTGTGTGTGGAAACATATCTACCGGTTGTATCTTGGTTACTACATATTTCTCGTCTAGCAGGGCAAGGTCACGCGCTTGTGTGGCAGGATTACAGCTTACATAAACCACTAATGGTGCTGCAATATCCAACAGTTTCTTCACCAGTTTTTCGTGCATTCCGGCACGAGGAGGGTCGGTAATGATTACATCTGGTTTGCCGTGTGTTTCAAAGAAAGCATCATCACAAATTGCTATCACATCGCCTGCCGTGAAAAAAGAGTGATTTATTCCGTTTAACGCTGCATTTTCCTTCGCATCTTTTATGGCATCGTCAATCAGTTCTACTCCTACAATCTTTTTTGCCCCTTTACTGCAAAATATCCCAATGCTTCCTGTGCCACAATACAAATCATAAACAGTTTGTGTGCCATCTAGTTCGGCAAAGTCCCTTGTTATTTCATACAGTTTTTCGCCTTGCTTAGTATTGGTTTGAAAGAATGACTTCGGACTAATCTTAAACTGAAAATCTTCCAGCTTCTCCGTGATATAACCATTGCCGAAATAAGCTACAGGTTCCAGATCGTAAATACTATCATTAAACTTCCGATTGATGGTGTACAGCAGTGTGGTGATGGAAGGAAACTGTTGCAACAGAAAATCGAACAATCCTTTTTGCAGTTTCTTGTCTTCAAATCCCAATACTATGTTCACCATTATTTCGCCAGTGGTGGCAATGCGCACCATCATATTGCGGAGCAAACCCTCGTGATTCCGGATGTCCCAGAAGCTGAGTCCATTTTCTTTGGCATAGGTTACAATTGCCTTCCGCATTAGGTTGGTTGGTTCTTCTTGCAGGTGACAAACATCTATTTCTACCACTTTGTCGAACTGGCCTTTTGCATGAAAGCCAGCTGCACCGATGGTTCCTTCTATGGCTTCGGTCAGTTTATCGTCGGCACGCAATTGCTGAAACTCTTCTTTGGGAATATATCTTCTGGTGGCAAACGTATATTCCAGTTTGTTGCGGTAGCCTGTTGTAGCATCGGCACCTACAATCGGCAACATTTCGGGCAAAGCCACTTTGCCAATCCTTCCCAAGTTGTCCGCCACTTGTTGTTGTTTATAAATGAGTTGTTCTTTGTAGGGAAGCATTTGCCACTGGCAGCCGCCACACACGCCAAAGTGTTTACAGAAAGGCGTTACCCTGTTGGCGGAATATTCTTTGAAAGCCAAAGGATACGCTTCTGCCCAGTCTTTCTTGCTTTTTGATAGTTGAATATCTACAATATCTCCGGGCACGGTGCCTTCTATAAATATTACTTTGCCCTCTACACGTGCGAGGCTCTTGCCTTCGGCGGCATAGTTTTCTACCAATACATTCTCTAAAACAATGGGTTTCTTATATTTTCTCACGGGGTAAAAATAACGGCATTTGGATAATGAGCATTATTTTCTCGATGAGGGAACAAAAGCAGGTAGTATATTCGCGAACAATTTACACTACTACAGCAATGAACAGAAAGAAATATAGCAATTTAAAGTGGTTCACCAAGGTGGGCATTTTGCTGCTATACACTTGTTTCTTTTTGGGTCAATTGAACTTCAATTATGACAGCGGTTCGTTGGTAAGGGAACAATTAGCTCAATCTATTTTAAATGCAAAAACAAAAGATGACTGTAGTTCTGTCATTTCAAAAACAGCTAAGCCTTCCAACTCAAAGGCTAATCTACATCTTAATAAAAGGTTTCAACCAGAGAGTTTTATACTGGGCAGGGTTATTTGTATTCCATTGCCAATTGAATTCTCCTGCATAAAAACTTCTTATTTCTATTCAAATCCTATTCTTCCCGCTGTAAGTTTCACGACCTATTCGCTCCGGGGCCCGCCTGTTATTGCTTAACATTTTCTGTTAACAATATTTTCTATTTTAATTCTATTTTATGGTCTCTTTCCGTTTTGGGAAGTGTTTTGGGTTATTGGCTATTTTATTCCTATCCCCTACCCTTCCTCTTTTAGCGCAGCAAAAAAGTTACAGTCTGGTTAGTCTTATCGAGAGTGCAAAGAATTACACACCTCTGCTTAAGCAAAAAAGTGCGTTGATAGATGCCAGCAAGGTGAAAATTACTGATACCAAACATAGCTTTCTGCCGCAAGTAAGGCTTAGTGAACAGGTTAGTTTGGGTTCTGACAATTCACTTGCTGGAAGTTATTTTACAATGGGCATTACCCCTTCTACTTCGGGCGGCGTACGTGCGGATGACAATTTTCAAGCGGCAACTGGTAATGTTGGTGTGTTGAGTGCAGAGTATGAATTGGTAAATTTTGGACTGAATAGTGCCACATTGAATCTTTCCAAATCTTATTCTGACCTCGCCGAAGCTGATTTGCAACGGGAGCAATATTTATTGGAACTGAATGTGGCAAGGCTTTATTTCAACTTGCAAAAGAGTTTGTATCGCCTAAAAGCCGATGAGCAAAACATTCAACGTTATCAAAGTATTTTCAATGTGATTAAGGCATTGACCCAAAGTGGCATCAAGCCGGGGGCAGATTCTTCGTTGGCTAAGGCTGAATTATCCAAAACAAAAGTGAGTTACAACCAAACATTGGGATTGATCAATAATCAAAAACAACAATTGGCTTATCTCACGGGGATACCTGCTACCAATCTTGCTTTTGAAGTGCCAGACAATGATATTATCAATCCCAAACCACTCACCCTATCCGTTTTTCCAGAGGTTAGCAATAATCCTTTGATTGATTATTATTCAAAAAGAAACAACATCTACACTGCCAACGAGCAGTTGATTAAAAAGAGTTATCTCCCAAAAATATTATTGGAAGGCAGCACTTGGGCTAGGGGTTCGAGTATTCAGTATAATGATAAATTTCAAGGACTGGGGGAAGGATTGGGATACCAACGCTACAATTATATGTTTGGGGTTGCCGCCACTTATTCCCTTTTTAACGAATTGCACAAAAAAGATAAGCTCGCAGAAAACCGATTTGCAATGCAGGCGAGCAACTACGAATTGCAACAACAGAAGTTGGCATTGGCTTCGGCGGGCTTACAGGCGGACAATGCCTTACAAACCGCATCGGCCAATTTGCAGGAAATACCCATTCAGTTGCAAGCCGCAACCGCCACTTACAATCAAAAGTTGGCGCAGTACAAGGCGGGGCTTATCAGTTTGATAGACCTTACCAATGCGTCTTTTGTGTTGTATCGTTCACAAACGGATTATATAGAAACATTGACTGATGCTTATTTGGCGCAGTTGGATAAGGCAGCTGCCAATGGAAGTTTGAATGAGTATATACCTACGGTTAAATAAACAATGATTGAATGATTTATTGTTTTATTGTCTTATCAATTCAAATTGAGTTAAAAAGTTCTTTTTATATTCAGAACTGATAGTCGGGGATGTAAATTCTGACACCAGCGGAGTGACCGCTGACGCAACAGACGGGTAATTTATTAATAATTAAAAGTAACTAAATGATAAAATTCGCATTGAAACAACCCATCACCATCATGGTGATATTTCTGGGGTTGATGTTGTTTTCGGTGATGGCAATAAAGACCATCCCGATAGATATTTTCCCTCGGCTAAACTCGCCCACAATCTATGTTATAGAGCAATACGGGGGGATGAGTGCCAAGCAGATGGAGGGCTTTTTTTGTACTAAGATGCAAGACCAATACCTGTTTGTAAACGGGGTAAAAAGCATTGAAAGCAAGAACATACAAGGGCTTACGATGATAAAACTGACCTTCCACGAGGGTACGGATATGGCAGAAGCAACGGGGCAGGTGGCGTTGCAATCGAACAGGGTATTGGCATTTTTTCCACCGGGTTCTTTGCCGCCAACGGTTATCAGGTTCGATGCCTCCTCGCTTCCGGTGGGCGAATTGGTATTTAGTAGCCCTACAAAATCGCTTGCCGAAATGTTCGATTTAGCTACAACCCGCATCAGGCCGCTGTTTGCCACGGTGCCGGGCATGTCTGCATCGCCGGCTTTTGGTAGCAATGCCCGCTCGGTGGTGATAAGTGTGGACCCCAACAAACTGAGTACTTACAACGTGAGTGCCGATGAAGTAGTGGATGCCATTGCAAAAAACAACGTGATTGTCCCTTCGGGTAATTTGCGGATTGATAGCACGATGTACCTCACCACGATGAATTCTTTGGAAGAAAAGGTAGATCAGTTTGAGAAAATATCCATCAAAAGCAATGGTACATCGTCTGTTTTGGTGAGCGATGTGGCAAAAGTTTCTGATGCGGCAGACATCACGGTGGACTATGCATTGGTAAATGGAAAGCGGTCGGTGTATGTGCCTGTGGTGAAAACGGCGGACGCTTCTACTTGGGATGTGGTGCAGGATTTGAAGAAGAAATTGCCCGAAATGCAAAGCCTACTGCCCGATGATGTGAAGATTAGTTATGAATTTGACCAGAGCGTGTTCGTAATCAACTCCGCAAAAAGCCTGATGACGGAAGGTATTTTGGGGGCAATACTCACGGGGCTGATGGTGCTTTTGTTCCTGCGGGATTGGCGGAGTAGTTTGGTGGTGGTGGTCACGATACCAATTGCAGTGATGAGTGCCGTGTTCTTTTTGAAGATGGCAGGGCAAACGGTAAACATAATGACCTTGAGCGGATTGGCTTTGGCAATAGGGATATTGGTGGATCAGGCAACGGTAACCATCGAGAACATCCACCAACACCTAGAAATGGGCAAGAACAAGAAACAGGCAATATTGGATGCGTGTACCGAAATCTCCTTTCCACTATTGCTCATCCTGTTGTGTATTTTGGCAGTATTTGCGCCGGCCTTGGTAATGACAGGTGTGCCAAAAGCAATGTTTTTGCCGTTGTCATTATCCATCGCTTTTGCAATGATTGTCTCTTATTTGGCTGCATTGACGTTGGTGCCGGTGATTTCCAATTGGTTGATTAAGGAAGAAATGTTTCAGTACCACCACTCAGGCATTCACGCACACGCTGGAATGGCATTGGACGAAAAAGAAGTTGTGCAAGTAGAAACACACGACAAAGAAGACAAGCACCACGCTGATGAAAATGGTTTCTTCCAGAAAATGAAAGTGGGTTTGCAGAATTTATTGGATAGGTGGATGAAGAAAAGACAATGGATTGTTGCGTCCTATTTGGTACTGGTTTTAGGCGCAGCAGGATTTTGTTTTGTGACGATAGGAAAAGATTTATTGCCCAAAACAAACAATGGTCAGTTGCAAGTGCGCCTCCGTGAACCCGATGGCACGAGGTTGGAAATAACGGAAAACACCACCAAGGCTGTTTTGGATATAATAGATTCCACGGTACATCATCACGTTGCCATTACTTCGGCTTATGTTGGGTTGGTGCCGAGCAATTTTGGAACGAGTAACTTGTACATTTTCAATAGCGGCACGCAAGAAGCTATCATTCAGGTAAACCTTAGCGAAGATTATAAAGTGAAAATGGAGGACTTGAAAGAAGAGTTGCGGAAAAATATTGCATTGGCATTTCCTGCCTTGAAAATTTCTTTTGAGCCGATAGAACTCACCGAAAAGATAATGGCACAAGGTGCATCTACACCCATTGAAGTGAGGGTGTCGGGAAAGAACATGGAAGATATTCAAAGCTATTCGTCAAAGTTGTTGGCAAAAATGAACGGTATAGATTTCCTGCGGGATGTACAAATAGCGCAGCCGCTACATTTCCCCACAATAAATATTACCGTGGATAGGCAGAAGCTTGCCTTAATGGGGTTGTCGCTGGATAATATTTCTAAAAGCATTACCGCTAGTACTTCTTCAAGTCGATTCACCAATAAGAACTTCTGGTTGGATAGCCGAACTTCATACACCTACCAAACGCAGGTGCAAGTGCCAGAATACTTAATGAATTCGGTGGAAGAATTAGAGGCAACACCTTTGGTAAAAGGACAGGCTAGACCGATATTGTCTGATGTAGCTACATTATCAACAGACAGCGTACCAGGCGAATATGATAGAAGCGGTCCTCGTAGGTTTGTTACCATCAGTGCCAATATCTATAAAAAAGATTTGGGTACTGCAACAGATGCCGTTCAAAAAGCAATCGATGAAGTGGGAACCCCACCAGTTGGGTTGATACCAGAAATAAAAGGGATGTCCTCGTTGCTGATAGAAACATTGGGGTCGTTGCAAACTGGTTTGTTGGCAGCTATCGTGGTGATATTGCTGTTGCTGGCAGCCAACTTTCAGTCGTTTGGGGTTTCGTTGGTTGTGTTGAGTACGGTGCCAGCCGTATTGTTGGGGGCTATGTTGCTATTGTTGGCAACAGGTGCAACGCTGAACCTGCAATCATATATGGGAATCATTATGGCGGTGGGGGTATCGGTAGCAAATGCCATCTTGATTGTTACCAACGCTGAAACATTGAGATTGGAATATAAAGATCCTTTCAAGGCAGCATCTGTGGCGGCGAGTATTCGTTTGCGTCCAATCTTAATGACATCACTTGCAATGATTGCAGGTATGATTCCAATGGCAAGTGGTATGGGAGAAGCGGGCGACCAGTCCGCACCATTAGGTAGAGCAGTTATTGGCGGATTGGCTGCATCCACATTTGCAGCGTTGTTTATAGTGCCGTTGGTTTATGGCTGGATAAGGCAAAAGGCATCTTATGGTTCGGTTTCTTTGTTGCCAGAGTAATTCTTCTTTTTTCATTTATTAAATAAAAAATATGAAACAATATATCATAGCAATTAGTATCATTTTATTGCTTGCTTCTTGCTCGTCAGACAAAAAAGAAAATGTAGTAGAAACAAAACCTGCTACCGTCAATTATCAATTGGCAACAGTGGAAAAAGGTGGAGTAGCAACAGTGATTAAGCTCCCCGGACAATTAGCTGCATACCAAGAAGTAAGCATCTTCCCTAAAGTGAATGGGTATGTAAAAAATGTTTTGGTAGATATTGGCAGCAAAGTATCCCAAGGAAATTTATTGATGACCCTCGAAGCCCCTGAATTAGAAGAGGCCGCATTGCAAGCAAAGGAAAGATTTGCCAGAAGCAGGGCAGATTTTGCGATAGACAAGGAACGCTTCCTCCGTTTGGAAGAAGCTGCACAAACAGCAGGGGCTGTTTCGCCCCTTGATTTATCTACAATCAAGGCAAAGATGGTAGCCGATAGTGCCTTGTGCAATGCAGAAAAAGCAAACTGGCAAATGCAGCAGACAATGCTTGGTTACTTGCGGGTTACCGCTCCTTTTACTGGCGTGATTACCGAACGTAATGTTCACCCTGGTGCATTGGTAAGTGCAACTGCTAAGGACAAGCCAATGTTGGAATTGAAGCAAGTAGCTCACCTTCGTTTGCAGGTTGATATACCCGAAGCCATTGCTGCAAATTTGAAAGACAAAGACACCGTTTCCTTTTATGTGAGTGCTTTTCCAGGAAAGAAGATGACAGGATTCATTAGCCGAAAAGCGGATAATATCTCCGCCGAATTCCGTAGTGAAAAGATGGAAATAGATGTAATGAATGAAAATGGATTACTCAGTCCTGGTATGTTTGCCGATGTGATTTTAAAATCAAAAGGCAATGTTGATGCGTTGTTTGTACCTAAATCTGCCGTAGTCACCTCCACCGAAAGAAAGTATGTAATGCTGGTAAAAGATGGTAAACGCACCAAAGTAGATGTCAGTACAGGCAATGAAACCAGCAGTAAAATAGAAATTTATGGCAACCTTCAAGCTGGCGACCAAGTGATAGCCAGTGCCAATGATGAGATAAAAGAAGGGAAATAAGTATTTTTTCAAATGAAAATGCGGCCAATACATTGATGTATTGACCGCATTTATTATTATTTGTCAAAGACATTTTAACACAAAAAATGCTATACTTTCAAAACAACTTCCCTTGTTCTCCCGGTCGTCTAAACTGATTACTATCCAGATTCCAGCGTTCTGCATTGAGTCCATAAATCTTATTATACTTCCTGAATTGTTGCCGCACCAAATCGGCAATTGGCCCTTCACCCCGCATTCTGATGCCAAATCGACTATCGTTTACTTTACCATCATGTGCGTTTTCAATCAGATGCCAGACCTTATCTGCCCTATCGGGAAAGTTCTTATATATCCAATCGTGAAACAATAATTTGATAGCCCCATTGAGCCGGATAAAAGTATAGGCACTAAATACTGCACCTGCTTCACTGGCAGCTTTCATAATGCGTTGCATCTCATGTTCATTCAGTCCTGGTATCATCGGGCCAAGCATTACCCCCATTCTAACCCCTTCTTTAGACAGTTCTTCTATCACTTTCAATCGTTGTTTGCCAGTAGTAGTACGAGGTTCCATCACCCGGCGCAAATCTTCCTCAAAAGAAGTGATACTCACCAATACACTCACCAGATTCCTTTTTGCCATATCCTGTAGCAAATCCTTGTCCCTCAATATCCCTGCATTTTTGGTAATGATACCTACCGGCTGATTGAATTGATTACACACTTCTAATAGTTGCCTCGTAAGCCTGAACTTCTTTTCGGCGGGCTGATAGCAATCTGTGTTGCCACTTAATGAAATAGGAACGGGCACCCATTTTGGGTTCATCAAGAATTTGCGTAACAGCTCTGGTGCATTTTTCTTTACTACAATCTTAGTTTCAAAATCGATACCCGCACTCCAGCCCCAATACTCAAAACTATTGCGGGCGTAGCAATAAATGCAGCCATGTTCGCAACCCTGATAGGGATTCATACTGTACATCATCCCCACATCCGGACTTTCTACTTTGTTTACAATACCCTTTGCATGGTCTTCGATATAGACAGTCTTTGGATTGGGTTCTGTCCAGTCGTCAATAGATTCCAGCTGATCTTTTATTTTTTCATTCTTCAGGAATCTATTGCGCGGATTTATCTGCGCTCCACGTCCTTTAAAGTAATTGTCTTCCATTGTATAGATTTTTACCACAAGGAACACTAAGGGTAACACAAAGGACACAAGATTACTAGCAGTCTTTGTGTCCTTTGTGCTATCCTTTGCGAACTTTGTGGTTAGTTGATTAAAACATACTTGCTTGTTCTAATTTTTTTACCTGACTCAATAATGGGAAACGTGCCAACGTCTTATAGCCATTGGTTTCTTCTCGTCTTTTCAGCAGCAGCATTTCATTCACTGTAAAGGATGTGTTGAAATGGGTATTGCTATATTCCAGCCATCCTTTTTCATACTGCCAAGGCAGTAGTTTATGAGCGATGTTGATGACTGGCTCTGTAATAAAATGCGGCTTGTTTTGTTTATCCGGAAGGATAAATGCCTGTACCTGCCTTAACTCTTTTGACAAGACTGTAAGCTGATTGGTTGTTTGAATGTTTATGTAAATGGTATGTGCTGGCAGGCTACCAAAGTCATTTAAAGTTATTTTGAAGGGCGCATTGACAGCCGCAATATTGCGGAATCTATTTACAAAGCGCGATTCTGCCATCTCATAATGACTGAATTTTATGAGTGTTATCTGTGGCTTTATATGTGTAGCCTGTGGGCATTGGTAATTACCCGCAAAATGCTGTTTCATTGTCATAATGCGTTCACACAAGTCCTCATTGGGCTGTATGACCAATAGATATTCGTTTATCAATTCGTTCATCATTCTCTTTTTAGTTGAATAATAAATTTTCTGCAGGGGCTAAATGGAAACTAGTAATCTGTTTGCAATTATCAAACTGATGCTGGCGACGCAGCAGAACTAGTTCGTTCAGTTCGAAGGAGGCTTCAAAAGTCTTAGGTGAATAATCCAACATTGCTTTCGCAAATATTTCAGGAGATAATCTTCTGGCAACAGTAAGATGTGGCTTTGTAACGAGATGCATGGGCGGACAATTGTTACTGGTTATAAAATGATTTACAGATTGTAACGCATCGGCTAACTTCTTGAAAGGCTGTGCATTTTGTACCCGTATATAGATGGTATGGGGAGGAAAGCCTCCAAAATTATTTAGCAAAACAGAAAACCTGGGTTGGGTAGCAATTGAACGGTTCATCCATCGGATGATTGTTTCTTCCATCGCTTCTTTTGCCAGGAAATTGGCAATAGTAATGTGTGGCTTTGTTTTTATTGAAACCCTTTCCCTGTATGTATCATAGAAGGAATACTTCTCTTCCATCACTTGTTTGTAAACATCCTCACCAGGTGTTGCCACCAATAAATATTCGAATAAGAACCCGTGATCTGTAGGTAAAGTTTTATGTTGCGAATGCAAAAGAGAGACAGACTCCATAAACAATAAATTTAAATACTAAATATTTTAGAACAATATTACTATTAAAATTTAGTATTGCTAAAATTATTTTTATTGTTTTTGCTAAATTTATTATAACAAGTGGCAACTCCATAAAGCAATTAGTAAACTAATAAGTACTGTACGCATTATGTTCCGTATTTTTGCCCACTGCATTTAGGTAATCCGCCGTTTATTTAGTTGCAGGTAATGGGGCTGTACTGGTTTCGACAGCAAAGTTCTTTGTAGGTATAAGCATGCAGTGCGTTGGATAATTAGCACTTAAATCTGAATATTCAAACTTTAAATGGCAATACACAGTATGCCATGGCTGCCTAATCAGAGATTGGCCAGTCATTAGGGCCGCAGAACAGGTTGGCTTGTTACCAAGTTCTCCCGCCGACTCAAACTAAATACAAGATGCTGTTGCAGTAGGCTGTGCCTGTAACAAAAGATTATCCAGCTAAGGTGTAGGTCGGTTTGTTTGTTTCCTGCCGACACCCGACAAACAATAACAAACTAAGCATGTAGAAGGCTTATGGCGGATTTGTTTGGACAGGGGTTCGACTCCCCTCAGCTCCACCAATTGTTCATTAAAGCAGACTAAAAGGCTGTGAATCGTATGATTTACAGCCTTTTTTGTTTTCCGACCTAGTCAATTCATTCATCAAATCGCATGGCTAAGGGGGTAAATTCGGGCACCCAGTTTTATTTTATATCTGGATGCCCGAATTCCTCTGAAACACTTGTCTAGCAAGCAGTTCATAATTTGAACATCTTGTTTTGGGGTGTATTAAACAATACTTTTACACACAATTAAAAGGTCGCCACATCATGCAATCAAAAATGTCAATCCTCTTTTATGCCAAGAAAGGCAAAATTACTACAGTCGGGTTAGTGCCGATTTATTTACGGATTACTATTGATGGGAAACGCTTAGAAATAAGTACCAAAAGATATGTAGATCAATTAAAGTGGAGTTCAGAAGCTGGTAAGATGAAGGGAAACTCCGAAGAAGCAAGAAGCTTGAATAGTTTTTTAGACGTTACAAAAGGTAGTGTTTATGATTATCAAAAAGAGTTAATGCAAAACAGCCAGTTGGTAAACATCGAAAATATGAGAAATAAAGTTCTTGGTGTAGACGAAGAAGCCAGAATGATAATTTCTATTTTTAAAGAGCATAATAGAAAAATGGGAGAATTGTTAGGTGACGAGTTCTCAGCAAATACTTTAATTAGGTATAAAACTTCACTAAAGCACACAATTGAATTTCTACAGTGGAAATATAAGGTTTCAGATATTGATATCCGCAAAATTGACAATGCCTTTATTTCAGAATTTGACTTTTTTCTTCGCAGCGTTCATAAATGCAATAATAATACAACCATCAAATACCTAAAGAACTTTGGTAAGATTGTAAGGATTTGTATTGCTAATGGTTGGATTACTCAAGACCCATTTGCCAATTACAAACCCAAAGTTAAAGAAGTAGAAAGAGCATTTTTGGACCAGGTAGAAATTGATGCAATTAGCAATAAGGATTTCAAAATAGGTAGGCTAGGGTTGGTACGTGACATTTCCTTTTTAG
>Ga0208741_10000155_pt1 | contig 37339 bp, 21 predicted proteins | sample CryBogCBE03Jun09_FD_184576 | JGI IMG/M metagenome (GOLD analysis project Ga0208741, IMG submission 184576) | Freshwater microbial communities from Crystal Bog, Wisconsin, USA - CBE03Jun09 (SPAdes) | ecosystem: Environmental > Aquatic > Freshwater > Lake | place: Crystal Bog, Wisconsin, USA...
ATCTTAATATGTCCTTCTATTTGTAAGCCACTAGTTTCATTGGGTTTAGATGACATTTTTTTCTTCTCTTGCTGTTCTTTATTTATTACATTGGAATCTGGTGTAGAATTCATTATAATGCCTTCAAGAATTTAACTTGTATACTTGTAGAGTTATCAAGACCTAACCCATTGGTAGCTGAAGAATCACCCACATCATACCATAATTTTCCTTGTCTAATCAATGATCCTGAAGTGACGGTAACTTCGTTTCCTTTCTTACCTATCAATATAGTATCAGTTGACACAGGAACATAACTATCTCTGGAATTTGGTATATCAACTAATGAGCCACCATCATAAACATAAGAGCCCGCTTTATGAATTACTGCTCCGCCGGTGCCATTGGTAGCCCTGCGTATGTTACCTAATCTGTTGCCAATAACATCAATTACAGAGTACGTAATTCTTTCTCCATTGATAAAGACTACCCCTGGAGATGAATTTATTGGATCTGGATAAGATAAAACACTGGCATCTCTCACATAGATCCATTCATCCGTTAATAACAAATCTTGTGTTAATCTAGATGTTGTACTTCGGCTAATTTTTTGATATTCATATGTTTCAGTTATTCCTTTGAAGATTCTAAATTCAATTGGCACCTGGCGTTGATTTTCGCTGACATGTGTAACAACAATAATGTCATTTGTTCCAATATAATATGAAGGATCTATCTTTATTACAGTGGGAGTAGTAAACTCAAAATCATAATATGCAGTTAATTCAACACCATTTAATGTAACTCTAACATTACTCATATTAGTTATTGCTCTGCTTAACGTGTATATTGGAGAAAGTACTGTTTGTGTTTGCTCAGTTGCAAAACCTTCAACATCAAAACTAACCCTGTCAAAACCAACATATGATGATAAACTATTGGCAACTTGCCCACTTAGTACTTCCACGTGGAAATCATAATTGTCATGATTACTATACATTATGATGTTTACCTTATCACCTGCGTTTAGCGCATATGATGGTTTAATAATTAGATTATCTTGATTATGAATTACATAATCAGACTGCCCTCTGTTGCAGACGATAATATTAGAGTTGTAAGCAGGAGGATTATTAAATGTAATAGTTGGTATATTGATTCCATCTCTATTAATAATATAATCAATGCCGTTAATTTTTACTACTCTATCTACTAGAACTATGATGTCGCTATCTTGAATTGATGTAACATCAAAAATATTTCTTTTAACTGGTAGACTGAAGTTTGTTGTTGCAGCATCTCCTAAATAGTATGCTTGATTACCAGGCTCTAAGTAACTGCCATTTACTTGTACTGCAACTGAAGATTCCCATGGTTGACTATATTCAATTGTTTCAGGCAATGCAATTACGCAGCCCAATGGATTAGCAACGTCTGACGGTTTCACTTGATAATTAAAGGAAATTACTTCGCTATATGATTTTGTTGCAATGGGTGTATCAAATAGATGAACCTGTATTATATCATTAATTCTCGGAGCTTTGTCAAAATTAATAATAACATGATCTCCAACAGCAGTTCTATCAAAACTCCAATTGGTTACTTTTTCACCGTTTATCTTAACATATGCCTGCTGAACATTTCCGGTAACAGAATTATTAAACATATTTGTTGCTGATAATTTAACGTCAAGTACTTCAAAACTACTAGCGATGCCATCACCAACAAATTCAACATCAGCAACATTATTTTGTCCACTGGCTCCAATCAATGATATGAATATTGTGCTGGGAATCTGAGGAGGATTCTTAAAGACTACATATTGATTAACCCAATCAATGGTATAATCTACTCCTAATATTCTAGGACCATCGAAATCATTATAAACATTAACAAACTCAACGCCGCCAACTGGTAAAGATACATTTGTTACTAGTGGATTGAAACTAAAATGTGTAGTTATTCCATCAGCATAGGGTGCAATAACAATAATGTCAGGTGAGCTATATGTATTATATCTAGGTAAAGATTTGACTCTGATATTCACCGAGTCAAACATATAACCAGGTACAAATTCTTCAGGAGCATAACTGCTATAAACATCAATGAATCCAGCACCATCAGTAATCATATCTTCAGGGCGTATACCCAACTGATTATCGTTGTAAAGACCATAAAGAATTGTATCTAATTTTTGTTTACCATAGATATCTATTAGTCCATTTTCATCAAATGTTCTAGTATCATATGAAATTTGATCATATAAACCGAATCCAAATCCAGGAATCTGGTCGAAATCTGCACCAGTAACTTTAATGCCACCATATTCTAAACCAGTCATTAGCTGTGTTAGATCTCTGCCAGGCATGCCAGCCTGAGGCTTATAATATCCCCAAACTCTACTGGCTGCATCGTCAAAATAGCCGCCAGGATATTTTGCAATGTTATAAACAACTCGTAGATTATCTTCAGTGAATATTACTCCACTTGTGAAATCTGTAGTTGCTTTGTATGCAGTTCCGTTATTACTGATTATTGTATTAACAGTATAATGTGTTTGAGCTTTCCATTCTAAACTATTTGTTACACTAATATCAGTATTATAAATGAAATAACGATCACTGACAAAATCAGCTAATGCAACATAAGGAGCCTTTTGATAAACTATGACAGTATCTTTAGCATAACTCTTATTTGGCTCCCACACACGAACAACAAGAGGAATGAAATTGTCAGGCAAGAACGCAGGCTCAGGGGGTATTGTATCTGTTAATCCATTGCCCCCATGTGCAATGTTTGTTCTAAAGACTTCGTTATTATAAACTACTAAATCGCCAATACCATAACTAGTGTAAGGTTGCCAATCTTTAGTAATTGGAGCATATGTAAATCTGTCAAATCTAATTGTAGTTGCAAAGTTTCTTGCATTAGAATTTCCCAACTTAGCATATGCAGTTGCACCCTTTCCTAAAGAATCTATAATCTGAACAATAGCATATGTGTATCCAGTACCAGGATTATCAATGTTAATTTCTTTAACTTGTCCATTGCGAACATAAGCTGATGCTTTTGCTCCTGTGCCATCACCTAATATATTAACCTTAATGTTGCCATCATAAGCATACCCAGTGCCACCGTTAAAAATATTAATTTGATCTATGCCATATGTATGCCCATCGACCCAAGATTTATAAATGCTCTTAGTCAGAGCAGTTTCATCAATTGGATTACCTAATTGAGGAGAACGATATCTTTCAAGATTATTATTATAATATGCAGGTAAATCAAAATCTACTGCATCAAGTGCTGCAAGATCAGTTTTATCATAAGTACTCAGATATTGTTTAATTTGTGTATGATAAGGTTTTACTTCGTCAATGAATGAAGTAATAATATTTTCAGGTTGTTTAACATAAACAGGAATTTCATCCAATGAACGTATATGATGCTTAATGTTAATCAAACTGGTTTTTAGCAACCAATCATTTTGTACAAATTGAGTAGAAATATTATCAATGATTGCGCTAATTACTTTCTTAAATTCTGTTCTTAATTCATTATTTAAAATATTATTTTGAACTGCATCAAATATCTTTCTAAATTCGATAGCAGAATCCCATGAAAAACCATTTATAGTTTCAAAACTTACGGTATCAATACCAATACCAGCAGTTATATTATTATATAGATTACTTGTAAATTGTATAGTTGCATTTTGTTGTCCTATTAGTTCAATTGAATTAGATTTTACTAATAGAAGTTTCCAATTGCTGCCATTGCCATACTTTACCTTAACAATATCGCCAACATTTATATTACCATTCGCAATATCATATTCATAATCTATTATCTTATTAATAGTTGTCGACGAATTATATGATGTAGAATACCAATCAGAGTAGGTCCAATAATTACGCAGATCATATGTTTGTGCCTTGACTATCTGCCAGACTCTATTAGTAACATCCAATGGATCAATTTGAAGTTGACGCACTGTCCACCCGCCAGTAGTGTCATTAACTACAACAGCATGATCTCCAACTTTATAAAAGAAAACATTGTAGTAGCTCAATGAAACATAATCATTTACTGAAAATAATATGTTAACGCCATCAACTACAGGGATAGGATCTATTTCATTTAATGAATTTATATCTCGTAATAAAGTAATTGGGTATTTTGATAATATGTTATTAACATTATCAACCCATACTTGCCTGCCAGCTGCTGGATCTACAAAAGTAGTTTGTCTAGGTCTTAGTCCTAATCCATATCGTTCTTTTGTTGTCAATGATGCATCAGGAACTATTCTACCTCGAGCATCCTGTGCTGATAAACTATCATTGACTCTGTCTAAAAATTCAGTAGCAACTCCTAAATCACTACCATCATCAAACATACTCCATTCTTGATGTATTGGATTTGCTTCACGATTATCAGTTATTGATATATGTAATCTTGTATCGTTATTGATAATATTTTCACAATTGAATAAGGCTATTGCATTGGTGTTTATTATTGCAGCAAAAGGATCATTCGTATTTCTAGGATTGGCTATTAAGTTTTGAATAGCCAATGCAGTTTCTCTTTGTTTTTGTGTAACATTCGAATTACTATTTCTTACCCAAAAATAATATTTTGTAGATGAACGTAAAGTTAAAGGATCAATTGTAGTCTTACTAGTGTAAACATCACTTACTGTATATGTAGGACCATCAACAACATGAACTTTTGCATACTGACTGGGTATCAAATCACTTTCAATCCATTCATATACATTAATATAACTATTTGGGAAAGTTAATCCCCAAAGATTAAGTCTGTCAGTGATTTGTCCTTGATTCCAATCAAGATACTTGAGTGCATTTGTATCCCACCATAGATCGCCAACATGTTCTTTACCCCATGCTTTTCTATTATCGTTTGAAAAACTATAAGTGTTTGGAGTATGATTGTAAATTGCAGGATCATAATTAACAATGTACTTGATCTGTTCAAAAGCAGCAGTCACAGGAATGCCATGCTCGGGATCAAGTATAGCAAGATCAGTGATCAATGCCTTTGTATTATCATCATACAAATACATGCGTTCAATTTTTCTAGTGTCAATATCAGCAATTTTACGACGTGTAGTTTGCCAAACTGAAGAACCAGTATAGTTGTTGTAAGTATAAATTGTACCGGCGCCGCCTGCACTATTCAATGCAGTGATCATGGCCCAATTGTCTGTCAGTGCAACTCCTGTACTAAATTGATCATTGGTTACAAGTGTTACAGGGTTTAGTTGCTGGGCCAGTGTGAAATTACCATGGAAATAAGCTGATTCAGTATTTTCATTTTGATACTCATAAAGATAAGCTGAACCACTTTGATAATATTTTGTAATGAAAGTAGTGAATGTTCCATCAAATGTTGTTTCAAAAGTACCACTATTAGATGATAATGATTTATCAAATGTTATTTTATTAACACCAGCAGCACTACTAGAACCAACTAACAGCTTTGTTCCTGCAGAATTTAGATACAGACTATTACCAAAATTAGCAGAATCAGTTTCACCACTGGCTGTAATTATTTGATATAGATCAAATACCGTAATGCCTAATTTTGTCAAAGCTTGTGACTCAGTGGTTGAAATTACAAGTTTATTGTAATCAATTGCACTATTACTATTAATTTGAATATACTGATTGTTGACTAGAATTGCTGAGATTCCAGGAATATTTGCACTGTTAATATCATATGCTGATCTTGCAGCAGTGGACCCAGTGAATGTGACTTTTACTCCATTCAATCTTACACTGTCACCAATATTAACTACAGGATTATAACTTGTTCCGGTGGCATTTCCATATAATCTTGCGGCGTTGACGAATCGATAAACTGACCCGTTGGCAAAAGATGTGTTTTTGTATCCCGTTGCGCCAACATAAAAACTACAAGTATCATGGGATAGTAATACTGACGTTCCAAAATAAAGATTATTCATGCCTGGGGCGGCAGTAGTAGAACCGATCTTCTTTTCAAGCATTTTGAATTGATTAGTTTCAATGGTAACAATAGTTCCTGCACTTGGTACTGTGGCCAACACCAATGATGTACTGCCCACTATAGTATATAAATTGGTAGCTACTCCATCTAGATAAACATCCTGTAGATTGCTTGCATTATCAAGTGCAAACGTATTAGTTGTGCCATTGGCAATGAATTTTTCAATTGTTCTATTAAAGATATAAGCAGCACCCATATTAGTATAAGAAACAGTGCCAATAGTATTAGTCAATGTGGGCGCACCAATAGCCAACTGACTACCATCGTCAGAGAAACTTAAACTTTGTCCAAAATTTCCCGAAGCATCACTGCTGGTAAAGCTTCCTGCATATTGATAATAGCTTTGGTATGTTATACTCACAGGCAATGTTTGGAAATTTCCAATTTTTGCTAGATTCGACCAACTTCCATTATCTAAGAAGTTTGATGTACTGGTATGATTATTAATTACTTGATATAGATTCGTCGTTGAGCTGCTATCTACATAGCTAATAAGCTGTCCCTTAGTATAATAAGTCAGTGCGGTCCATGCTGTTAATATTAAATTAATAGTTTGACCGCCATCATATGTATAATGCAGATAAGGTATTAATAACGAATCGTTTAATCGAACTGAGACGTCGTTGGGACCCAACCCAATATTTTGTGCTGCTGATGGTACACCAAAATTAGTTTGAGTTTGTGCTTGTTCAAAATTTATAGTTTCGGCTGTAACTTCTTTATATTTGTAATAATAAACGGTATTAGTTCCGGGTGCACCAATGGCAACCCATCTACCATCATTACTAGCAGCAACACTTGTTCCAAATCCAGCAGTTGTACTAATACCATTAACATATATTACTTGATCTATTGCTAGTTTATTAGAGTTAGCAGTACCTACATAAGCAAGCCCAATGCTAGTTAAAATAGGATCGTTGCTGGCATTTGTACTTGTACTGCCAGGTGCACCGATTATCACTTTATCTATATTATTAAACTTCACACTTTTACCAAATTGATTAGCATAGTAATCATCTGCTGTTAAATTGGCGATGACCACCCAAGTACCATCACTCAGTTGATTATAGAGATATGCTGATCCTTTGTTATTATTATATTGTGAAGATCCAACAATCATCATATCTTGAGAATTTTTAACATCAACCGACATGCCAAATTTATCAGTAATTTTTGTGTAAATTGGAGTCAAGTTACTGGTCAATGACCACTGTGGAATATTTGTTAGAACTTGATATTCATTATTAACTCCATCAATCCAAGCCATGTCACCTGACTTCCACCCCTTATCAGGTGTACTCAGTGAGAAAGTAGAACTATTTGGAAATCTAATAGGACGTAGTTTAAAAATTAATGGTTTAGTAACTCCAGTGGTCTGCCATGTATAAGTTGCTGATGTTGTTCCGCTGTATATGGGCACTGCAAGACTTTTTGTTACATCAACTCCGGTAATACCAGTGGGTATCTTAGATACACGATAAAATCCTGTTATACTTGCTGTTTTTCCAGGAATATTACCAAGTTGCAATAAGATAAAATCATTTTCTACTAGCCCATGGGGCACATCAGTTATAATTAACAATTGATTTAAACTTGATAATACTTTATCGTCGACATGACTAATGGTTACTGGTAGATTTCCTGCTTTGACCATTCCAGAAATTCTATAGACATTCCAGTCGTTACTGGTGTCTGATGCTGCCCATATTCTACTGCCTTCTTTAAGAATTGGTGCAAGATTGCTTATATTCTGTACTTTCAACATGTCAAACACAGTAGTATCAACTTCGTCTATCATAACTGGACCTGTAGTCCCAATTACTTTAGGATTTACTTCTGTTGATGTGAATATATCTTTGTTATAGATTACAGGCTTAATTAAAAGATCATTGGGTTTAAAAGTGTTCCAAAGATTACTAGTAACGCCATCTTGATTAATTAATTCTATTACATATGCACCATTCAATGGATTTGTGTTTGCTAAACTAAGTTCAATATCTGACTTATGTGCGATACCTCCGTAGGTACCTAATCTAACTGCCCACTGCTCATCAATTTCAACTGAATTATCTAGATAAGGTAGCTTAGTGCGTAGAAACGCATTAACTGCTGCTTGAGTTCCTTTTTCACGAATCATTCCAAGATAAAACTTATGTTGACTTATATTGTCTAATCCCATGTCTGTCATATATTGACGTGGAACAAACCCTGTAGAATTTCTAGCTGCTGTATCAGCTGAACGATTAACATCAAATTTATCAATATCATAGAACTCTTCAAACTGCTGAGCATTAAATGCCATATTTGGTATTAATTGTTTAGACAGCAAGCTGCCATCAATCTGATACCAGTTATTATAAACAAAGTTTGTTGAACCAGGTATAAATTGACGTGCAGTATAGTATAGATTTTTGAATAATACAACATCACCTTTATAGTAATCAGTAACAGGAAGCCATTGATCAACGGATCTGTGATTTACCAAGAACCCTGGAGCATATAAGCTACCATCCCACTCTCTAGTTTTAAAACCTGACACTTTCATTCTATATTGACGATTGCCGAGACTTGGTTCATAGACAACATCATTGAAGACCGTAGTATTGTCAAATATCAATGAATGTTCGTATAGTACAACATTCATATCTATTAAGTGTACACCTTTAGTTTGATCTCTAAGTGAGAGTTCAAATCCAGTGCCACTACGGAATGTTACATAATCCTTAGTCTTTAAAGTATTACCTTCACTATCAATGATTCGAGAACCGTTAAAATCGTTAGTAAGCTCGTCAACAATACCAAACGCACTATTAAAGTTAACCTTACTGCCTGCAGGAGTTAGACTAATAATAGTGTTAACATCCCATGATTGTTCCAGCCAAAATAAGAATTCTTTACAGGATGTGTCCCAATTATTAGTAGAGCCCAATACATCATCAGTATTTTGAAATTGAAAGCCTAAACTAGTTAAGAACTTGCCATAACTAGTTAAGAAATCAACAACTTGCTGTACTGTATTCATCTGAGTACCATATGGTACTACTTGTATGTTATTTGCATTATCAATGTAAATGTTTGCTGAACTATTGCTGACTTTTATCTTGTAAGCATTATTTGAATAATTTCTCGGAATAATAGTAAAGTATGGTCGAGCATTGTCAAATCCATAAACTTTAAATCCAATTGGAGTTTTTTGAACTACAACAGCACTATAAGTTGCTAATGCTATTGGAGCACTTTTTGTTGTTACAATTTGATAATTTTCCTGAGGAATTATAACTCCACTATTAATGCTATTTGGACTAGCTTGATCTGCAATAATTTGTAGATAACTTTTATCAGTGAACCCACTTGATTTGTATACTAAATTAAGCTTATAATTTTCAAAAATCTCATTGAAATTTATAGTAATATCCAAACCAATATCTGCTAGACGATCACGTATCCATACATTTGATCCCGGAATATATTGTGTGCTGTCTGAGATTTGAAGTACAAACTTTCTGCTGCCTGTTGCTTTATTAATAATCTGATCTAATGCATCAAGTCTGACTATGTCACGTCGATTCATTGATAGATTACAATATTCAGCTGGACGAGCTAAAGCCCATGCCAGTTGAACAGCGAATGGATAATCACTGCTGCGACGCCATGCTGTTTCTTGAGGACTTTGATCACCAAATCTCCAATCAGAGCTTGCAGTCTGAGAATTAAAGTTAGAAATTATTACGTCCAATGGAGTTAATAATTCTCCATGCTCATCTACAGGAATGATACCAAGTAAGCCTGGACGAACATATCTATTATCTACATAGCTGTCATGCCCATGTTGATAAACTAGACCATTTTGCATATCTTTCCATAGTACCAAGTTACCTGAGGTATAAGGTGCAGGGCCATATCGTGGAACCCACCAGTCTGGTCGACGACTAAGTCCAATCATTTCCCATGGACGAGAGTTAGGTGCATCAGTATCATAGAAATATTTGTAAATTGCTCTCCAACTGCCTGGCATTGCTTCGCCAAATAGTCTATCTACACTCTGACCATAATTGAAAGTCATTGGGTCAGACGTAGTAGTAGAATTTAAGAATACGCTAACATTATTAGTACCGGCCCAATTTAGAAAAGAAATACTTAACAACTGAGTCCACTCGTCAAGGCTATAATCAGTCTTTCTAAAAGCGCCTGGCTCTAATTTAGTATAGCTAGTTCTGGCATTATTAATAAATTCAACATTGATATTATTGTAGATTCTTTTTTCAAATTCTAATAATACGTCGTCGCGAAAATCATTGAATGCAATAGTTTTACTGCCATCATGCCCTTGTATTACATAGACACTGGCATTAATATAACTAGTATCTAGATACTTCTCAGGAACGAACTTGGGATATAATCCCAACTTAGTGGGAGTAGCAGGTATCATACATCCTTGTGTACTGGAATATTCATAGATGCTAACAACATCATTAATAGCCAGTGTTAACTTACTACTAAGTGTTATAACAGAACCGGTTGAAGTATAGTCATCGCCAACTAATAATTGAACACCGTTCAAATAAACTAGAACTGAATGATAACTGGGTGAAGTGATATCATAAATGTTAATTAAATTAAAGTTTCTATAATTTGTATCGTATACTGGATATTCATTTAAAATGAAATTGTTAATACCATATGGCATCATATCAGTAAAATAAAATGCTTGTTCTTGACTGGAATTAGCTGTTATTTCTGTCATAATATCATCTAAGCAGCCGCGAGTATTGCTGTAATCAGCAAATTCCATTGTGCTTAAAAGGTATAGAAATTTATCTTTAAATCTGCTATAAGAGCGACGGTTAAAATCAATTGACTTAGCAATGTTTGTACTATTATTATTGAATAATAGCTGTGCAATGTGAACGCCGGCGCTATGTTGTAATATCTTACCAGGTACTATCTTAAAATTAATATCTCTGAGATTATCATTACCATAACTATTAGTAGAATAATTTAAACTATTCTTTGTTATTTCAGTAAGATGGTTTCTAATTTGACCTAATGTTAATGTATCAAAAGTATTATTTTCGCTGTTATCTACTAGATTTTTAGGAATAGTGTAATTTTCTTTGTTATTAATGGTCGACCCAAAAATATTAATTACTAATGCATCTCCCGCAACAAGATCTTTTGTTAGCTGTATCATACTACCACTGGTATTACCCAGCAACGTAAAATCATTATCTCTTACTAGCTCTTTTCCATTTACATATACAAAGATATTCTTCTCATTGAATCCGTTAACATAAACAACATCAATGGGAAAATTGTTAGTTTTATATTGAGTGATATTAAACTTCTTTTGAATATATTGTTTGCTTTCATCAGCAATCTTGATCCAATTATTTCTAAATCTAATGCTGTCAATAAAGGGAAGATACTCATGCACAAACCCCGAGTTAATAGGTAGGATTGCATCGGCATTATTATAGTTGTAAGTGAAGCTGTCGGTGTCGTAAAAATTCTGGAATAATATATCACCAATATTACCAATTGATTTATAACTTAATATTATGCCCAGTTCACTATCTCTAGTTCCACTGGCTGCTTCTAAATATCCAAATAACTTTGATCCTACAAAGCTGCTACTTGGGTAATAGATAGGATCACCTCTGCTATTTCCGGAGATATCAAATACATCAAATAAAGGCGATTGATTCAAACTGAATTTTTGTTGAGCAGGTTGCCAAGTATCATTATGCCACCAAAAAGTTTGATTTTGACGATATATTCCACTGACTGCAACTACTGTTTCTCCTTCGGACATTGTGTGTACAGGTATTAAATGTACCTGTCTATTAATTGGATTGAAAGTTATAGCAGAATTTTTAGGCATATTAAAAGTTAGATGATTGCTCAAAGTAACTTTATTCAATGAAGAGTCTATAGTTGTTATTACTGTATTTGCAGGAATATTAGGGCCTGTTACTGTCATGTTTACTAATAAATCACTAACAGTACTAAAAGTTAGATAGTTCTTTCCAGCAGCAGCAAATATAGTTGTTGTCTTATTAACATTACTTCCTGAATGAGGAATGATATTCTTAATTTGGTATACATTCTTCCTTGTATTGGCATATTGTTCATTGGTGAATATGACTAATGTGCCATCTTCAAGTTTAACACCATCACTAATAAATGGCCATGTTCCGAAACTTATAGTACTACCTGAGTAAACATCTAATAGCAGCGGGTTTGACAATGTAATAGTGTTTGATACTATATCAATAATGGTAATTTCAGTGCCGTCGGCAATATTTGGGCCACTAACACTAGTACCAACACTAAGATCGGTGACGGTATTAAAAGTCAAAACTGATGAACCAATGGCAGAATCAGCAGTTGTGTTCTTATATAGATTAGCACCTGACACTAATATGTCGGGAGTGTGCCCTTCAATTTGATTGGCTATATCTGTTGCGTAAGTATCAATAGCTGTTACCACATGGGCAAATTTATTTCCATGATCCCAAAGTCGTAAATTAGCATCAAATTCAATGATTGGGCGATTGGCTCTATAACTATTGTTTAGAACGACAGGAGCAGTTGGGTTTTCAAATGTTGCTGAATAGCGAATAACATCTTCATGAAACCAACGATTAGTACGACTCCACGCATTTCCATCAACGCTTGCACGATTAATAACAATGTAATCTTTACGCAATGGAGCGTTTAAACTTAGATCATAACTTATTGTATCATATGGTTCATAATCACTACTAAAACCTGTACCTAAATTAGGGTTATTGGGATCAGGTGTAACAAGATCAGCATAGGGAATCAAGCTAATACCAGTACCTACTCCTTCAACAATATATTCATTGCCTACGAAATTTATTGGGTTAACATTACCTGTAAACTTAATCTTTAATCCATTGGTAAATTTAACACCATTTGGACTAGTATAGTTTATTTGATTAACAATATTCGTGATTTTTAATTCTGGAGTTGGACCTTGATCAACCAAACGAATAACGCCAAATACGTTAGCATCAACTCCATCTTGATAGTATAATGTATCTAGGTTATCTGTTAACTGTGGTACTTTTCTAATGTTTAACTGGCTATCTTTAAAAATGTAAAGGTGACCATAGTCATGACCTTCTTTCACAAATATCTTTGTGCCCACAGGCCAATCTTTAATATAAGAAAGTTGTATTGTTCCCTCAATATTATCAAGTTGCCAAATACCTTTTCGTTGTACTTGAGCTACTCCCTGCCACTGATCATCCTGATCATTTATCATCACAATTCTTTTAGTTTCAAAAGAAGTATTTCCATCTATTCTATGATTGGCAACAAATTTAGTATAATCAGCAGCTTGTATTGCAGAGTAAGGAATATCAGTGACCAGATCAACTTCATCAAATTTAGTCATATTTGAATAAAATGACTGAGTATCTTTCTTGGGTACTTTAAATACCATCGAACCTTGCGAAACACCGTTGTTAACAACGCCATATACATCACGACGTAGAATGTTTGCTTGGTATGCAGTACCAGGATCAATACCAGGTTCGGTTTGAATATAGAATGGATGTCCAGGCTGGCCCAGATTAAAAGTGTAATTTCCACCTCTGACTAAAGTAATGTCAGGGTTGGTATTTCCAGGCAGCTTGTCGACACTATATCCAAAATTTCCAATATTTTGATTTGTAAGTATATTATTTGAATCAGTTGAAATAGGTCTGCTAATTGTAAATGTTTCTATTAGTGGTAAACCTCCACTATTAACTTCTAAGGTAGTTGGACCGTTTGGAACCCAATAGTATTTTCCATAATTAATTAACTTGTCAAGATCGACAAATCCTTCATAGTTATAATATTCATTGGAAAATAATCTACTATGATTGTTTGTAATACCACCTTCGGCTGTAATTGCGTTTAATAAGTCAACGTAATTGTAAGCATTGTCAGTCTTGAAGTTATTTGTATTGAATATTCGTTTATTGATAACAAGACCAGGCTCAAGTTGATAAAATTGACTATAGCTGTCTAGTTCCTGTACATACGCATCGCCATTTTGATAAGCCGGACTTAGATCTTGCCTGCCGATGTATCCATAAATTCTACCGAGGTTAGGTTCTTGCAATAGTTGATCCATCGTAGCATTTAAAAATCTACGATTCGTATTAGTTTGAAAAACCTGAGGGAGGAAATCTAGTGACTTTTTATCTACCATTTTTTTAATAACCTATTTTTAATTAGTTTGTCATTACTGTAGTTACGCCGCTTTGATTAATGCCAACATAAACACCATTGACAACTTGTACATTATCAACAGTTGCGGCACTGATCAAAATTTCATTTGGTTGACTGCGTATTTCATAAAGATTTCCAAAAGAACTATCTGGACTAGTTGGAATTAAAATAACACTGCTTAGATATGAACCTAACTTTGTATGCAAATAAGCACTTAACTCAGAGAAATAGAAAGTTTGTCCAAAATCCCAATTTTCCAATGCGAAGTAATTATTAATATTTTGAATCAATAAACTTTTTAATTCATTATCACTTATTGTAGTTAATGGACTTTTTACTATTTGAAAATTTGCACGTAACGCACCAGCTGCTTTAGCACCAAACAAGGGTTTATATGATCCTGAATTTAAAATCATCTCATCACTGATCATTTTTAATGTTAGTAATTCAGCATATGTGCTGTTCAAAGTTATGCTATCCAATGCTGCCGGTTCAGCTATCTTACCTGTATAATCAGTAATATAGTTTCTATAAGATTCATCATAACTGCGAGTCAAAATATAAGTGTCAATCAGATTACTAGCAGCAGGATCAATACGTCTACTATCACTTGCATTATGTCGATATTGAAAAATTAAATCTTGTCTGCCCAGATATGCTTTATATTGATTGCTGACATTAATTAAAATATTACTTGTTCCATTATTTGATATTTGATAAAACATCTGATCAGTGGTAGCATAAAATAATCTACCATTTGGAAAATTGTTTCTAACAGCTTCAACTGCTACCAATGTAGGATAAGAATAATTAACGATTCCACTATCTAACAGTTGATAACGAATTAAATTATCGTAATCAACATATAGTTGATAGAATGTGTATGTAGTAGGATTTACTATTGTACTAAAAATTGCCGGATCAACAGGCAAATCAGTGTTAGTACCTGTTGGATATGTTACCATTACCTTTGTACTATCAACATATCCGTCACTCTCAACTTCATTTTGATACACTTCTAATACTACTGTTCTAGGCAGTTGCCCTGTTCCAAACTTATTCAAATTCGTTTGTAATACTCTGATGTTGTCTTTAATAACAGTATTAGTTCTACTATCATAAACTCTGGTGGGGTTAGTATTAAGAAAACGTACACTATTACTACTAGTGAATATAAAATCTAATCCACGATACTTAACGGTATATTGTAATCCAGTTGTATTAAACAACATTATCCAACTGCTGTCGTTGCTGGTACCTGCTGTAGTTAAATCAAAAGGACTAGATGAATCTATATTACCAATTGGAACTATTTTCCATGGATCATTGGTAACAGTATTTGTATAATCATAACGTAACCCAAACTCGATACTATTGATTATGTAAGTGGTGATGGTATTAATTAAACTATTGGAAAAATTCACATTGTAAGGAGGATATACTTCACTTACTATTGCACCAGTTGGTATAGTATCACTGATTGTAACACCTCCAATTGTTCTACCTGCTAGATATACTGGATTACTACCGTCACTGATCTGACTCTTAATTGTTGCCCAAATTTCTATTTTATCACTGGGCAAGGATGCTTTGCCAATTACTATGCTATTACTACTGTCAAAATAATAACCTGTTGGTGCAGAGAATTTAATCAAGCTATCAGTTAACAAGTATCTCAAATTTGAACTAGTGTTGTTGCCAATTTGCTCATACTTGCTTGGACTATTTGCAAAAGCAAAAAACCCTGTTGATGTTGTTGTGTCGTTGGTTTGTCTGATCCAACGAAGATTTGAAAGCAATATACTGGGATACTTTTCATAATAAAAATGCTGATTACTTTGACTGGTAATGACAGGCTGTACTTGATCAAATATATTCTTTAATACATCGTTGCGACTGGAAAAAGTAAATTGAAACTGCTTTAAAGTTTCGTTTTTATATAAACTACCATCGCTGCCAAACATGTCAGTGCTACTATACTTTCCTGTTGGATCTAAGATGTCGAGATAACGACTGATGCCACTTGAATATCGATTGACTGATTTTACTTTAACAATATCAGCATAGGTAGTGTATGGAACAACATTATAGTCTTCTCCGTTAACCATACGTCCCTGTGCATAAAAACTTTGTGGGGCTTTTTCTTTAATTTCACTTACAAGATCACGACGACTGCTGTTAGCAACAGTATATTGCAAACTTGCAGTAATAGATAGCCTCTGAGGACTTCCATCTTTAGCAATATAAGGAATTACAACCGTAACACCTGTTAGATCAGTTGGACTAATTCTATATGTTAATCCACTGCTAATTCTAAAGAAACTTCTATAATTACCCATTGGAATATCAGCAAATGTATCATCACCGAATATAAGATCAATTTGATCATTGCTACGAGTCGAAACAGCAAATAGTGTTCTAATGCCTCTTGCAGTACTATTATAAATTGCATTACTACCAACAATGGAAGGAACTTTAGTCCACGGGGTTCCAATTTGTCCGTTGCTTGTTAGCTCATACAACCAAATATCTTCGTTATTAATATTTTCTAAATTAACACTTAATACTCTATTAGGTACTTTATCGGTTAAAGCACTATCTAAACTATTAAGTGTACCCTGCTTAAAGAAAGTAAAATATCCAGTATTATTACTTGAGTTTCCACGTCCATCATTTTGATAAACAATGCCAAAACTTCCTAATGTTCCCGGATCCTGTTCATATATGCTATCATTGGTAGTGATACTGGCGCTGACCATTTCAAAATCTAAATTGGTATCATTTACCAATGCATTAAAAGGAAAAACAGCAGGAGATACCGTATTAGGAACACCAATGTTATACTGCTCTGTTTTAATACCGTTAATATTTTTACTGGCAAATGGTTTACCTATGCGCTGCCCTGAGCTGAATGCAGCATTTAAAATTAGATTAAATTGATTTGCCCAGTCGCTATTTGTTGAATCGTTCCAAGTAATTGTCGTACGACTTAAATTTTTACTGCTGTAATCAAAAATAGTTTCTGTTGTACTAATACTTTGAATCTTAAGCAACCCATTGGCTGCTTTATTACGATTTGGAACATAATTTAATTGTTTAACAAGCTTTAGTACACTATCTTTACGTTCTGCTGTTTCTAAAAAGTTTTCTCTGGCATTTAAGTCCGTGCGAAAAGCTAAACTCTGTGCTTGGAAAGCAATAAGATCAATGAGGGCAATAAATTCACTTGATTCAATGAAATCGTTATAATCTTCTGCATAATAAGTTCGAATATAATCAACCATGACCTTGCGGATGGTTTCGAAATCATATGATTGAAAATCAGCTTCACTGAATGTAGTGTAAAGCTTCTTCCAATCTTCTACTCCAAATAAATTCGTCTGTCTATTATTATTTGTTGCCATTATACCAGCGCCTCTAATATTATTTATGAGTTTTATAAAGTGGGCTGTTTTTAGTAAGTAGCAGTTGTTTTCACAACACCAGTAGTGCCGTCAAATGCAAGATTTAAATTTACCAATTCATTTGTACTTTTAATTACAATCTCAGCATCTAATAGAAGTCCTTGGCTATCTGCTGTTTCCTGAATGATAACTTTTTTAACCACAGAAATTCTAGGATCGTTTGTTATAATAGTCGATACATCTTTAATGATTGCATCTTTAAGAGCGGGAGTCAGTGGATCAAACAATCTATCCCAAATTAAACATCCATAGCTGGGATTCATAAGTTTTTCGCCTTTGCGAATATTAAAATTATTAATGAGATCCATAATAATGAGATTCTTATCAGTTAATGAATAAGGACCAAAATCATTATCTTGCAGTCCAACAACTGTAGTGGGACTGCTGTAATTAAAACTCTTAGTACTAAAACCTTTATATATTGCCATGGTCAGTTATTTATTGTTATTAACAACCGCCGCCGCCCATTGCAGCACTTGCAGCAGAACTAGCTGGGCCGCCTGGACTAGAAGTATTCACTGATCCTGCTTGTGAATCAACCCCGGCATTGGTAACGGTTCCAGTCCCATCACCGCTAGTAGTTGTTGTTGTTGGTGTAGTTAAATCAGTTGCAGTTGCTACTGGAGTGGTAGCTGTGTATCCCGGCGCTAAAGTTTGTGAAGATTCGGGACCCAGAACACCAAATCCCCCGGCTGTTGTTGCAGGCCCATATGTTGCTGTAGTTGATGTTAATCCACCGCCATTTATCCCAGCTTGAGCAAAAGTTGGTAGTGATACAGTATTAGATGAAGATGTATCCACCGGAGTTACGTAACCTGCTACTTCGGTATAAGCCCCAGTGGCTGTTGCACCATAATCATTTGGACCTTGCACTGCCGGAGTACCTGTCCCAACATAGAAAGAAGTTTGGTACCCTGTTTCTTGACCATACCCAGCAGGTAAAACATTTGGATCATCAACTACAACTGCTGGAGTAGCAGTATTTGAAGAAACTGCTGGATCATTTGTTGATGTTCCTTGCGTTGTATTCATTCCGCCAATTTGATTAGTCATTGATGTCGTTGCTGCAATGGTACCAAGTTCTCTAGTTGTTGGATCTAATGCAGTTCCTGTAATTGGAGCAATGCCTGTATTATATCCTGGCTGCGCAATATATCCAACACTTGGTCCAACAACAGTTGTACTAGTGCCAAGATATGCGTCCACTTGGCTTTGAGCAAGATAGCTAGTATCCTGTGACCCAGTTACTATTGGAGCAGTATCATTAACATTACCAACATTATTATATGCAACTTGTACAGGTGTGCCTGCTTCGTTTGCTGTAGCTGTTGGGCTCAGTGCAGTTATCTGTTGGTTAATCTCTCCTCTTTGAGCAAGATACTCCCCAGTAGTTATTTGTCCTGCATTAAGTTGATCCTGTAGTGCTGTCTGCTGTTGTTGTAAACTCTGTAAGTTATTCTGAGGCGATACTATGCTGGCATCTTGAACTACAGTATTGCTTACTGTTGGAGTTACAGTTCCCGTGACTTCTTGAGTCACATCATTGGTCAATTTACCAGTTTGAAGATTTAATGTGTATGAAGTTCCTGGAGATTCGCTTCCTTGTTTTATTTGATTAGCTAAATCTATAATTTTATTGTCGTAAACATCTATTTTATCTAATAATGCTTTTGATTCTGCGGTGCCGGCGCCGCCGTTGTTTATTAATGCGTCATATTGATCTTGAAGTGGTTGAACGTCGATTTTAGTCTGTTCTTTTTGGGCTATAAGTTGATCTATACTTGGAGGCGGAGTAATATATGTTACCCCGACAAGTTTATTACTAGTATCATATGTTGCAAGCACCTGCGTGTCAGGAGATAGCTGTGTTCCATCAGACAAAGTTACTTGTTGAGGATTTGGTGGTGTTGAAATAATAGGAGCAGGAAGATCACTTACTTGACTTGTAGTAGATGGAGCTACAGCTGGTGTCAATTGCCCATCAGATGAAACTGTGTAAGTATGTCCGTTTACCACAACTTGATTATTAGTACCTGCTACTGCTGGACCTCCTGAAGTATCGAATTGTTTTTGATCTGCTGTAACTTGATCTACTGTTGGTGTTGGAGTAACTGCTACTACAGGAGCAGCGGTTTGTACGGGTGTTAATGTACCATATTGATCAACTGAATAAGTATGCCCATTTACTGTAACCGTTGATCCTGGATTTAGGGATTGACTGCCAATTCCTTGGTCAAACTTTTTTTGATCTGCTGCAATCTGATCTGCTGTAGGTAACGGATTATTATCGTTCAATGATGAATACAAATTATTTTGTGCAACAGGTGAACCAATAACAGGCATATTATTACCAACATCTTTTAATATCTGCCCTGTTCCAATACCAACAGTTGCAGTACCACTTACATTTAATACCTGTTGAGCTCTAACTGCATTACTATCTCCTTCGGCTAAAACTACTTTTTGCCCAGTCAATGATGCTGCTTGATTCGCTATGTTTTGAATTGCCGGCGCGGATAAATGATATTGTGCTCCGCCTGATTCTGTTACGAATGAGCCCGGAGGAGGTGTAATTACTTGATACCCGCCTGCTCGTGCACCGGCTATTACTGCATCTTGTGCATTATTATTTCCAATACCATTGATGTTTGCAGCAGGTGCTACAACGACAGGAGTACCACCATTGGCAACAATTTTATCGCATATAGATTGTATATTAGCCGCAGTATTTGTAGTATTTCCATAATCATTTGTACCAGCAAATACTAATACAGTACCACCAGTTCCGCCATTGGCAGTACCCACTACACTAACTGTCGAAGAACCTTGTGTAACGCCTGTATTTGTAAATGCACCAGTAACTGTGTTAACAACATTGTTCACTGAGTTTGTTAATCCACTGGCTGCACTAGTTAAGTAATTTGTCAGTCCACCTAGTGGATTTGCAGCAGTAGTTGCTACATGACTTAATGCACCTTGAGCAATTGCACTAACATAAGGCAATGAAGCAGTTATAGAAATACTACTACCGCCGTTAGTTACAGCAGCAGTAGCAGGGCTAACAAATCCTGTCGAACCGCTGCCGTTTTCAAAACCCAGTTGTGTTGATTTTGATCCCGTTACGGTTTGTATAAAATTATCGTAATCACTGGAATTTTCACCTATGCTTTTGGCAATACCTTTAATAAATTGATCGTAGCTATAATTGTCGCGACGCTGCTCGAGAGTTATTAGAATAATAGTCATAGTAAGTTTAGTCCAAGGATCATTGAGATCAATCTTTTGACTGGGATCTAAACCAAAGTCATTCTGAGCACGGGTCAAGTAATTCTTAAAGTAAGGATCATTTAAATCTTTTTGATCAATTTTGGGTATTGTTGCCATCAGATTACTTTTCCTTTTCGTGCGACATATTGCTGTATAACATCACTGACTGTTGTATACCCATCAGCTTGAATTAAATCAAGTGCCAAGCTTAATGCTGCAATACCATCTTCTGGAGTTGCATAAACATTAAGTCCATTTGCTTGCCCAACTGCAAAGGGATCATCTAAACGATCTATTAGATCGCCTGGGTTATTCTGCTTCTCACCCTGTGTCAACCCTGAAACTATAGCAACATTTGGATCTTTTGTGTTTACTGCAAAACCACTGGCAGCAACAGGAAGATTTAGATTTACATTTGTATACAATACAGAAGTTCTATCAAATTGATTTAATGCTGATGTAGCACCTGAATTTGCGGCTTGTCCTGCGAATCCACCTTGGAAACCTGTATTAAATTTAATCGGGCCGTTTGCATCGGTGTAAACACCATAATAACCAGGGGTAGCTGGGTTGATGCCAAAGCTACCTGCTGCTCCATATTTTCCGGCTTGCCCATCATTAACACCATTAGCAGCACCATAACTTGTACTGCCTGCAGGACTATTAGTTGCACCACTTTGATGTCCTGTATATGGTTCAGCAGTTGGTCCCGGGGTGGATTGTCCTGGCATCGATGGTGACGGTGGCATTGGTGGTTTACAATTTAAAGTAACGCAAGCTCCACTTATTCCTACACCCATCATACCACTGACAGTGGCACACATTAATGCTTTGACGCCTACTGCTGAACCTGACAGGCTAGTTGATCCCATACCACCAACACTACAACTTGTCATTCCAGTTAACGTAGCACTCATACCACTCATACTCAATGAGGACTTTGCTACGATACTGACAGACGACCCACTTAAATTTAAAGGCCCAGGAGTTTCTAATGTGATACCTGAGGTTCCGTGTACTTCAAATTTGCCGCCACTATAGATTCTAACATTGCCAGTTTTGTCCATTTCAAACCATGCTGTACCGGCACTATTGATCATATAGATAAAACCAGCACTGTCATTCATTAACAGCATGTTGCCATTACTAGTGCGAAGTCTAATTAATTGGCTTTTGCCGTCGGCGGTTCCATCATCCATAACAAATTGATGACCGCCTTGTCTTGCTGCTACTCTTTTATCAACCGCCGGTACTGCTCCATCAGTGACTGCTTCTGTCCCACCAGGTGCTACAAGTTCTGGTCCAGGCGTACTAATACCAAATACTCTGCTAGGCATTTCTCTGAATGCACTACTGATTCCTGGACCACGATCAGGATCTTTAAGTAACCCCTGTCTAGCCCATACTTGATTTTGATAATCGTGTACTGTTTTAGCACGATTCCAAAAATTAGCTTTAGTTGATGTAGAAGCAGGATCATTAGTATTATAGTCTACCACTGGCTCCGGGCCGCCGCCATGCCAACTAGAACTGCTTATTCCAGGAACCATGTGTATATTATTTTCAAAAGGAATACATCCAAACCAGTAACCGTTATTATGATCACCCCCAACAAATGTAACTAAAACTTTGTTATCAATATCAGGTGGAACAAACCACATTCCATAACTATGTGGACTATTAGTGTTCCAAGCTTGATCTTCTCCTGCTCTTTTACTAGCTGATGTTTGTCCCATAAACGGACTGCTATAACGCACAACTTTCCAGCTAGCTGAATCATCTAAATCAGTACCGAAACCTAGCAAAGCAACAGTAAGTGCTCCTGTTCTAGTAGCATCAACATTATCTTTTACGATTGCTTCATACGTGCCTGGCGTAACAACTATGCCGGCAGATTTATTTGAATATTGATCTGCTGTTTTTGTGCTATTTTGTGTATTGGGTAATCCCATTTATATTCCTTTGATACTACTATGCAATATTATTTGCAGGTACGATTGATCCAGCTGCTACTGCTCTGCCATCTGGAGTAGCCGTTGTGCCGTTTGATGCTACTGGAGCAGGCGGAGCAGTTGTATCAGCTGCTGTTTGTAAACGTAATCTGACATTATTTAAAGTTTGTGTAAACATGCCTCTACTAAATTTACTAGTAACTGTTAATACTTGATAAGTTCCACTGAAAGAAGCTGCGGTACCATCTGTCACGTCAAGCAATCCTGTTACATCATCATAATCGTTTGTTGGACTTTTAAAAGTAAATTGAAAACATGTTACGCTGTCTTGAAAATTAATAACACCATTGGATAATGTTTTTGGCTGTCCAGGAGACAAAGCACCATACAATGCATTATCCTGCTGTACCCAGTCTGGATCTCCAACGATTTCAAGATCCAGCGTTAGAAGATCTACACCGTTATCAAATAATTTTGTTGTCAATTCTGCTAATGCCATTGAAGCTTTATTATTAACACCAGCGAATGTTAGATTGGCAGGATTGCCATTTACCATTAAGTTACTGGGACGAAATGGACTAATATTTCTTGTTTTTATTTTATCTGGATCACTGTTATCTGGGGTCAGTTGCTGCCCAGATCCAGTCAATGCAGCATCGCTTGAATTTCTTTTAACACTATTACGAACATCAAAGAATGCAATTTTATAATCTAGACTTACTTTCTTAACATCTTTATTATTACCAGTGAAAAGATATTCGTAATTTTTTACAACACTGTCCGGCGGATATATCTGTTGCGGTAAACTAGGGTGATCTTCTCCATAATATGCAAATTTTTTCACTGAATAAGTAACTTTTCTTGCAAAGAAATTAGTTTTGGCATCATAGCCTGTAATTTCTAATTTTGGTATTATCTGTATTCCATAAAATGGTTTGTCTTTGCTAGGAGTTCCATTCAGAGACACTTGATTTTTCATAAAATCAGTTGTTAACATAATTGACTGAATAAAGTCAGTGATCTTTGTGCCTGCTTGTGTTCTAAACTTTCCGTTAATTACATCAAGATTTAAAGTTCCTAAACTAGCTGAAGCTGCTGCTGCCGCGCCGGCTGCTCCTTGAGTTGGAGGACTGGGTCTGCTTTGTGTTTGTACTTCGTTTGGATCGATAATCTGTGCAGTTAGTAAATCAGAGTCGAATTCAAAAGCATAGACATTAGGTAATTGTATAGTACCTAAGTTTTTTTTATAAATTTCGTTATCATTCAATGCAACTGCGATTCCCTTAGTGATAGATGTATTACTATTATTTGGGGGCGCAGGTGTATCTGTTCTTTGACTTGTTGAACCAGTCGTAATAGCAGTTGCATTAAAAAGATCCTGTATAGTTACACCCTGTAATTCAATATGAAATGGAATAGTGTTGTCAATCATTGTCATCACAAGATTCTGTGTGGGTATACCCTGACAGGTATAAACAGCACCTTTATTGGTAATGCTAAACTGCATGTTCAACATTGTAAAAGGAATCCATTTAGTAGCTTGATCTACAGCAACAGGTTTACCATTATCGTCATATCCCAGGAAGCTTATTTTAAATGCATAAATTAAAGTTTTAAAATCTTGATCTTGACCCTGCGCAGCAGCTAATAATACAAGTCTATTAATTAATGTTACTGTATAAGGTTCAATGATATCAAACTTTAATGTTAATGTGTCGATACCTCGGGCACCGGCACCTTTATTTCCAACGACAGACTCGATAACAAGGTTGTCAATTGTCATGTCAAATGGAAAATAACTACTGCGTCTTTCAGTTTTGCCCGAGCCACCATTACTAATCAATAATGTTCCATTTTTTAATATGTCAGGTTCCGTTCCAACTTTAATACTGCCTTTTGATATTAAATTGAAATCATTATAAGTCATACACCACAATTGTATGTGATAGTCATAGTTCGAATATTCATGAAGTATGTTAGTTCTTGCTGTTGCTGCACTTGGGTTAGTTATTGTACTTGGCATTGATTAACCTAAACTATGTCGTATGGTAGTAAGCTTAGGAATATAGATATATGTGTTTTCAGTGAAGTCCCAAATTGGATCTATTAAGACATCTCTATTTCTTACTATAAACACCCACCAATAATCTGAAGTTCCATATAAATCGTAACTCATTAGATCTGGGCGATGATGATAAGTTGAACTAATAGCAGTATAGATATCATCCAACTCTGCTGGTAAAGTTCTATAGTTTAAAAGATCTAAAAATTTACCATCAAACAAACCAGTATTAACATATGGACTTGTGCCCTTATATGAAGCTGAGCCAATTGCCATTAGATAAATCCTCCTGTTCCGCCTTTGCCACCAGATAATAAATCACCATTGGCAAATGAATTGAGATTAAAGTTATTACTAATATTGTTTCTGCTGTATGTTGGGATGGCAGTAAGAGTAATGTTTAAGTCAACAGGCACTTTATTTAAATTACTGCCTTTATAAGATTTTGTAGTAATATAGTGACAATCGTTGGGCATACTGTATTGAAATTCACTAATAACAATAGGTATATGGTCAAACAAATTCTGTCCATATGCATCTAAATAAAGCACAGGCGGCGGAGTTCCAGTGAGATTACTTTTACCGTAAAACATCTTAGTTGCTGTTCTAAAAAAGTTTATCATTGCAAGAACATAATTGGCTTCTGTTTCGTTTTGTGCAGTAAATCTACCCTGTATCTGAATTGAATCAACACTGCTCTTAGTATAGTAAGGCATAGTGTAATTGGTCTGCAATAGACCTTCCATTTCATACTGTGCTCTATGTGTTAATCCAATAATGGGAGTATATGGGAATAGTACTCCGCCAGTTGCCTGTAAAGGTTTAAATGTTGCAGTAGTTCCAATAAATTGTCCTGTTTGATCTGATATAATCACACGATCCTCATGAGAATCAGTGAAAGAAGCATAAACATCACTGGTATAATCAGGAGTTGGAACTAGAGAATCGATTCCAGTGGTATAAACACCTGCTTGAGGTAATCCACTGATAGCTAACCTATTCAATGTAGGATTTAGTATACCAGGATTATAATATGAAGCTGCTGCACCAATAACTGCACCAATGGCAGCTCCCGTTGAACCGCCCACTGCTCCACCTATTGCTCCCCCAACTGCTGCACCGCCTATTGCTCCCGCAACAGAACCATTTACTACTCCATTTAAATTAATGCTGGCAACGTATCCCGAATTATCAGAATTTATAGCACTACTAAGATTATTGTTTAATCCAGGCATCGCTCTACTGCGATTGGGTTGTATACTATTATATCTGGTGGCTGAAGAAACAATCCCCGACTGCTGAATTTCAGATGTTGCAGTAGTGGCGCCAGATGTTTTAGATCTAGTATAATAATTAGGCGGTATTGGGTTAAAATTTACCATATTTTTTTGTCAATTCCTAATAAAAATATTTATCAATTTATAATATGACTATATAATAAGCTATGGTAACAAAAATTGTAACTAAACGTACCCCTTACTTAACGAACAAAGATCTTCTCAGAGAAATTCATAAAAGCAAAAATAGCTTTTGTAGTTTCTTAACTCCAGAAGATCATCAGTTTGATCTAATACTACCAAGTTTAAGCAAGATTAATCAACGTACGGTAGCGGAAGCAAAACGTGCTCGTTCATTGAGAATAGCTAAAGCAGCGTGGGAAGTTTCTAATGCAACTGGTGTAAAAACTAAACTTGATGATCATGTCACTGACTGGCATAAGATCAAAAAGCAAGAAGTTGTATTTAGAATTATGACCTGGGACCATATTCCACTGGCCCCCGGTAGAAAGAAGACCCCAAAGACTCCAGGTGATCTACATGCTAAGATAAACTTTCCTCCATTCCAACATTATCGATACAACGATGATGATGAACTTGTCTGCGTGGGCAAGAGTCACTGGGAAGGCGGACTAGAAAATGGTTGGTTTAATCGAGATCATGGCACTATGTCCAACAACTTAGCTCGTATGTTTATGAAGTTATGTGAACGATTTGGCTCAAAAGGCAATTGGCGGGGATATACATATAACGACGAGATGCGTAGTCAAGCATTGCTTCAGTTAAGTCAAGTTGGCTTACAATTTGACGAATCAAAGTCAAACAATCCCTTTGCTTATTATACTGCAACAATGGCCAATAGCTTTACTCGTGTTCTAAATGTTGAGAAGCGTAGTCAACATTTACGAGATGACATTCTCGAAATGAATGGGTTGAATCCTAGTTATACTAGACAGACTGAGAATGCCATTAAAGCTAAGGAAATTGTTGTTGTTGATATAGATCCTACTAGTTTGATAGGCAAAACTTAAATCTTGCTCTAGTCCAAAATAGATATTATAATGGCAGTATGACAAATCTTTTTAATCGTGCTGCCATTTTTACTGACTTACATTTAGGTATGAAATCAAATAGCAGCGTTCATAACGATGATTGTGAACGCTATGTTGACTGGTTCATTGACTTAGTTAAACAAAGATCCTGCGATATTATTCTTTTTCTTGGTGACTTCCATCATAATCGAAATTCTCTTAATATTCAAACTATGGATTACAGCCTGAGATGCTTGGAGAAACTAGATAATACTGGAATTAGAACTATTTCGCTTTTAGGCAATCACGATCTTTATCACAAAGACAAACGTACCCTTAGTTCAATCAAGTACATCAGTAAGTTCAAAAATATTCAGTTAATCAATGATCAGTATAGCGAAGGTGATGTCTGTTTCGTTCCGTGGCTAATTGGCGAAGAACATAAGAACATGCGTAAGATCCGAGATCGTTATGTCATGGGTCACTTTGAATTGCCTCGTTTTTTAATGAACGCAATGGTAGAAATGCCAGATCACGGTGAACTACGTCGCGAAGATTTTGGTCATGTAGAAAAAGTATTTACTGGGCATTTCCACAAACGTCAAACTCAAAACAATATTCATTATATTGGTAATGCTTTCCCTCACAACTTTGCTGATGCATGGGATAATGATCGAGGTGCTGTTATATTAGAATGGGGACAAGAACCTGAGTTTGTTAATTGGAAACAAGGTCCTGAATATCGTGTTATGAATCTTGCTCAATTGATTGACAACCCAGAAACATTTCTCAATGATCGTACCTATGCCAGAGTGAATCTGGACATTAGCATCAGCTATGAGGAAGCAAACTTCATTAAAGAAACTATGCTAACTCAATATGGAGCAAGAGAGCTTAGTTTAATTCCACATAAACAGGAATTAGATTTCAATGGAGTCCAAGTTGATAGTAATTTTGAATCAGTTGATCAAATTGTAATGAATCAAATTGAATCCATTGATACTAATACATATGATCGTAAGCTATTAATGGAAATTTATTCAGGACTTTGAAATTATGGATGCACATAAAGTAAAACGTATTCATTTTGAAATTACTACCAAATGCAATGCACATTGTCCTGCATGTGCCAGAAATAATAGCGGCTTCGGTATATCAAAAAAACTAGTATTAACTGACATGTCATTGAATAAATTTGTTGAAATAACTAAAATGTTTACTAATTTAGAAGAAGTTCAATTATGTGGTAGTTTAGGGGATCCAATTGCAAGCTCTAATTTCACTGATATAATTGATTATTGTATAAGTGGAAAATTAAAAGTAGATATTCATACCAATGGTAGTTTAAAAACTAAAGATTGGTGGAGTAATCTAGCAGAAAGATTATACAATATTCAACACAAGATAATCTTTGGTATTGATGGGTTGGAAGGAGTGCATGAATTATATAGGCAAGGAACAAACTTCAATAAAATTATTGAAAATGCTAAAGCCTTTATTGATAATAAAGGCCATGCTGAATGGCAGTTTATATTATTCAAACACAACAAGCATCAAGTTAAAGAATGTATGCAGTTGAGTCATCAACTGGGTTTTAAAAAGTTTTATACAAAAAATAGTATAAGAATTCCCAATAACGGGATGGCTAGGAACTATAAAACCGGAGAATCTTATCTATTAGAACGTGTAAATTACTCAGACGTTAAAGAAATTAAAAATTCATTACAAGTGTCAGAATGCTTACATGTTAGTACATTCAGTGTTTATGTTAATGCAAATGGAGAAATAAATCCATGTTGTTTCTTAACCAGTACGCCATTTAATGGAAGTACATTGTACAATGAAATTACCACCGGTAATGCCAGTGAATTTTGTATTCAAACTTGTGGTGGAAGAAATTACAAATAAATTTATTACAGGAGATAGCACTTGTCTATAAAAATTAACAATATTTGTATTGTAGGTGGCGGGTTTGCAGGGTGGTACTGCGGCAGCACTACGCCACAACTTTCCTAATATTAAACTTACTATTATCGACAGCGACAAATATGCACGACTGGGAGTAGGCGAAACATTAGGCTGGAGTGCTCCATATGATTGGAAGCGTTTGCTAGGTCTTAAAGATGATCGTATGCTTATGTGGCGTACTGGAGCTATCTACAAATATGGGCTAACAGCAACAGACTTTTGGCAAGATAATAAAAGCCATAGCTATGGTAAGTTCTTTAATCTCAAGGTTAAAAGAAAATAGATTTAACGGTAAAACAAGTGATGAAATTTTTAATCATCTTTGCCCGCAATGGGCAAAATAATATCTAGACTTTACTCATTATATCATATAAAGTAAACATAATGTCATTCAAGATTAAAAATTTAACAGTAAAGAATTTCATGAGCGTGGGCAATGCGACCCAAGCCGTGAACTTTGACCGTAGAGATCTAACTCTCGTACTTGGTGAAAACTTAGATTTAGGAGGTGATGATTCAGGTGCTAGAAATGGCACAGGTAAAACCACAATCATCAATGCTTTGAGCTATGGACTCTACGGTCAAGCACTTACTAATATTAAACGTGATAATCTTATCAACAAGACTAACGCAAAAAATATGCTAGTCACCATTGACTTTGAAGTTAATGGGCAAGATTATCGTATCGAGCGCGGACGTAAACATAACATCTTAAAGCTCTATGTTGATGGACAAGAGCAGGAAGGCTACGCAGATGATAGCCAAGGTGATAGTCGTGAAACACAGCAGGATATCGAACGCCTGCTGGGAATGAAACATGACATGTTTAAGCACGTACTGGCGCTCAACACTTATACTGAACCGTTCCTTAGTATGCGAGCAAATGATCAGCGTACTATTATCGAGCAGTTGTTGGGCATTACTATTCTTAGTGAGAAGGCCGAAGCACTTAAGAATCAAATTAAACTAACAAAAGAATCTATTACTGAAGAAGAAATTCGTATTAAAGCAGTACAGGATGCTAACAAACGTATTGCTGAACAGATTGAAAATCTTAAGCGTAGACAAAAATTGTGGTCTGCAAAGCACGAAGAAGATATTGTCACACTTGAACGTGGACTGATGGATCTTGCTAACGTAAACATTGAATTTGAGATCCAAGCACATAAAGATTTGTCTGCTTATCATGATCGTGTTAAAAAGAAAACAGAATGTGACAAATGGATTCGCAGTCTGAAAGCAGATTATGCCAAAGAAGAAAAGCTTTATCAAAAGTTAAAAGGTGAAATTAAAGATCTCGATGATCACAAATGTTATGCTTGCGGTTCATTATTGCACGATGCTGATCGTGGAATGATTCTTGAAAATAAGAACAAACAGTATAGTGATTGCCAAAATCATATGCTTACACTTCAAGCAAAAGCAGATGAATATCAAGATCAGTTGGATACATTAGGTACTATTGGGTCTGCTCCTAAAGTCATTTATGATTCATTGGAAAAAGCATTAGATCATCGTAATACTTTAGAAAAGTTAGTTGAGCAATTGGATCGTCGTCGTGATGAGCAAGATCCCTATGCTGAACAAATTGTTGATATGGAAACTTCAGCACTTGAAGAAGTAACATGGGACAAGATCAATACACTCACTCAGTTCAAAGAACATCAAGAGTTTCTACTTAAGTTGCTGACCAACAAGGATAGCTTTGTTCGTAAGCGGATCATTGATCAGAATCTTGCTTATCTGAACACTCGTCTCGGAGCATACTTACAGGCCATTGGACTTCCACACGAAGTTAAGTTCCTAAATGATCTTAATGTGGAAATTACAGAATTGGGTCGTGAGCTTGACTTCGATAATCTCAGTAGAGGTGAACGCAATCGTCTTATACTTTCGTTAAGTTTTGCTTTTAGAGATGTCTGGGAAAGCTTGTATATGCCTATCAATTTGTTGTTTATCGACGAGATGATTGACAGCGGTATGGATTCGAGCGGTGTTGAGAATAGTTTAGCTATTCTAAAGAAGATGTCACGTGAGCGAAACAAAAGTATTTTCCTTGTAAGTCATAAGGATGAACTTGCTGGTCGTGTTAACAATGTGATGAAGGTCATTAAGGAAAATGGCTTTACATCATATGAAAATTTTTCTGAATAAAATTAGTAAAACCACTGTTTTGTAATATTACCGTCATCTTAATATGTTTAAATATTGTCTGCTAATAAAGGAGAACATATTTGGATAAAATATCTTTCGTTATTCCTTGCTACAATGAGGAAAAATATATTAGAGATTGTATACTTTCGATAAAGAAGGAAGCTAATTTTTTATCCCAATATGAAATTATTGTAGTAGATAATAACTGCACAGACAACACCGTATTAATAGCAATGCAAGAAGGTGTAACAATTGTGTCAGAACATCAAAAAGGCGTGGTATTCGCACGTCAAAAAGGCTATGAGACTGCACAATATGATTTGATAGCAAATATAGATGCCGATTCAAGACTCAGTAAAAATTGGGTTAAAATAGCCTTGCACTATATTAATAATCCAAATGTAGCTGCTGTCACTGGCCCTTTGATTTACGATGACGTATCAAAATCACTAAGCATATCAACTAAGATTTATTATGGAATAGCTTGGTTTAGCAGCAAGTTTATTGGTGTTTTTCTTCAAGGTGGCAACAGTCTAATAAAAAAATCAGCATTATATTTGGCTGACGGCTATGATACTTCAATTGCTTTCTATGGTGAAGATACTATGACCGCCAAGCGTCTAGAACCTTATGGTAAAATTAAATTTGCAATGAAATTGAAACTTCATTCAAGCCCGCGCCGATTAAAAGATCAGGGAGTGTTTAGCACAACTTGGTTATATCTTAAGAATTATCTATCAGTAACCTTTAAAGATCGAGCAGTTACTAGTTCATACAAGGATTTTAGATGAACTCCTATAGATCAGTATTCATATCAGACATACATCTCGGTACTAAAATGAGTCAAGCAGATCAACTGCTTGAATTTATGAAAACATTTGAGTGTGAAAAGATATACCTTGTAGGCGACATTGTTGATTGTTGGGCTATGAGCAAGAAAAAAATTTGGAGTCAATATCATAGTGATGTAGTGCAAAAGCTGTTACGTCGCGCCCGCAAGGGAGTTGAAGTAGTTTATATACCCGGCAATCATGATGAACTCATGCGTGAATACTGTGATGCTGAATTTGGTCACATTATTTTAGTTAAAGAATGTATTCATGTTGGAGTGGATGGAAAACTTTATCTAGTCACACACGGAGATCAATTTGATGTGGTTATTAAAAATGCCAAATGGCTAGCACATCTGGGTTCGTGGGCATATGATATTAGTATTAACATTGGCTATGTTGTTAATAAAATTAGAACTTTTCTTAAGATGCCACAGTGGTCGCTATCAAATTATCTAAAGCAAAGTGTAAAAGAATCTGTCAACTTTATTGGAAATTACGAAGAAACTTTAAGCAACTATGTAAGGAACAAAAAATTAAATGGAGTCATCTGTGGTCATATTCATCATGCTAATATTCGCAATATTGATGATATAACATATATGAACTGCGGTGATTGGGTAGAATCATGTACAGCATTAGTAGAACATCATAATGGAACATTTGAGATAATAAAATGGACCTAAATAAATCATCAACATATGCTGCTATAGGATCAATATTATTACACCTATCTGTATTAGTTCCTTTTGTTTGGGCAGCAACACTACCACAGCAAGAGATAGTCTATGCCATTAATATTGGTATAGCACCTGCTGAAGGCGATACACTAGAAGAGGACATGACTGAGGAATCTACAGCGCAGGAAGCAGTAGCAGCAGCAGTTAAACTACAAGCAGATACCCCCGATCCAATTGTTCCAATCGAAGCCGTAAAGACTATTGATGAAACAGCAGAGGCTATGGAAGCTAAAAAAGAGCAAGAAAAGAAGCTAGAAGAACAGCAGAAGTCCGAAGTAGATCAGAAGGAACAGGCAGCAGCAGAAGATGCTTTCAAGAAACATATGGGCGTAGAGAATGGTGTTAAAGAGAACGCCGGAATGACTTCAGCTGAGTATGCGTCCTTAGTTAAAAAAGAGATTGAGAAGAAGCGCAAGCGTCCAGATAAAGCAATGTTTGGCGTTGTCAATGTTGCATTCTGTATCAATAAAGAAGGTCGAGCAGAAAGCATCACTATAGTAAAATCTACTAAAACAGGATTAGAACCAACTGCCCGTATGATAATAGCAGCAATAGAAGTACCACCCCCTCCAGGCGGATTGTTTACAGGAACTATCGCAATCAAGTTTGAATAACCTACACCACGTGCTCGATAAATATTATCAGCAATGGACTTGGGACACTGGGAATTTCCTCATGAATTTAATGTTGAGGATTGGTTTGGATTTATCTATAGGATAACTGAGCTGAATACCGGTAGAGAATATCTAGGCAAGAAACAATTTTACAGTAACTTAACTAAGGCAGTCAAAGGCAGAAAAAACCGTAAACATTTTAAAAAAGAATCCTCTTGGCGCAAATATACAAGTTCCAGTGTTGAACTTAACAAATCAATAGAATTATACGGTAAAGAAAACTACAAATTTCAAATCATTTCTTTACATAAGACTAAAGGTAGTTTACACTATAGAGAAGTTGAACTACAAGTTATAGAAGATGTACTCAGAACCCGATTACCTAGTGGCATACGCAAGTATTATAATGGCAACATTTCGGCTGTAAAATTTTATCCCCCGGCTACATTGGCAGAAGAATTGGCTCATCAGGCTATATAGTCCCTTATCTGTTAAAAATAGAAGGTCTCACGCCCCGATAATCGTGAAAGTGGACAACGCACGGCTTGCGATAGGCTAAATGATTGCGGCTCTGGGAAAAAGCAACCGCAGCGATGATAATGTTTGATTAAAGAGGCATTATACTCGTACCGTTGGATTAATCAGCTGGAGTAATGGGGTACCGGCCAACCGCCCCTCTAGAAATAGTTTCCTTCTTTATAATGGTGAAGAACTCAACAAAAGTTTCTTTGTCTCTGGTCCCATAAAGGGATCAGTATGACTTAAATCTAACAAAAAGTTATTAAGAAGATAAAGTAAAAGACCGTAGGAAAATGTTGATGAACGAAGTGAAATCAACAGGTTGCTGTAAGCAACCTCTAAATGCATAATTACTTAGATGGCAAATAAATCAATATTCTGTAATGTTCCATGGAGTAACTTGCACATTTACTGGGATGGTAGCTATGGCATTTGTTGTAGTGAAAAACAAAAACCATATGATTTAACTGAGAAAAAATATAATATTTCTACTATGCCAATTCATCAATGGTATAATAGCGATCCAGTTAAACTATTCAGACAAAAAATATTAAGTGATAACGCTGTTACTGCTTGCGCTGCCTGTTATAGTGAGGAAGCAGTTGGGTATGAAAGTCGTCGAACTAAGGAAAACTTTAAATCGGTTATTTTCACCAAGCAAGCATTTGAGCGCAGCTATCTTCAAAGTCCATGGATTAATAAATTTGAAGATCCTAATATCGATTTAATGCCAATAGACTGGCATGTTGATTTTGGGAATGAATGTAATCTTGCTTGTAAAATGTGTAATCAAAATGCTAGTAGTGCTATTGCTACTATAATGAGACAACACAAATTAACTGATATCGAACCTAAAGTTACATGGACTAAGAATAAGAAAGCTTGGAATAATTTTCTTACAGCAATTGATACTATTTCCATAAACAGAATACATGTTATGGGAGGTGAACCTGTAATGATGAAAAAATATCTAGAACTTATTGATTATCTAATTGAAAAAAATCGTTTTGAAATTAGTTTAAGTTTTGTCACAAATGGAACTATGATCAATCAAAGTCTAATCAATAAGCTTAAATTATTTAAAAATGTTGATATTGAAATCAGTATCGAAAGCATCGATACTGCAAATGATTATATTAGACAGGGTAGTAAAATTGAGCAACTTAAACTAAACATCGAAAATATTGTTAGTCAACAGGATAATAAGCTACAAGTAGTATTACGAACGGTACCGCAATTACTAAACATCAGTAGATATATTAATTTAGTTAGATATGCATGGGATAATAAGTTAATCATTGAACCAATTCCACTGACACGCCCTGAATTTTTAAGAATTGATCTGTTACCATTGGAATATAGGCAACAATTCATTGCAGATTTCGAATCGTTACGTGACGAAATATCCAGTAATATTCAATTTAATACAGTTATGAATGGCAGAAGTCTAGGTACATTACCGATGAAATTAGTTAGTGAATGTAATGCAATTATACAGATGTTGCAAGCTCCCACTAACAAAGATGCAGAAAAATTGCGTGTAGAATTAGTAAATCATTGCATGTTTTGGGATAAAGAATATAACTTAAACATAAAAGATTATGTGCCAGAATTAGCAATGATGTTTGAAAGGTGGGGATATGAAATATGAATTTGACATGTCCATTGGATTAATCCCGCATAATAATCCCAGTATTAAATTAAATTTAAATGATACTATAATATTTGAAGGTCAGTTGAATGCCAAGCATGTCTTTAATATTTCAAAAGAACTATCATTTGGACAGCATTGTTTAATTTTAGAATACTTGGATAAAACTAACAATGACAGAGATCAAGCAATTGAAATTGATTATGTGGCATTTGAAGGTATCAAAGCTGATAGGTTTGTGTGGGCAGGAGAATATACTCCTATCTATCCAGAACCATGGGCCAGTGAGCAACGTGCATTAGGTATTGAATTAGCTGAGAAACATAAAAATTTTAAATATTTTGGATGGAATGGTATTTGGCGTTTAGATTTTGAAATGCCAATATTTTCATGGATACATCAAATTGAAAATCTTGGATGGGTTTATTATTAGAAGAATGGTAATCCCGATTTCTGTGTTGTTTCCATATTCTTCTTAACAATATCTGAGATAATTTCTCTTTCCTGAAAGCTGATAGTCATTGCTTCGTCATAGGTCAACCCGCCGCGCATATACCAGCACATTTTCAATGCTTCTTCTTTTAGCCTCTTAACTTGTTTATCGTAATCTTCAACTAAGTCGATAATACCTTGACGATCCAGTGTTAAGAGGCGTTGACGAAAAAATTTGCGTAATCAAAACCCACCTCAACTGGATATTCAGTATTACATTCTTCACAACTAATTCGTGGCTTTGGTAGTTCTGTAGTTTTAGCAAATTCTTCAAAACGTTCTTTAATTGCTTTAACGATCTTTGTATCACAATTGTTATAAAACTCAGCAATAAACATGCTGTCGCTTACCTGTGTGCCATCACTTGTTTCGATATACTCTGTGCCAGCTGTAATTAACCCGTTATTGATATCTACCATATTGGCTAGATGTTGATTAAATGCTTCGATTTTCTTGTCATCGGAAATGCTATCGTCTCCAATAACTGATAAAGCACGATCTTGCTCGAATGTTAACATTTTAGACTTGTTATTTTCAAAGTAAGTCAATGGCTTTAGTTTAATCTTAAGATTATCAATATCAACAGTTCTATTATAATTTGGACAAGCTAGACCATCTAATAGCACTGTAAGATCAAGTTCGTGCTTATTTTCATTCTTACATTCAGAATTTGGACAAATTGTATTAATATCCATATTTTGTCCGTAGGTAGCAATTCTAATACCAATTAAAATTGCATCAACATCGACATTTGGAGTTTTCCACGCATCTTTGATTTGAGGACAACAACTTTGAAACAAACTGACAATACTTGTGCCATTGAGTAATGCGTCGGGGGTACGAATAGTAATTTCATCTTTTGTAGTCATAGGGTAAATTTCTAATTGACCACTCATGTTTAGATCAAGTGAACCTTGACCCCAATATTGTCCTTTACTGGGTAATGTAAGATGAATTGCAGGTTGTCTAAAATGTTTTGCTAGTGGATTCATTGATTGAGACGACATTTTTTGTCCTATAAATAACAAGTGTCATATATTG